>JAABUK010010304.1_pt1 | contig 12512 bp, 11 predicted proteins | sample 5559141 | NCBI WGS metagenome assembly JAABUK01 (sample SAMN10711869, study PRJNA513367) | rock metagenome | isolation source: Antarctica rocks | place: Antarctica: Victoria Land, Pudding Butte nord | collected 2016-01-03
CACACAGACTCAAGCAGGATGCGCACATCGTGACATGGACGTTGAGTAAGGCGGAGAAGGCTTATTGAGAAGATGTAATGAATTGAATCACGTATTTACAGTCCACATCACTATCAATGCTAAGCACAAACCACACACGAATAAAAAACAAGTTCACAAATTCCCTATCTCCATATCCAGTGATAGAAGCGCACCGTGGTATCATCGCTCGCTCGATCGCATGGGAAGCATTCACATCATTAAAACCGACTTGGTCCCATACCCTTCCTGCGAATTACTGCCTCAGACCACCACCACCACAGCCACCAGCCCGGCAACCACCCCAACACCACCCTTCCACACACTCTCCAACCTCCCTGCCCCAGATTTAGGCGGCGCAGCCGTACTGCTAGAACTCGGCGGCGGCGGCGCGCTCGAACTCGAACTCTGTGCTGCAGAGGAAGAAGAGGTGATAGTAGGAGCCGCGGAGCTCATACTCGTCGTCATCGTCGTCTGCGTAGCTGAGCCGGTCGTAGTCGTAGCTGTCTCGGTGGTCGACGCGATGGTTGTGTCGCTGGTGATAGCAGTCGCCACAGACGTCCTTGAGAGTTCGGAAGAGATTGCTTGCGCAGCTGAGGAGATTGCGTTCGTGGCGGTTGCGGAAGACGCGCTTGAGTCGGCGTTTACTGCTGCTGAGGTTGCTGTCGAGGCACCGTTTGCGGCTGCTGAGGAGACGCTTTGGAGGGAGGCGGAGGCTTCGGAGAGAGGGATGATGGGGATAGGAAAGTGGGTTGGTATGCCATCCATTGTTGTCGCGACTGAGCTGGCTATAGAGGCGGCGTTTGATGCTGCGGACTCGACCGCAGAGGCACCGCTGGAGGCTGCGGTCTCGATCACAGAGGCTGGGGTCGTAGCTGAGCCGGCCACATTGGACGCGACGATAGATTCCTGGGAGGCTGCTGAGTTGGCTTGCGAGACGGCGGAGGATGCTTCCATTACTGCGGATGAAGCGACGGTGGGTGTTGGTGCGACGATGTTGACGGGTGCGATGGTAACAGAGCCTGTTGGTATTGACGCTGTAGCGGGAATTTGGATGGAAGTGGTGAACCCTTGTATCACAACCGGAACGATCGCGCCAGGAGCTTCAGATGACGCGTCACCCAAAACGCGCGCGCCGGAAGGGATGCTGTCTGCGATGGAGGTGACTTCAGGCGGTGGACCTGTGACGGTGAAGATGTAGGTTTCAATGCTCGCTGGGGGGATGATGGTAGTTGTGGCGCCAGGGTTGGTCAGGTATTGTGTGACTGTGGCAACCGTGGGTGCAGGGATTGCGAATTCATGGACCGAGTTGTCGATGGTGACGGCGTAAGTTGTCAGACTCTGCGCTGCGATGAGAGCTGGTGCACCCAGTGCTAAGCCGAGGCGAGATATTGTGAAGAACATTATGTCAGAGTTATGAGATGGAAGTGAGACGATGCAGTGTGTATGATTTGATGGATGGAGTTAGGAGAGGAATGCGGAAGAATGATGGGATTTGTGAAGAGGAAATGGGGTGAAATATGTTTTGGTGTTGAGTGTTGATGGTGTGGCTGGATCGCCAACCTCTTTCTATACATGGGTGGCGACAACGCGCGGAAAACATGGAAATAAAGTGATCTAGGAGCGGAACCTAGAGGGAGGCATGGGTGTTTCCAAGGCTTGTGTACATCTTTCCTCCGTCGTCGCTGCTGGATCAGCATCACTAAATTGCTCTACTGGGGTTTTTGCCTTGGTTCCTGCATGTTGAAGTCGAGTCCACATCATAAGCACATACGTCTGGCGGAAGTGCTCCAAGCTTCATGTGATCGCATGGTCGATCAATTGCGAACCTTGCCACTTCGTTTGGGCTGAGGTTTACCGTCAAGCTCCGCTGCTATGGTCGACAAGTCGTCGATATGTCGTCTCAACCTTGGTCGAGTTGCGGAGAAATCTTGGAAGGCGCTGCCAAGCCTGCCGTTCCCGAGGGGCTGGGGTCGCGCTAGCGAGTACTAGCCGATTCCTCCTCAAAGTACTTTACTGTGCCCATGTTGCATGCCACTTCCTACCGGCCTCAGAATAGCTTGTGTAGTTGTAGAGCGACATTACATCTCTCGGTTCTCGTCCGTTGATGCGTTCGTGCTCCCTGAGATTACATACGACTGATCAAGGCTTGCACGCCCCTCGAGGATGAGCAACGCAAGTCCAAACGTAGGGCAAAGTCAAGGGGGAGACATGGGGATGAATAGTATCAAAATCACTTCTAGAATCAATGTATCAAGTAGAACTGTATCCTTCCTTTTGCGGTATCGAGAATGTGTGCTGACATTCAGCGGCTATGGGTCTTTAGTAGTAGCCATTCGGTGGGCACGACAATGAAGAATTAAATGTATGCAAAGCATCTCCGAGCAAGAAACTCAATCCCCCTGTTCATACAGATTGTATTACATGGGGAGGTATCCGATAACCAAAACTATGAGAGCGCGATCTGTCGTGCAATCCTCACCAAATCAGCGGCACCAGCGAATATCGCTTTTTCTGATAGCTTCCCCCAAAATCTCTCCTGTACGCTGACTCCCTCTTTCTGGCCCAGATGCTCATTTGCACTATAGCTACAACCGCGAAAAGCACAGTGCTCAGACTCCAGCTCACTATCGATATACCTGTCCACGCGATGGCCTCGAACATATAGTTTGGACATGTGACCCAATTGAAGCCCAAACCTTGCGGTATTCCCCTCTCCGTCCCTCCAGCAGACCGTAGATTTCGCAGCGTGATGTGAGTCGATAGGTTTCCCACCTCCCCAATTGCAAACAGGGCTAGACCTGCGTATGTGATGTAGGGATTGCTCTCCTGCGCTGCTGGTGCTGAGGGAAGATAGATCCAGTACGCCATGTTGAGTCCTGAAAGTAGCCAGTAATGTGCACTGTTCTTGATGATGTTGAATGCTGGCATAGTGGCAGAAGAGAAGCGGTGAACGAAGAGAGTCTCAAGCTCGCGTTTGGCGAAGTGTAAGCAGACGAGGACGAGTGACAGAGTTTGGAGGTGAGATGCTTGAGGCGAAGGGAGGAGAGCGTAAAATAGAGGGTGGATAAGCAGAGGGCCGGCATATTCGACTAGAAAGACGGTACGCCAAGCTATCTGAGGGCCTGTATGGGGGAAGATCAGCCTGCGGGTCCACTTGTCCTTGGTCATCTTTCAATGGGGTGAAAGAGAGCCGGGAGGAGAATATACAATGATAGAGAAGATATACCAAGATCCTTGACGTAGATTGTACTCTGCTCTCGTAGTCCAGTCGTCTCTAGCTGGAGAGCCCTGCTGTTGGGTACGAGGGTGCCATCGCTGCCCTTGGTCACTCGGAGCCTGTGGACGCTGGTGCCGGCTTGGGTGGCTATTGATTGGTACAAGTCATTCGCTGAACCATGAGCGGTAATGGAGACTTCTTCCGGGAGCTTCTTGAAAGGTTTGCCTGGCTCGTCGAATGGTTAGTGTGAAGGTCACAACAATGGGTGGACCAAGCTAAGTTTACCCCTAGGTCGGACTCCCAGCGTCAGCGTTTTGCTTGCCATATCCATTCGTAAATAGCTGAGTTACAATTATAAGTGTCGCGAACCCTCTGGATATATTCCGAGCTCACGGATCAAGTCTCATAAAGCAAGGAGCTAAGAACCGGGCTTGCTCGGAGGGCTAGATCTCTTGGCTTCAAACCTGATTGCTGGCCTCTCACCTACTTTAGGGATGTTCTATAAAGTATTCACTCCAATCTTTGCCTTTTTGCCAACATTATCTTGTCTTACAGTATCTATGATGGGGGCCATCAACCATTGAAACTCATTTATTTGCTTCCCGTTGAATGCTTTGCTGGTTTGATTCCCAAATGTAATGCACCATTGGTGCCTGCGCATCAAGCTTCATGCCTTTACCATCCTTCAAGTAGCCTTGCTAATGTCAGGTGCTCATTGTCGACCAAATGGTAGAAGAACCAATCCGTTAGTCACGATCCTGGTGTGGTCACGACAGACCTTTGATACCTTCTTCCTGGACAACACTTTTGGGCAGATCGCACCAAGGGGACTGATCACAGGCTGCACCGAGGACGAAGAATACCAACGCCATCACCTGGTAAGCCGAACGCCGATTGAACTTCCGGAGCCCGCCTGGTTTTTGTCCCGTGGCACATATTCCAACGTGTGAGGTATAATTATCCCCAGCATATCTGGTATGATCGGTCTAGATGATGAGAATGACACCGACAACGCCTGTGTCGACTTGTTTACACGAAGAGGAGACAGTCAGAGAAAATAGGGCAATTGTGCTCACGCGGGGCCAGAGAAGGCTTCCGAACTCCTCAGTCCTAGAAAGCGCGGATTTTTGTCTTTCGCTACAACCAACGGGGGGCCGCATCCCTGCCTGGTTTTCGACGAACCAGTCTACTCAAGTCACCCAACTCATGAAGGCAACAAAAAGCAATCATCCATAGCCACTAAGCAGGCAAAGCTGCACTCATGTTTCTTGAGAATCTTGCGTCTACATGCACGGTCGCAGTCCTGCCAAATTGAAGAGTAAACTACCTGCACCACATGAAGTGAACCCATCCAGGACTCACTTCTTTGATATCTCGGCCCTTTCGCGATCTCTTCACTCTCGTCCAACAAATGATCTGCAGTTCGTTATCAGTCGACCGTCAATATTCATTGAACACTTCTCAAGCACTTTGTTCTACCTCGCTTCTTTGATATCATCGCTCGCTTTGCGATATGCCCAGACTCTCCTTTTGTGGGTAGCTTGCCAGTATTGGCTGGACGTAATATTCTCGATATTACATGGTGCGGAACTCGGTCTTGTCTCTACTTTAATCTCCATAATCGCATTGTACAAAAGAGCGAAGACTTCTCTGTGGGAGAGAACACATCGAAATCCCAGGCTTGTATTCACAGCAACCCCTTCGTGATATGACGAGTGGCAGCACTCCTACTACTGATTGACATGCTTTGCTCTGCGCTCATCTACTGCTTGGAGACTCTTCGATTGACGAAGTGCTTCGACCGCTGGAATATTCCCCAGTCGAACGACTCATAAGCAATCTCTCCGGCACCGGCAATCTATTCTATCGCCAGTAAGCCCCATCTCTTTTCGTTGTCTTTCACGCACGATTATGTTGTCTACCACTGCCAATTTCTTTGAGACATAGCCACTGCAATCTCAACCCTGTCTCTTCGCCTCTTGTTCCGAACACTCTGGCTGCAGTCCTGGTAGGCATCAGGACGACTTTGCATCGTGTCCTAAGCCCGTGGCTTGCATCGACTTGTTCATCAGACCCACCCTACGTTCGCATCTTGATCGTAGTCATATTCATCTCCTGATGTTGGTGTCCCCAGTCGATTACATTTCAAGGGATGCTCTCTAGTCTTTATCGAGGATCTTAAGTGCGCTTACTCTATATTCATACAGGGAAATCTCGAATTGTGGTCACGTCTGTTGACTTCCGCCAACTGCTCCTCCCGTTCCAGACGTCTCGGTCCTCTTTCCTTCGCTAGGTGCGATGGGATCTCGGGAGGCAACTCCACAGCCTGCGGACTTGCACAAGTGGCAGGAAGAATTGGACACGCCTTTGGAAAATGACATACCAGATGACTCTAGGGACCAGTCCACATACGACTTTCGCACAGCAGCACGGCAGACCCAGACAGTATCCTTCACTTGGATAGATCAAGACAAGAGCGGCAACTATGATCCAGCCCAGAAGCGAAGGCGTGCTGTGGTCGCACCAATCTTGAAGAAAAAGCGGACGATGTTGGAACGCATCGATGACGGAGCATCTAAAAGACGCAGAGTTTCAACCTGGCAACAGGGACGAACGAACGGACAACAGCTTACGGTTAAATTCAAGTTGACATCTGAGACTGGAAAAGCATGCCTTCGAGCCTTTGGGGCTGCCTTGAACAATTGGCCCCCACCGCAGTCATGTGGTTCGAACACCACCGAGCCTAGTGGCTGGTCTGATATTATTGACATAAATACTACTGGCTCCGACCGTTTCAGCGAAGGACCTTATCAATTCCGCAAGCGAAACGGATGTGATCTCCGCAAGATTTCCACCTACAATGGCTGTGACCCACCTGATCTATCAAGCATTACACTAGGTAAACCTGAAGCCCGAGGATGCAAAGCTTGCTTCGCGCTCCATGTCCGGTGCCCTTTGCTGGATGAAGGCTCCAGATACCCGTGCGATGAATGCAAAGATGCCGACGTTGACTGTGAACTTATTGTGCAGCCGACGGAAAAGCGCAGGTGTGAGGTTCGTGCAGCTCAAGGTCTTTTCTCCTGCGTTAAACTCCTGTACCGATACGCATCGCCTTCTCTAGCTCAAATGTCCTCAGTCAAGCAGGAGCTGACTTAGTGACATGCTTTAGGGTTGCGTGAAGAAGAGAATAGCTTGTTCTTACGATGAAGGTAGCGACCCTTCATGGCCTTGTCGAAACTGCTTCAGATATGGCTTCAAGTGTGTTGCAGGTCCAAAGAGTGGGAGGACTAGGAAAGGACCGTCGTTGGATCAATGCCTTGCAACAGCCAAGACATTGAAACCCTCAACTTATAAGTCACAAAAATCTTCGCGAAGCTGTCAAACCAATACGTCAGAAGAGACATTACCATATCCATCTGCCAAGTCTAGGAGCACAACGAAAAGCTGCGACCAATGTTCGATAGCAAGAAAGCGGTGGTGCTCGTTGAATGAGGATATTTCAGATGCCAGTTGTGACTATTGTCAAAAGAACGGATTCTCTTGCGCCCCAGAGTCTGCCTATCACCGCGAACTCCGTATGACAAGAAGAGGAAAGGTCAATACTACCATAGTCGAACAAAATCCGATCCAGAAACCTTCGAGTGGCTCCAGATTACAACTGCACGACAAAACAATCATCACTAAACTCGCGCATCCTATCAACTTCAATTATGTCAACGTGAAAGCTGATGATGCCATAGATTGTCAGTGGTGTGAGGATCTCTATTACGGCTTGCAAGGACTTGGGAAGGCCGAATTGAAAGTCAAAGACCTTGGTGATGACCAGGGTTATCAAGAGATGGGCCATGGGTTCACAGCAGCGGGCTTCCTGCCCAGCCGCATGTGCCACGGATGCACAACAGAACGGATGAGCATTTTGGTATGCAAAGCTCATGACATCGAGGCCCTTCAAGGTATCGACCCGGATCGTTCCGATCACGAACCTTATCTAGATTGGCTGGAGCCTGGCAAGGCATCTTCGGCGCCCTTCACCTGGTGCTCAGTATGTCCGGCTCCAGCACTCTACAGGTGTGGCACTTTTGACGACTCGGTAACTGAATCAGAAGACGCGGTGTCGATTGAGACGCACGGTTGCGGACTGTACCTGTGCGAGTCGTGCGCAATCAAGTTGGTTAGTCAGTATGACTATAGCCTGGAAGGCTTGATCGACAGGTTGGGAAAGGATATGGAGAATACAGAGGGGCTTTTTGAGCTGCGAGCAGACGCAGACTTCCTCCATCCCGCGGGAGAGCTGGCACGGAGGTGGCCACATCTGACAGACGGCTGAAGTCTCTGGACTTGAGCCCACGGAAAGAGCACCACTCTTGATTTGCGCGGGCTGCCTAGGTCACTATGGAACAGCTGAAGCAATAGGGGCCAACTTCGGGTATTCTGTTTTGCGAAGATATGACTTTTCGATTGGACATAGTTCATGATTGCTGTGGTGGTTTCAGTGTTCCATACAAAGATATTGTCGAGCGAGTCTTGACGCTCATGAAAATATCTCATTTTAATCACCTCAAGCTATAGGATTTTCTTCCGCCATCGTGTCTTCAATAGAGGAAGCTCAACGTGCTCTGTTGCACATCCTAGTCTCAGGGTTAGGGTTACGGTTGACCACTGTGCCAAATCCCCAGAACTACGGCGCGTATTCCTTTGTTTGCAATTCGCGCCAAAGCCTGGCCCTCCACAATTGCAATGATATGATATGAAGCATCAACGATCTTTGCTCGGTGCACGTTTTCGGTGATACTGCCATGACTTTCCATCACAATGCCCGAGCTCTCCGAACTCCAGATCGGCCAAGCGGTAGAGCTCTTAGACGGCCGCAACGCAATAGTCCGCTACCTTGGCAACCCCCATTTCGCAGCCGGTGACTGGGTCGGTATCGAGCTTGAAGACGGCTCTGGCAAGAATGATGGAGCTGTAAAGGGGCAAAGATATTTCGATTGCCTGCCTAGCCATGGCATGTTCGTCAAGCCAACCGGGATCAGGATCGAGGAAGATGAGCCCACGCCGAAGCCTACGAAGGCTGCGAATGGGAGGGCGAATGGGGCAGCTACGAAAGGGAGACCGCCAAGTATGAGTGCTACGGGGACATTGAAGAGGCAAAGCTTTTTGGAATCACAGGCAGGGAAGAGAAGCAGTGTTAATGCTGGGAGTCCAACGCCTGCGCCTAGGCCGACTGGGGGGTCTAGGCTGGCGGTATGTTACATCTTTGAGAGTGCAACGGTTGAATGCCAGAGTGGACAGTGTGACTGACAACCACTAGTCCCCAAGCAAGTCTCCGACAAAGCAGCTTGGCTCGACAGCGTCTCCAGGCAATACTCTGAGAACGAACACCCCAGCTGGCAGTTTACGGAATTCCGCACTGCTGCCCACCAAAGGTCCTCGCACGTCAATGGCCCCTCCATCACGGCCTTCTATAGCTGGTACCATGAATGGTTCCGCCCGACCTTCCAGCACTACATCCTCATCCCACTCGCAAGCACCTTCGAATCGAATCTCGATGCGGCCTGACGCAAAAGAAAGGCTCGGATCTGTAAGTGGAGAAAGCCAGCAAGATGAGAGTAGCGGTCACCAGTCGCCAGTAGAAAGTATGGAGCCGGAGAAGCTCCCGCCGCCCATTTCCGAGGTGCAGCGTAATCATTCCAACAGATTGGCTAGCTCCTCGCTATCTCGAGGTTCGGCTTTCAGTCCTTCTGCGATGTCTGAGGAACCTGTCTCATCTCGAGGAAGATCTCCCAATGCTGCGAATAGACGGGGTGCGACTGTACCCAATAGTGGAAAGAAGTGCAAGGAGGTGGAGGATCTTGAAACTAAATTACGCGTCATGGAAAAGAAACGGTTGGAGGACAGGGACAAGATAAAGGTTTTGGAGAAGGTGCAAGCGGACCGAGACAAATTTGAAGGTATCATACAAAAGCTCAAAACAAAGATGCAACCGCAACAGCATGAAATAGCCGCCCTGAAGAAACAGCTCAAAGAAAATGAAGAGAAAATGCAGATTATGGAGGCGCAACAGGCTGAGAATGACACAATCAACGAGATGGCTACACTGGACAGGGAGATGGCTGAGGAGACTTCCGAGTCTTTGAGGCTGGAACTGGACACCCTGCGCCAAAGACATGATGTGCTGGAGCTTGAAGTCGAGGTGCTACGAGAGGAGAACCAGGAGCTGGGTCAGGAGATGAGCCCAGAAGAAAAGACCAGTCAAGGCTGGCTGCAAATGGAGAGAAGCAACGAACGATTAAGAGAGGCACTGATGCGACTTCGCGATGTCACACAGCAACAAGAAGCAGATCTGAAAGACCAAGTCATGGAATTGGAGCAGGATCTGGAAGATATGAACAAAATCAAAGAGGAATACCAACAAGTCAAGGAAAAGCTCTTGCAATCAGATGCCAATCTTGAGGATTTACGCCAACAGCTGGATACTGCTCTAGGTGCGGAGGAAATGATCGAGGAGCTTACAGACCGGAACATGGCACTGAACGAGAAGATGGATGAATTGCGGCGAACGATCGAGGATCTCGAGAGCTTGAAGGAGCTAAATGACGAATTAGAGATCAATCATACGGAGACGGAAAAGCAGTTGCAGGACGAGATTGACTACAATGAGGCCTTGCTCTCCGAAGAAGCAAGAAAAGCGGCAATTCAGGATGGGACTATCCAGGATTTGGAATATACAGTCAACCGCTTCCGGGATCTAGCCAAAAATATGCAAAGCGAGATAGAGGATATGAGAACCTCGCAGCAGCTCTCAGAGACCGAGGCAAACGAGCTGAGCAATCGATCCAGAGCTATGATGGATCTCAATATGCGTCTACAGGTTTCAGCGTCCAAGGCTCAAGTCAAAGCTATTGACCTGGAGCTAGGAAATATGAACGCTCAGGAGTCCGCAGAGCATCTTGCTATCGTACAGCTTTTCTTGCCCGAGTCCTTCAAGAGCGAGCGTGATTCCGTTCAAGCTCTTCTGCGCTTTAGGCGCATTGAATTCAAGGCTAACATGATGCACCATTTCATCAAGGAGCGCATGAACGACCACACCACACCTGGCCAGGAGGATGATATCTTCGCTTGTTGTAATGTACTGGATAAACTAACCTGGATTTCGTCGACGTGCGCGCGATTTGTCCGCAACATCCAAACGTGTGATCTGGAAGCTTTTAGAAGACTGGGAGGTGCTTCATATGAACTTGAACCTGTCGAACGTGCGCTCAACGTCTGGATTGATGGCCTGAAAAGAGACGAGGTCAAAGGAGAGCAATGTGCAATGGAGCTACAGCGGTCTATTGCGCTCATGGAACATCTCGCCGAGGTCCACATAAGTGAAGATCTCGAGCATTATGCAGACGATGTCAACCTGCGAGCGCAAATGATGCAAAGCTACCTAGAGAATACTGCGACGGCTCTTGCTCACATCAAGTCTTTATCCGAAACCAAGGTCCCACCGCCTAGCGAGGAAAGCGAAGAGGAGAACTCAGACTATGAAGAAATTTTGCGTAAGATAGACTCTTTGGTCTCTCAAACTCGCAGCGCAAAAATAATCAGCAGCAAAGCAATCCGCCAGCTTGAAGACATGAAATCAAGGTCGCTTACTCTAGAGCCCTCGACGCTTAATACCATAGAAACAGCTCAGAATGCTACGTCCGAGCTTGCAGCTTCTACCCGTAGCACAGGCTCCTCCATCATCAAAATCCTCGGCGAGGAAGGTCGCACTGCTCCCCTAACTTACCAGGAGCTATCGCACGCAATAGCGAACCAGACATCTTTCCCATCTATCGCCAGCAAGATTCGTTCCACTATTGGACACCTCCAGACCTTCTACAATCTGACCAGCAGTCTCACACAGACTGTCGAATTTCCTTCACCACCTCCGCCGCCTCCATGGAAGATCCTCGCGCAAAACATGCGAGCCGCCACCGCAGACATGGCCGCACGAGAGACTGAACTCGGACGACTCAAAGACGAGGTGGCAGAGAGAAACACCACTCTTGCTATGAGAGAAAAGCTCACCGAAGAGCTCAGCGTCAAAGTCGAAGTCCTAGAGAAGCGCGTTGGTGAATCTGGCGGACGAAGGGAGAGGGTGAGAGAGCTAGAAGCCGAAGTCGAGTCTGCCAAAAGAGAAGAGAAAGCTCTTGTCGGCAAGTTGTCAGAACTTCAGACCGAGCTTCGCAACCTAGAATCTGAGCGGGAGAAATGGAAACAGTCTCCACAAGCCGCGCCACCCACATTACAAGCTGGCCAAAGCACAGGCACAACCACAACATCCACCTCCTCCCTCCACCAAATCGCCTCACTCAAAACCGAAATCGCAGCCCTCCAATCCTCAATCCGCTACCTCCGCTCCGCATCCCACGCCCACACTCTCTCAACCGCCCACCCCTACCTCTCCACCCCCATCACCCCATCATCCCCCGCACCATCGCCCCTCCAAACAGAAGCCAAAGACGTACTCAAAGAAATGCTAAATCTCATCTCTCATCCCGAAAACAAAGCTATCAAACTACACCCCCGGAAAAGAGAAGACAGGTTCAAATGGCAACCAGTGCGGGAGACAAGTCATTGGAAAGTCCAGCGCATGAAAGAGGAGTGGACCGAATGGACCGAATGGAGAGATAATGTCGCTAAAAAGGCGATGTTTAACCAGAAAGAAGACGAGAGGAGGCGGGAAGCGAGGAGTAGGAATGCGGTTAGGGAGAGGGATGTATTAGCGAGTGTGCAGGTGAGGTTTCCGGAGAAGATGGGGATGGGAGGGCGGGTCCGGATCGTGAGGCCGGGGGAGTGGGAAGAGTTTGAGGAGGCTTTGGGGGTTAGAGCGTCTTGATGGTATGGGTGTGTTTTGTTTGGTTTGGGGGATGTTATTTAGCGTTCTGCGTTGCATAGCATAGCTTGGTGTGGAGAGTGGCGCTGTACGTACGTACGCGAGAAGGTAGACTGAGATATAGCGAAATACCCCGGCTTCAGTTTGCAAGTTCTTATTTCACTGAAGGTGCGCTCAAGGGGATTGCAGTTGTGTAGTTGTTGCATGAATATTTTTCTTTAGAATGTCAATCCCTGGTATCCCATGTCCCTGTAGCCAGTTCCCGATCGGCAAGTCTTTATTGTACCGTAGGTATCTCATCACCATCCCAAAACCCCTACAGCAATCTTCAAACCCAATACATACACCATGGTATCATCCCACCCCTCACACCCCAAAAAACAAATCCCCATCAACCACCCCCCTCCC
>JAABUK010010305.1_pt1 | contig 12512 bp, 20 predicted proteins | sample 5559141 | NCBI WGS metagenome assembly JAABUK01 (sample SAMN10711869, study PRJNA513367) | rock metagenome | isolation source: Antarctica rocks | place: Antarctica: Victoria Land, Pudding Butte nord | collected 2016-01-03
GCGACCTGTCAGCTCAGCTGCAAGCTCTCTGCTCAACTGCAATCTGTAAGCTATAATGTGCAAGCTCATCTGCAGCTTGTCAGCTCAGCTGGACTGCCATGTAAATTTTATAAGCCAAGCGTTTTAGGGGATGGAAAATTTGGTCACAATGAATAATGCCCGTTTTTGGACTACAAACAGACATGAACTGAGGTGAAATTATTGCGTCCTAAGCCAATATTCAATGTATGCAACATTCAGTTCATGTCTCAGCTGTGAATTGCGTTTCAAAGTTGTGGCAGCCAGTTGTAAACACCTCCAAGTTTTTTCGGGGCTGAATGTCTGAATTCACTCCTACCCAAACTGCAGTGGCACAATATCCAAAGACTTGGAACGGTCGTCTTGGTTTACTATTGAATAGTCTATAGTTGTCAGCGGAGGTAAGCAAACAGTCAGCTCAACTGCGAGGTGTCAGCTCCGTGGTTGACTAGATTGCTACCCACCCCACTTCAATCGGCAAAGTAGAAGCATTTCATGGTGTGCTCACGCTGTTGTACTCATTAGTTCATGGCCATCATCATAATATTGTCAGCTCATTTATGATAAACGATCAGCTCAGCTGCACAAACCGAAAATGCAAGTCGTCATGATTGTGCAATGGTCTGGCAGACACTTAACAACGGCTTTGAGATATTAAGCAAGATGCTGCATCACTGGCTGTCTTAGCAGGCTTAAGCCTATTCTCCAGATCTGAATGAGCTTTCAACATACACACACATTGCAGGCATCAATATATAAGCTGTGATCAGTCGCTGCTGTTGCAATGCATGGCAGCTGACGAAGAACACAGAAGTCTATTTTGTGCCACTCCTCTGAACACAGATGTCTATTGTATGATGAACACATAGGAGTGTGCTCATTGTAAAAAGAACTTCACATTTAATGGCTCGGATCTGTGCAAACCCACACGTTTAGCCAATGATGTGGTTCCACTTGACATGCGTCTTTCAGCTGATTGTTCAAGGTCTGTGCATCTGGCTTTACAAGAGCTGCAGGCATTGAGTAAACCACCTCAAGAAGCTTTGTTGACTCAGACCCAGTGCATGTTGCTGTTGCAGTCATAAGATATGTGCACCTCAATCCTGCAACTCCATAGAATCTGTTACGCCGTGTCGACACAGTGACAGCAAAATGGACATTGTGCCTTGCTGTTGCAATGATCTTGTGTCGATTGCCTGGCCAAAGGATGACGATATGTCTGTCTTGTAAGATGAAGCTGCTGCTGTCATTGACAGCCTGGCAGAAGCTGTGCCTTCAAAGTTCCCAAACCAACAAGCAGAAGTCCTGGAACACTTTGTGAACGATGTCTTGCGGCCATGCTGGAAGAGCAACCAACCAGAGCAGTGGCATGAGGTGTACAGAAGGCAATGTTCAAGGTTGGTTCAAAACAGGGCTAAAGTATGTGCTGCTGTCAGCAATCTTGACTATAGGTGACACACTGCAAGCTGCATGCTTCTCAAGCTCAATGTGAACGTGACAAATGCTTGCCACACTCATTGGCAGTCTGTGCAGTGTGTGTCAATCAAGTTGTCCGATTATTCAATATCCCTTTTTTTGCCATTCAGCATCATAGCAGATGCAACAGGTGGTGTGCATTGATGCAGGCAATCTCGCGGCTATCAAAATGACCCATTCCCCAGGAGGGCACTGTGCACGGGGCAGGGGGGTGAGGGCGCCTATGCAACCCTCTGTGCTGCATGGGCGGCCGTCACCTTCCCATTAGCCCAGATCAGGCAAATCACATTTGGGCGCCCCTGCATTACGCCTCTGCTGGCCTGATGTCTCAGGCAGTTGGACCACTGTCCTACATTACTGCCTGTGGTGACCGTCAAAAGCAAACCATTGTTGTGCGCTTGACGTTGGTCTGCCATGTGTGCCTGTACTGCCCATAGGTGGTTGGTACGATTTGGCAAAATATACAGATGCACTGGTAAATGAGATGCTGGGTGCTGTATTACATTTGCCATTCTGCACATGTGACATCAGCCCTTGCTTACATGCTACTGCATTCAACACATGGCTTCAAAAGGCAATACCTCTTTTGAACATCCAGCCAGAAATCACATAAGTTTGCATAGCCTAGAGATACACATGCATACAGTTGGAGTTGTCTGATGTCATGCTGGCCATTGCACTGTCTGGCTGACAAGGCACGATGGCAGCATCGTTGCCTTGTCAGCCAGTGTGCTTGTTTCAGGTAGGAGATGAGCTGTTCAACTGGTCACTGCAGCAGCTGGTAGACTTGTCTTACCCTTGAACCTCAGTAAGATATTGACTGGCAGCTCATATGTCGGCAGCCAAGCTATTTGATGCTGATGGTCAGACATTTATACACAATTTTGTACAATTTAGCAGATTGGCTCACACTTCCAAGCGCTTGATGGTTATTGTCGTGTGTCAACTGAGTTGTTGTCTGTTAGATTGAGCAAAAAAGGCACTCAGCAATGTCATTTTAGTAATTGTTGATGTCATCAGTAAGCCAAATATGAGCAATGGAAGGTCGACCCCGCTGCCACTACACATTGGCAGCAGCAGAGGCACAGATTTGCATTGATAGTCAAGACCTGCAAGACAATTTTGCAAAACTGCACAGTGCAACAACACCCTCCTCTGCAGTCCATCTATGATCACCTGGAGGCGCTTGGTCAAGGTACAAACAAGGCTATAGACCTTGACCATGGTCTTGCTAGCCGGACCTTGTAGGTTTTACTTTCTTTTGTATGGACCTTGAACAGATGCACAGCATGAAGTACTGATACTAACACAGCAAATGTGCTCCTTGTTGGGACTTTGAAGACTACACACAACATGCCCCTGTGCTAGATTGCCACAAGATAGCAACATAGTATCTAGACATACTTGTTGCACTCCATTCAGATGGAAGGAGCATAACCGCAAGCGCACAGAGGCCCACATGCAACAAATATGCGGACAATGAGTTCAGAGCTGCAGCAAGATTCAGCAACTATAGCAGATTGCTTACACAACAATGAGCAGTGTTGCTTTTTAGTTGTGGGAGCAGAAAGCTCAACCCTGCCTGGCCTCCAAATATCGACGAGCCAATAGGGTAAAAGGTCTCCCACCAATGGAAGACTTTGTGTGAACCATAAGATGTGCTTTGGTGTATAGCAATGGAGGTTGCCAATATAACAATCCACAGAAACATAAGTAAACTGCCTAGCCAGCGCCCAACACCAATGCTCTGAACTGCATCCTCAGCAGTAGATGTTGTGCCATCATGGTTGTGTATTGCTAAAGTAAACAAGCCTCCAGCCATTAGCAATACTGGAAATATCCATGTGGGGCTGTAGTAGTACACAACCACTGCTGCTGCTGCATTAATTGCCATGGTGACTTTGTTCTTGCAGGTGATTCTGGTCAATGAATTTGCTGCAGATGCTACCAAGGCAACACCTACCACTGCCAGACCTGCATTTCAACACAGATCACTCACCACTTGCAACTGAAGGAGGATGGGATGACACAAGTGCAGAAATGTCTTTGAAATTGACAACTTAAATGTGTTGCAGGCATGTTACAGAGCTGTGTACTGAACCCCCACTAGTCAAGCCATGCAGCCATGGTGCAGGATGTTTGAGAAAGTTGGCAGCACCAATACCAGCTAGACTGGCAAGAAGCAGTCCTGGAAGTTGAAGTAGTCCTGCAGGTTTGTATAAACTGTTGTTTGCATTTTGCTTCTTCCTTGCTGCTGTACATGGCATGTATGTCTAAAGCAAGAATGACAGCAGAAACAAGACGTGCACGTACTGAACAGACAATAAGAGTCCCTAGCGCCTTGCTGTGTGATGCCAACAGCAAAGGACATTTGAGTGGAAGTTGGGGCAGGCATGACTTGGCACAAGGCCAGCAGCTCCAGGAACATTGTGGTGCTGAACCAGTGTAGCTTCACTAGCATACCACGACCTGCACAGCCGCAACATGAGGACAGATGGTCTTGGTGACTGATCAGCTGTTTCACGTGTATTGTGTGCTGTTACATGCAGTATGTATTTGGAGTACACAGCATCGTGCAATGCTTGAAAGCCTTGTCAAGTTTCGAGTAGTCAAACAGAAAACGGCTCCCAGGTCTTGACCCCCAAAGAGAAGGCTCGCGGAGTGCACTGCACACTCAACCAGGAGGTCATGATCCTGTTGCACCAGTTGAATCCTGACACCACGGCCTACAGCATGCCCTTCGCCATACGGCTCAGCGGTCCACTGGACATAGCATTGCTGAAGAGGAGTCTGCAGATTGTGGTTGCGCACCAGGAGGTGCTGCTGTGCCATCTCACCGGCAAGCTCATCAGTCAGAATCTGGTTGGGAAGGCAGTGAGGGGGCTCATGAGACTCAGCCTTGGCAGCGCTCAGGTGTGGCAGAAGACATTTGATGATATAGAAACACAGAGCCATAATTGTGACTTGCTTGATGCCAAATGATCACGGAGGCCATGCACATGCAGTATGGATGTCCACTTCAAATACGTAGGCTTGAACCTCTCGTCAAAAATGATCATGAGTTGCAGACATAGAGCTGCATGGATGAACTTGAACAGCACAGTAGGTCAACAGTTGTGGCCTCAAGCTGATGGGTATGCGGTGGTGCAGGGCCTGTTCAGCAATGCACTGGTATCCAAGATGGTGCAGAAGCGCATGCAGGGCAAGGCGGGCCTGGGCACCAAGATGGTCGTCCCCTGCAAAAGGCCCCAGGTAATGTGCTGCTTGCAGTGGCAACAATTACTCCTGCATATCCACACCTCCATACCCACTACTTGCTTGCTGGAGCAAGTCATGCACCAAACACACAACTGGGACCTCCTTGATTCCTGCCAATTTTCAGTGGTTCATCCAACTGCACTACAGCAGATAAGCAGCTGTTCTGTCTGGCTTTGTCACAATAGCTCTGCCACAGCACAATGCTGTTTTGATGAGATGCGGCTCGAGGGCCATTGATAAGTAGCTGGTGGTGAAGATATGCTCCATGCGTCGCTATCCAGGCTTTCAAACCAAAGGAGAAAGTCACATACAAGGCATTTGTAGCTGAATGACACTGTGCAAGTCATGCATCTACAGCTGGCCCTGTGCTGTGTGGCAAGGAGTTTTCCATAATGGGTTCTGTCCTGTGTGGTTTTCTCCTGCACAGCATGGTAATGCTGATACCACCATTGCAACCTCCATCATGGTACTGCAGACGAAGTTGCAGGAGACCCATCCAGTGCAGGAGCAGCAGGTGCAAGAGGCCGTGAAGCAGGCAGTGGCTTCCCCCTTTGTTATGGCCTCAGGGCCCATGATCCACTGTACCCTCATCCCCATCTGCCCCCCCCTGCACACCAGGGACCAATGCAAGGCATGGAGCATGTGCTGGTCCTCAACATGCACTACTCCGTGGCTGATGGCTGGTCCATGGGGGTGCTCTTCAGAGACCTCAGCAGAGCCTACAACACGCTCAAGCTAGGTGAAGGTGAGGACTTGTCTCACTCCCTCCGCTCGCCCAGTAATCACCCACCCACGTCCCTGCCCATTGTCCGGGAGGGATGTACTCTGTACATCTATTCACATTGCTTTGTGATCTCTCACCTGCACAGTTTTCAGATGTCTCATGAGTCAGGTTTGGTTCTCTGCACCGTTGAAAACCCCACTGCAAAACCTCCTGGTGCATGCAGAGCCACAAATGCCAGAGTTGGCAGCAGGCTTTCTAGAGCATGCTGTGTGGCAGCAAAATTGCATACAAGCCAACCCCCTGGCAGACCTGGAGTGGTGGTGCCACCAGCTGCATGGCGCCTCCCTGGCCCCCCTACTACCCACCGACTTCCCCCGCTCTGGCAGCCCCAACATTGGCCAGAACCCTGGGGGGATAGTCAAGGTCAGATGCCTGCCTGTGTGTTGACTGAATGCAGCTTCTGCAAACGTTCAATGGTTGACCCCGTATTAGCTTCATCGTTGCACTTCTTTCAGACCAGGATTTGGCATCGCGTAGGAACTCAGCGCTGCATGATGCTGTGATTCTGTTTGTCAGCTCTGTTGTGGAACCCGGTTGCATTGGAACCTGCAGAGTGTGGTGCATGGGCCAGCACAAGGTGCGCCAACTGACTGGCTTGTGGTGTACATAGATTTCAAACCTTCTGAAACATTTTGGAAGTAATGGATCTTATCAGCATGCTTGATAGGCAATCATGGTTTCTCTGGTCTCACAGTATTGGTTGCTCCATTCACCCCCACACTTTGCTGCAGGTTTACCTGGATGTGCAGCTGGTCAAGCAGCTCAGAAATCTAGCGCAACACAGCGGCAACAGTCTTTTTGTGACAGTGTTGGCCGCCTACAAGGTGCTGTTGCGGCGGTACAGCGGGAGGGATGACCTGGGGGTGGGCACTCCCAGCGCCGGCCGCAGCAGGCCTGACCTTCAAGGGAACCTGGTTGGCTGCTTCGTCAACCTCATAGCTCTCAGGACCAGTCTCGCAGGTAAGACGCTGTGCTGTGCTGCGCTGCATTGTGCTGTTCTGCGGCTTGAGGTCAAGCTCTTCGAGGCGGAGGACTCCAGCAAGCTGACGTAAAACAGGCCTCTCTGATCAGATGTCCTCTAGTATCCGCCAAGGCATGCAAAGACTGTCCCATGTCTGGTGCAGGCCTTATGACTTTTGTGAAGGTGATTGAGCGGTTGCACAACACACTGGCGGAGGCATTAGCCCACGCTGATGTGCCCCAGATGCAGATTATCTCCCAGCTCGCGCGCCAACAGAGGCTGCTGCCCTTCAATGCGCTTCCCTACCAGGTGTGCCGCTCCCCTGGCACCTGAGATACATGGCAACACAACCCACCTTCTTCGTACAGTCCCTACTCTTTGTTGGTGTCACAGGTGTGGCAGTCCTGTAGCCAGCCACAGCAGAGCTATGCCTTTAGCCTCAGCACCCTGCTTGTTGCTGAACCTTTCCTGACCGTGTGCAATGAATCACATTACATGCGAGTGCACTGACAGATGCATAGTGCTCCGCATCTGCAAGTGCTCCGCATCCTTTCCAGCCAAAAGATGGCCTGGACATCAGAGTATCCAAGTAAGGCATTGTAGAATCCAAACCAGGCCTTGCAAATTGTTTAATTGCGACAGATACACCTGGATAATGTCTTACTTATCTCTTTGAGTTGGGAGATATGCTCCCCGCTAAAGCTACTCATCAGCTGAGCAGGTCCCAAGGATGGTCTCAGTAACATCCGACACAAATTTTGGTCATAGGCAAATGGAGGTATGCGGTCAAGCCCAAATTGTGCGGCTCTCATAGCCTCATGTCAGGTGCACCTCATCTGCAATGCTAAATGCTTCCTGCCGAGATAATTCTGAAAATTTACCACTTATCTACTTGCTGCAGATCTTGTTTGCATTGCATGATGCAAGCCTGCTGTCAGGGATGCAGCTGGCCGGCCTCACAACCATGAGCGTGGAGCCCATCCACACCGGCAGATCCAAAGTTGACATCTTTTTGGAGCTGTTTGAAGCCCCTGACGGGTCAGTTGTGGGTCAGATAGAGTATGACTCATGCTTGTGGAAGCAGTCCTCCATAGACGTCATGGCAGCTGATCTGCTGGTAAGACGATGGCTGTGCCCTGCCAGCTACCTTTCACTGCCTTTTACGTCAGTGTGCGCAATGCTGCATTGGCCTTAGGTTTTAAAGAGCAAGCGCATCACCAACTGCAGTTGAAACAGGTGTCATGTCAGATAGCCCACTGATCAGCACCAATGTGATGCACATTTGTGGATCAAGTCTCAACAACTCATGTCATCTTGTGAGCCTCGTTGTGCTTGAACTTCAGGCGACACTTCAGCAGATGATCAGGGCATCTGAAAGCAGCATACAAGTCAGTCTGCCTTTACCTCGGAAGGAGTCACATTAATGCCAAACACATGCCTTGTTCTCCACTCCAGTGTGATGCCGAAGATAGCTGGAGCAGCTCGACTGGTTCATGATCATGTCACATGTTGCGGAGGCATTTGCAGGTATTCCATTAGTGACATCAAAGTATTGGCAGGCCAGTCAGATTGATATCATCCCGGACACCCCTTCTGTGTGCCCGTCGGCCCATCGCGAATTTACCTTGGGTACAACTAGATTAGGTACAGGTTCAAAAAGTTCCAGAACGAATGTTGCCAAAGGCAAAGGTAGCCACAGTGGCTGCTTCCTGTTCCCAAGAGATTCTGAATTTTTCTGAATATGAATTTGCTATTGAAGTCTCATGGGCCTTTGAAGTTTGTGATTGTGGTTGTATTGCTGCTGTCACAGTATGATTTGAATTATGCGAATGTTTTGATAGACTGCATATTCCTTGAGTAAGCACTGCTGTCGCCAAACAACTCTTGCTGTTTACCTTTAACAATCATTGACTATCAGTGCAGCGGTCAAGACAACACTAAATTATGAGCCTCAAGTGCATTACCGCATGGTACCTGACCCGGTAGCCCATCAATAATGTTGGCCATACGTGTGTGCAGTGTCGCCAAAGGGTAAAGTCTGTTAGATCATTGAGAATGAGGCAGTCTCAGGACGGCTATACCACATCACATGGCGGATTCCGATTTTAGTTTCCAATTTTCCTCTGGTAAACCTCAGAAAATAGGCTGTTTCGAGAAGAGAAGAACCTGGGCCGATCCCGTTCGCCCTCCTATGCGCCGGACATTTCCTTCTGATTGGATCGAAACTGGTCTGGTCCCAGCATCCCTCTCACATTCCGTAGAGCTGCCACATTAGGTCAGCGGTCGTTGTTCCGAAACTTCGCTGGAAGGAACAAGAATAACGGTGGAGTTCCCATGATGAAAAGAGCAAAGTAGCGCTGTTTTTGACCTTCAGGAGCGTAACCGGCGACCGCTAGTTGTCCTCGTTGGAGATCAGTCACTGCGGGTCTGGCTCACCTGCAGGATGTTGCCTCTTGCAGCAAAGATACCATTCAATGAGCTAAACAAGCGAGAGAACGCTCTTCGACATCCAGATGGTTTACCGTATGTCTCGGCGGCCCCCGACACAGCAACAGGCACCTATTGGTCCCTTGATCGTGACAACTCAGCAGTCTCAGCACCGTCGCCTGACAGCCAGATAGGTCCAGAAATCTTCGCCACCAAGGACGCTGTTGTCAGCTTTGCAGTGAGCAGCAGTGTACAATCTGCAGCAGCAAAAGATTGGAGTTCAGCGCAAGGCCTTAGTTTGTATGTGCTCAGCACGTTGTTCCTGTCCGTCCAAGCAACAACCGCCAAAGTTCTCGGTCAGTCCATGCTCAGTATCTGGCGTTGGTGCTGTGAGAACAAGAATGTGCAAGGTATGCATCATGTTGCAGGTAGGCGTGGAATTAGCACTGCTGTGATGGTCTTCTTCAGAAGTCTGGCCATCATGCTGGGCGGGGTACTGCCGCTTGTGTATCAAAAGCCACCTAAACCGTTTGGAACCAAGTGAGAAAGCTTTTACACATACTCCTGAGTCTTCCATGTGGTGCAAGTCGGTCACGTATGATTACGTCTAATATATGGTGTGTCACAGGTCTGCTTGTGGATGGCCCATATCGTCTGTACGTGCGGGTATTTGTCCATGTGCTTGATCAACCGCAGGCTTTGCTTCTTCTCAATGTTGAAAAGTACCCACAACAAGTTGCTATGTTGCACTTGTAGACCAAATCAAAGCTGTGCTTGCATTGGCTTTTGTGCATCTGAAAGGTTGTACCTGAAATCTCTTCTATGCTGCAGTCGCGGAATGCTGGTGGTGCGAGGCCTGTGCAGCTTCACCTCCATATTTCTGCTGTACACCTCCATCCAGCTCATGCCCCTGTCAGACTCTGTGGTGCTGCAATTCCTTTCTCCAATCATGGTTGCTTTTGCAGCTCCATTGCTGCTCAAGGAAGTACCTGGCAGGTATCACACCCAGTAGCCAATGCTTTTACTGATGCAGTGATGCTTGGCTGGATGCAAATACTGTCTCAGCCAAACACAAAAACAGTCACGAAGTTCAATCACACCTGTACATTCACGCTAATTGCCCTCGTTGTTGCGTCTGCTGGACTGCACATCCTGATGTAGCTTTTAGCACGATTTACTGGCTGGCATGCTTTTTCAAGGCAAATTGTGGATCGACATCCTTTTTATGATGCAAAAGGGCTTGCAGTCAAGATTGCTGTTGCATGTGCAACTCTGTAGGCTGATATGGGTGTGCGTTCCCATGTGTCTGCTGGGGGTGCTGCTAACAGCCCAGCCCAGTGCCATCTTTGGCAGCAGCGCCAGTAGCTTGGCCATCAGCCCTATTGCCGTGGGAGTTGGAGTCACACAGGTGATCACCCAGCTGTCTGGTACCACACGTCACAGAGTTCGGTGTCATCATGAGTACCCGGCGCTCCAACACAACAAAACAAGGAGTTCACAATCAGTGGTTTAAACATGCCAAATGCTAGTCTGCCTGGTGACTGCTGTTACTGTATCAGAAGTCTCCAGCAAGGTGACTGGTAACTTTGTAGCTCTTCGAAAGACTTCTGATGACCCTTGTTGCTCTCAGGCAGCCTTTGCAGCCAGCCACAAGATCTGCATCCGATACCTAAAAGGCGAGGACACCAACACCCAGGTGAACAAGTGAACCCTTGCTTGTCATGTACAAGTCGCAGATCTGTTACCTTTCAGAATCATTGAAACGGCATGAAATTTCAACCTTACAGCTCATGTACTTGGGGGCTGTCTCGATGGTGGGCTCCTTGGTGATGGCCCTCATCCTGGAGGAGTCGACCATGCCCTCTTCTCTTGTGGAATGGATGCTTCTACTTCTCACAGGTGTGTCCAAACGGTAGACAACATTGACAAAAACGTCTTGACGCATGCTCTCCACAAAGCACGTCAATTTCACACCTTGTGGGCTTCAATGATCAATAGCTGTTGCTGGCATTTGCCCGGATGGAGACTATCTTGCTCAACAGTTGTGAGGCAGCTAGTGTCAAAGTTGGGCTCCAACACATCACAATTTCACAACTTGAGCACATTGATTGTGACTGCAGCATGTGTGATGGCGGTTTTGCTGAAGTGAATTGATGTGTGGGTGTGTGCAGCGTGTGCAGCATATGGCTCCCAGATGAGCCAGACAATAGCTCTGAAAATGGTGCAAGCTTCTCTTGCAACTGCCATGAGCTACTTGTCTGTGGTCTGGGGAATTCTGTCTGGTTACCTTGTCTTCAATGAGGTATCTCAACAGCTTTGCAATACCCAAGCCTTCCCCAATCAAATCATCACCATGAGCCAAGTTGCTCACTTTATGCATGCCTGAGAATGTCTGCCAGACCCTGTGCTGGGTCAGATGCTGTTGCACCATGCTTGCAATTATCTCAGGATCCATCATGGGCCGCAATGCAACTTAGAAAGCAAAGCCGTTCAGCATGTTGGTAAGCTTGACCTCTCGATGCTGCCAGACCTGTTGGGTAAGCTTACGATGCTGCAATGCTGTCAGCGCATCTACTTGTGGCAGGTTCCAAATGCACTCTCATTTGGAGGAGCCTCCCTGGTGTGCAGCTGCACGGTTGTGTTGGGGCTAGCTGAGCAGATGCCGGCATCCAGTTTGAGAGCAGACGGTCACAGACAGCCGCAGACATGGCAAAACATGTGCTTGCTCGTGGATTGTTGTTTAGACAGATTGTATGTCTTTGGCAGCAAAATCAGAGGTGCTTGGTCCAGGAACATAGGAAAGCAAGACCATTATGAACACGTCGCGCAAGATGAGCTTGTCAATGACATATAGCGTACCGTACCGGCGGTAATGTTTGTCAGACTTAAGTCGAGTCGCACCCCTCCCGGAAATGCATACCTTTAATTTATTGTCGTTTTTGAATTAAACATTGTTTTAATGCTTGTCGCAGCTGTCTTGAAATAAAATTGTTCTTTAATGATTGTCGACCGGTTACTGGTCACCAGCGCAAAATGCTCTATAATTCATCCCAGGCTGCTGACACACATCAAATGCATAATGCTGAGGTGCTTTGCGCAACTCCTGGCGCATAGCTGCCTACGCACGCGAGACAGTCACTGCTCCGGCTGCACAGCTGCAGCAGACGCAATTTGTAAATTTAATGCCCAGTAATCCTTGAAATAAATGGGTTGTCGCAGCTGCTATTTCCTTTTTTAATGTCTTTCAGCACTTTTGAATTATTTATTTTTGCGACAAACATTACCGTCGGTACAGTACTAATGCTCAGGTCTCGTAACGTGCAATCACCAGCAGGTCGAAAATTTGCTAGATTGGCCAGTAGGACCATCTGATGCAAAACTTGGAACTACTGTATTCTTCAGTTCAATTTGGCAACTTGGAACTATTCTTGAGTTCAACTTTGCGCTTACTTCCCCAGGCCTGTTGAGATATGGTATCAGACTTAGACATTTACGGTCAAGTCATACATAAACATTCTGTGTTGGCGTTACATTTGACACCTGTATGGGTTCGTCAGCTACCTTCACAGCTACTGATTAGTACCCCGC
>JAABUK010010306.1_pt1 | contig 12510 bp, 12 predicted proteins | sample 5559141 | NCBI WGS metagenome assembly JAABUK01 (sample SAMN10711869, study PRJNA513367) | rock metagenome | isolation source: Antarctica rocks | place: Antarctica: Victoria Land, Pudding Butte nord | collected 2016-01-03
AGGCAGCTGAAGCAGCCTGCATTGGGCTCACCCTAGATGAGGAGAAGATCACCAGCCTCAGTGCATCCACCAGGCGCCACCTGCAGGGCTTGGCCATTGTTGTGCAGGTGGGTATGGGTGGATACTCAGGGTTTTAGGGTTTGCCTCTAGTTAGGGTTTTACGGTTTGTCTGTGTTTAGGGTTTGTCCTTCAAGTCAAGGGGCCTCGCCCACCTGGCTGCCCCAGGTCTAGTTTCAATATTGTTGCGTTGCGTGATTGGCAAAACTGTCAAATTGGTAGACCCTATACAGATGCTCAAGACAGACAGCTTTGCAGAGACAAGACTTGTCCTGCACGTACCTAGCTCATCATGATTATTACTATTATTACTATTATTACTATTATTATCATCATTATTATTATTATCATTATTGTTATTATTAATATCATCATTCAGGCTCAAGATGACAGTCACAAGGTGACAGTCACCTTGTTGTGATAGTGCATGTAGGATGTTGAATGTGTCGTTGCAGTGTGGGCAAAGCCTGGTGTACACAACATACTCTATGGCCTCGTAGGGAATCACGTGGTGGACTGGCAGTTTGTGCTTCTCCACCAGGCATTTCCCTACAAGGGCAACAGGTCTATTGCGTGTTCCAGGCGTTGAGTGTACTGCACTAACAGTCAACACTGTCAGTTTAACTGTGTCCTGACTTTCACACACAGACTCTATGGCCTGGTGGGGGAGTTCGTTGTGGATTTGCAATTTGTGCTTTTCCACTACGCATTTCCCTACAAGGGCATCAGGTCTGTTGCGTGTCCCAGGCGTTGAGTGTACTGCATTGACAATCAGCAAACTGTCAGCTTGTCTATGCCCTGAATGTCATAGTCAAGCTGCCTGATTCCTGACTGTGCATCAATAGCAGGCCTGATCTCACGCCACTCTTTGTCGATGCTCAGTGCCGAGCTCAACAGCTACGCCCTTGGTGTGCACCAAATAAGTTTTGGATGTAACCCTAGATCCTAAAGCCCAAGCGCTCCATAATGATACTCTGTATTTAGTGAAGGAGCTGTGTCCATGGTACGCACTAGCTGAACCTGTAATTATTCAACTGCTCCTTGTTGACGCCTTGTGCCCAGTGCAGGAGCTGGGTCCCTGGTGTGCAGCAGCAGTACTGTTGGAGCTACTCCGGTCAAAGCAGGTCAACAACCTTCTGGACCCGGTTGGCGACATTGCTGCCGACAACAAGTACACTGAAGAAGGTCCAGACTCCGCGGCTATCAGAAAGACCCCAGGTGCATATGTGCCCACACCCACTGCTGGTGATGCAGCCCCTGGCCATACAAGCCAGATCGAAGGGACAACTCCTGCCAGTCAGAGCACGGGCAAAGGGCAAGGTGCTGCCAGTCAGCATCAGGCTGACACAGACATGCTGGGTGTGTTTCCTGTGAAGAAGCCGGCGCCTGTGACGCCAGAGGTGCAGGCTCTGAATGTGGCTTTGAGGGAAGTTGCTAAGATGCTGACACAAGCTCTGCCTCTCAGCAAGCGGCGACGCCTGGCTTCTGCACATGGTGACATTCACGTACACAGCTGCTTTGTTTTACACAGAGCAGCTAGTCATTGTAATTTACAAGTGTCCCAGAACAGCTAATCATTCGAATTCAAACATTTCCCAGCGGCAAATACATTTTGATCTCAAGCTACAGTGTTGCACAGTGCAAAGATGCCCTGAAACCCTACATCTTTCATCACGTCCAACTTTTCTAACAAAATCTAAATTTTCCAAATCTCTAGCGACGTTGGACACTTTAACAGCCCAGATCCAATGCAAACATAAACGCTGGGGCATTTCAGCACCTGAACATACATGCAGGCTTGTGGCTGTGACTACTCTATTACCGTCTGCCTGACAGCAATGATGCATATGCTGAGGATTTGTGCCATGTGTGTACACCATGGAGGATGTTGTGATTTGAGATGTTGGCATATGTCAGACAAGTGCTTGTGCGTTTGCCTTGGCTTATGTGGAATGTTGCACCATGGAGGGTTACATAAGCTGTGGAGACATGGAATGTGCATGCACCACAGCTCGTGGCACCACCCATGGTGCAACATACAACATAAGCCAAGGCAAACCCCTAAACCCCGACAAGCATGTGACACATGCACGACCAGGCTTGGGTGGAAGCCAAGGCAAACCCATAGCTTCCACCCAACCCTCCTTCTGCATGTGTCACATGCTTGTTAGGGTTTAGGGGTTGGGGCTTACAGCGGAAAATGCTTGAGTATGTTGCACACCTCATTGTGTTCACATGGCTGTGCAGCTTTGAGCCAAATAGACCCGGCAGCCCACAACTTCAAGGTTCTGTTGCGCCATGTTGTCAGCCGCGTCATGGATGCAATCCCCAGCAAGCTGCTGGACCAAGAGCTGGGGATCAAGTCAGCCCCAGACCAGAACGAGGAGGTGGGTCCAGAGTCCCAGTCAGCTGAGGCTGCGCAGGGTGAGCAGGCACAGCAGGCAGAGCATGCACAGCAGGACGCTGAATCTACAGAAACTCAGCAGGCAGCAGACCCTCAGCATGCAAAGCATGATGCTGGCAATGATGGTGATTTCGAAGAGGAAGAGCAAGGCAGAGTCAGGCTGCCCTTGTTCACCAACAAAGTCATGACTTTAGTGCAAGACCTGCTGCAATACAAGGTACTCGTCTTGAGAGCATGATCACGCTCAACCTTTCCATTGCCTCTGCTATGAGCAAGCTTGAGTCCTTCCTACGTGTTGCCAAAGAGACGCTGGTTTGCAGACTCTTGTCAGTGTCATCACACCCTTCCCCACCTGCAATTGCTGCACCTGCCCTCGCTAGCTGTCACTCTCTCATTGTCTTTCCTTTGCCCACAGGATGACGTCACAGCTTCCAAGCTGGCTGCCTACAGCACAATGGAGGAGGCAGCCAAGCGCCACTGGTCAGCCATCCTGTTTGTGACAAGGAAGATGACTGCTCTGGGCCTGGACGCCCTCTTCAAGAGTGCGCCCTGTCTGAAGGCTTGGAGGGCTGCGACCCTGGTTGGGTATGGGGGCAGCCTGGCCTCTAGCTGTCTCACCAGCAAGGTGGGTGTCAAAGTGTTGGTGTCTCTGCCATGATGTTGCTGTCACAAAGCCTGCTGTTGTTGCTTTGTTACTAGTCTATGCATTGCCTGTTTTTGTATGTGAAAAGCAGGTTATCTTCTGGCAAAGGCCTGCTGGGTTTTGTCAAGATTGCACTGCTCTGGACATGACTTGCTTGTCTCTCACTTGCAGAAGCTTAATCTTCTCCCCCTTCACATCTTCTTAGAGACTTCACTGCAGCAAGATCTTATTCTCAAGTGTTGATGTACCATGCAAGGCAACTAGCATGCTTGGTGCTCTGCACTGGTGGCTAAAAGGCATAGGCTGGGCATTCAACACACTCTTGTGTGATGCTGCGTAGGCCCAGCACGGAGTACTGCAGCAGATGAAGGGTGGGGAGCTGGACATTGTCATCTCCACAGCTGTGGCAGAGGAGGGCCTGGATGTGAAGCAATGCCAGCTGGTCATCCGCTTTGACCTGCCCTCCACTCTGCTGGCTTTTGTGCAGTCCAGGTACGCCACCAGGCCCTCTCTGAGTAATCAAACAGAAGCGGCCAAGCACATGTTGCTGCTGTGTGACTCAGACAGGGGGTCAGGCCTGCTTCGGAATTGTCAAAACATGGTCTGTTGTATCTGCAAATCATTTTCCTGCCTTTTTTTGCGACTGTACCAAGTGATCCTGGTATGTGATGGCGCCTGCAGCATAGCAATCTGTTAATGGCCGCTCTATAGAAGAGTTTTGAGTCATTGTTGTCCAAGGCAGAACCCAGTCACCACAATTTGATTCTGCAAACTGGTCAGCACATGTGTGCTGACTCAATGTGTCATGATTGAGCCCCACCTGGCAGCCCACAAATCCCCAGGGGGGCACCCCAGAGCAGAAGGGATGTGAGCCAAAGTAAACACAGAACAACATACGTTTTTGTCTGGTCGACTTGTCTCCTTCCTTTCTGCTTTGCGGTGTCCCCCTGCAGATGCTCATCACAGACCCTGTCAGTGTCATGCCACCCCACCTAGTCACCCTATGACCTTTGCATCATTCACTCCCATGATTGGGTGTGCATAGAGTCACGTGCAAACTTGGTGTTACCTCAACAGCTTGGCTGTCAGGAGCCCTACCCCTTGGCTGGTGCCTCAGTGCTGCATCTGAGATACACAGCATGCATGCAAAATGCTATGGCAGGTTTTCTCAGATCGCAATGAATGAAGACCATTGCTAGGCTTGAACATGCATGCGTCACTCAGGCATTTTGACATCCTCTCTCAGTCATCTAGCTACACTCTCACATGGAGGCTGATTGCCTGAGCAGCTTTGTGGCCGTCAACAGTGGCAGGCTTTGGCACACCACGTGCATCAAATCAGGCTGGCATCATGATGTCATGCTCAAGTGACTGGCTTCACCAGAGTGTGTATTGACCAATACACACTTTGGTAACCACAGTCACTTGAGCATAACACTATATATGCATGTTGTTGTGATCACGGACAGATGAGACCAGAAATGATCATGTGTTGTGGTTCTGAGGCCAGTCATACATGCACCTGTTGGCACACTGGCCAGTACGAGAACTTTGATGTTTGAAGCAATTCTGTGACTCTGTGAAGTAACAAGAGAAAGAGGCACCAGAACAGGTTGTCGATCTTGGCTAGAAGCCTCGCCCCCTGCATCCTGTTCTGCTGATTCTTTCTGTTTGTGTTGCTTCACAGGGCCACAGGGTCCCTACAAAGGTTGCCAAGCGTACTGTAGAGTGCTTGGCATAACAATTTGCCTGGCACCGTCGTACAAACCCTGCCCCCTCTCAAGTCTGACTGTTAGTATTTTGCAACACATCAGCAGCTTGCTGCAAGCAAAGCCCTTGATCCTTTGCAGTCTGGTACATAAGCTAGCAATGTGACACCAAGCGACTGTCTGTCACCTCCCTGTGCACATGGATCTGACCATGTGGTCATGCTGAGACCAGTCATACATGTACCTGCTGGCACACTGGCCACATAAGAATCTTAATGTTTCAAGGAATTCTGTGACCCTGTGAGACAAGAGAAAGAGGCATCAGAACAGGTTGCCAATCTTGGCTGGAGCCCCCCATGTTCTCAGGCCTCTTTTTCTTGTTGCTGCACAGGGTCGCAGGATTCTACATTGGTTGCAAAGCGTACTGTAGAGTGTTTGGCTTGACAGTTTGCCCAGGTTTGCCATGCTCCATTGTGGAAATTAAGTGCAAACCCTGTCCCCTCTCGAAAGCTGGCTTCTTTTGCTACACATCAGCAGTTTGCTGCCAGCAAAGCCTTCAGCCTTTGCAGCCTGTCACATAAGCTAGCTATGTGCAACAAAGCAGCTGTCTATTACCTACCCGTGCACGCTGTGAGAAGGGCTTACATGCCAGCTGGTGCAGCCAGGCTTGCAAGCATGAGTGGGGGTGAGAGGTGGGACCGGCAAGGCTGGGCTTCACCATTTGGGCTGTGTCCTTTCAGCCATCATGCTCACCATGCATCATGGTTTCAAGGCTTCTGTCCATGTGTTGACTGCTCATTCCTTGCCCACTACTCCCTCTGCCCTGCTCATGCATGCATCAAGTACCGTACTGTGACTACAATGACTGCTATCAATGTTGATGTGATCGCCTGCCACATTGGTGACACTGGCTGCCACCATGCATTTGATAGGCTCTGCATGTTTCCCTCCTTGCAAATGCAATCTGTGGTGGTAACTCTTGAAACACCTCCCCCATACGTAAGATGCTGTTTTCAAACAGAAGTTCCGGATTGGAAAGCGCCCTTTGTGTTTTGCCGCATCACTCAGCTACTGATCTTGTGGCTGAAGATTATAGGGGTTTGTAAAGCTTGCATGCCTGTGTGTGCGCCTGCAGTAATGCACATGCATGCAAGAAGGGCAAGCCCATGTAAGAGACAATATCAGTAGCTGATGTGTGAATGTATATATCTGCCTAACATTAGGTTGCCTATGTTAACTGACTACTGGCTACAATAGCTCAGACAGACAATGCCATTGCCAAGGTTGTTGGTGCACAGCAAAATTGGAGGCTGTCTGCTTTGTCTTCTGGAAATGCACTTTTTGTTGAATGCATGGGTATCTTCTCGTCGACACCCAATCAAGCTTGCCAAAATACCTACCAATACTCCCGGCCTAACTGTCAAAATAGTCAATTGGACAGAGTGTAGCTCTTTGCGTGGCAGCCTGCAGCCTCAGCTAATATTCAGCATCAAACACTTTTGTGAAAGTCAGAACTTGAGATGAAGTCTGGCATGGGTCTTAGATCAAAGGCAGCATAACGGCAATTGTGCACAACCCCTTTTTGTGTGTTGTGAAAGCTGTACTACACATCACGAATGTGCAGTTCTTCTGACTTCCAATACAAGTGCTTGGCTTCTTCCGGAAGACTTATGCATCATGACAACGTTGTCCCAGTACAAGCCCAGTGGGCAGCTAAACAGCAGGAGTCGGCAGACATCTTTATCATCACTGATTGCTGGTGAGAAGTGTGGAAGCTTCCAGCTCAAGCTACAGACTGATGTTAAGCACCTTTGGGCTTCTTCACCACCACTGAGTACTTTTGAGAGATGTGGAAGTTTCCAGCTGAAGGTCCAGGATGACTATCAACGTCCTTATCTTTAGGTGGCGCACTTCTTCATCACCACTGGGTGCTTGTGAGAGATACGAAAGATTACAGCTGAAGGTCCAGAATGACTATCACCGCCCGTATCTTGAGCTGGCTCACCTCTTCACTATCACTGATTGCTTGTAAGATGACTGGATGAGTCCAACTGAAGGTCCATGATGACTATCAACACCTCATCTTGAGCTGGCGCACTTCTTCACCATCACTCAGTGCCTACAAAGGTATGGAAGCTTCCACAGGTGAAGCTACAGGGAATGACCAGATTGTGCAAGGGGCAGGGCTGTCGATTGCCGAGGGGCAGGGCTGTCTGTTGTTCATGAGCAGAATTGCTGCCATGAGGCGTACAGGCCGATCTGCCCCTTGGCACTGCTCTTGCCTTTGTTTCAGCCACAGGGCTCTGAACCACTAGCAGCCTGTGGCACTTTAGTTTATGGCACCAGCAGACAGCTAAACTGTGCTTTGTCAGCAGTCTGTCACCCTTTTCAGGTACATGGCGTCATATGAGCTAGCCAAAGGCATGGCAAAGCAGCTTGAAATTCAGCACCAGCGTGCATTGCATCTGCTTTAGTTGTCTTCACCACTACTGGCGTAGTCAGGCCTTGGTTCACGACCTGGTCTCTGGCTCTCATACACTGTGCATATCACTGTCGATGGGGGGTTTGAGAGCCTGGTGTTGCTTGTATAGCACTGCTTCCAGCCACGTGCAAGCAAATGCTCGCCCAGCTTGACTTTGATGGAGCTGGGTGTTATCACGCAAGCGACGGTGCATCAAAGCTGTCTCAGCTATTCAAGTAGCAGCTAAGCCACCCCAAGATTGGCCTGCTTGAGTGGTCCCAGGGCAGCTGAAACACATGTTTTCTACAGATATGCTGTGCCGCATTAGGATCATTGTGCGTAGATGTACCTAGTGTGCATGTCTGGGCTGACACCTTGGCATTGCGTGCAATCATTGTAGATGTAGGTGCCCCAAGCACAGAGTTTTCAGCAGGTGCGCTTTGGCTCATTGTACCCCGAGCTTGTTGAGCCATAGCATGCTACCTGAAGATTCTGTTTGCTTAGTGTGCCCTGTGTAGGTCTGGCATCACAGAGATCCCGAATGTAACCTTGGCTTGCTTTAGGAAACTTGTGTTCAGACTCACCTTGTGCGCTTGTCAGCAGTTGGAATGCTGGCACTGCATGCAAATGTCTGGCAGATCATGAACCATAGCACAACGCTTCAGGGCGCTGACTTGCTGCTGTGAATTCAGAGGCACAATTGTGCAAGCCGCTTTTCCTGAGGTTCTTTAGCAATCAGTCGATGACTTGATTCATTGCTGGCAGAATCTGAACAAGCGGCTTGCAGCAGCATCTCAGAGAAGCATGCTGTCTGCTTGAGCAGTCTGGCAGACGGACTGCTCAAGCAGATAGCATAGTTCCTAGAGCAGCCTAGAGCAACAATCGCAACCTGTGCTTTCCAGAGGCAACACAGGGGTCTGAAACCTGAACCTTTCCTGAGATCCATATGTCTCACCATGGAGACAAGAGCTTGAGACATCAGCTTTCCCTAAGCCCTGCTACAGAACTAATTTGGGTCAAGCATTGGGTGTGTCATGAACCTCGAGCACACCCTTAGCCTGATGATGAAGACTGTGTGCTAGGCTGCAGTTCATCAGTAGGTCAAGAATGTCTTTTAGGTTCATGATGCACCCTGTATGCAACCTAGCACACAAACTTGGTGAGCCTGCTGGCCCCTAGACACTCCTGAGTCACTGCCTCTTCAGACAGACAGATTGACAGACAGACAGATGCTAGCAGGACTTCGCTCACGATTGGGTCTGCATGTATTGACATGCAGGACATGACTGGACCAGATGTTTGCGCTGCATGGCTGCACCTCATCTGCTTCAATTTGTCTATACATCTGTTTGCGATGGCAAATCTTCCGGGCAACATTACATGTTTGAAGATGCACAGAGCTTCTGAGGTCCATACAGCAGCATGTGGACATCACCTATGTGTAGTTGGGTTTCTCATTGAGTGTTGCTCAGTTTGGTCATCTAAACTTGATGGCAACGTAGCTGCATGCAAGTGGTCTTATTGAGCCTGTGCCTTTTGGCACTGTCTGTACTCAAAGAACAAAGTTTCACATGGCTGAATACTGCAATATCAGAGCGAAGTATGTCGGTACTGGCTGCTGACATGGGCAGACAGCAACCCATGACAGTATTCAGCCCTGACATCAACTGCTCTGACATTCTCAAACTTTCCCACAGATGCTTCCTGAGTGGTTGCAATTGCTGTGTCTGTATCATGTTTGGTGCTGGGACAGTGTGAGCAATTGCTATTCATTGTTTGAGGAGAAACCTGCACAATTGTCAACAGAACTGCAGCTACGACTGCATGCAGTTAGTTTCTTTCTGCAAAGACTCAGGGGCTGACCATGCTGAGTTTGGCAGCCTGACTCAAGCTGCATGGCTGAGGTGTGTGCGTGTCACACTGATCTTGAACCTTTACACAGTGCACTGCAGCATCAAAATTTCACATTCCTCTCTACTGTTCATGAGAAGAGCAATGCCTTTCAGCTCTGTGGTGGAAGCTTGGAAACACTCTACCTGGCTCTTGAAGTAGATCAGGTGGTGCTGCTGATGGCATCTGCCACTGAACTTATCTCTGAAGCGCAACATGAGGTGCATGAATTTCCCGTGTCGACAAAGACTCTTGCATTATCATGCCACTGCGTCAACCTGAACAGAATCCCCTTGTTGGGCTGTGCCTGATCACTGTAACCAAACAAGGCGACTCAGTGCAGGATGACAAGGCTCACGCACAACCCAACAGGCAACATATGCCTGTTGGTCCTTCAGGGCATAAGCGTTCTTGGCTGGTATTGTGATTTGTCTATCTGGACAATCACGACTTTGGTACTTGCAGAAGCTGACCCAGCAGCAGCCTGTGCCTCTGCCATCTGCTGCTTCTTGTCATCTAGCTCAGCACCCATGGAAAAATGTAGAAGCTGCTTCTGCAGCTTCCTGGCATCTGCCTGAGCTGAGTCTACAAGTGCTTGTGCATCTGATAGCTGCTGTTGCAGCTTCAGGGCATCTGCAACAGCATGTGCATCAGTCAGCTGCTGCTGCTGCTGCTGCATCTGCAACAACTTCTTGGCAAACTCTTGGAATGTCTCAGCCTTGCTGATCATATCATGCAGCAGCTGATTCCACTCACATTTAAGGTGACTTTCAACAGTCAGCTTAAATGTAGACCAGATCAGCTGCTGAGCTGCTGAGTCTGCCTCAGCCTGCGCCTCTGTCAGCTGCTGTTGCAGCTTCCTGGCCTCTGCCTGGGCGACCTGACTTGCGCTGTTGGGCTGAGATTGCAGTGAGGTGACCCGCTGCTCACAATGCTGCGCATGCTTGCTGCGGTTGCTGACTCAGCTTCTGCCTTGTGGGCTGCAGCACTGAGTTGAATGTGCAGCCTGCTCATCTCCCCTCTCAGTTTTCTGACAGTCTGAGCACTGCTGCCCAGCCTCACTATTCTTCTTCTGCTCTCTGTTCAGCTGCTGGAAGAGCTCACCATTCTTCTTCAGCTCAGTGTAGAGATGCGCAGGACTTTGCAGTTCCTCTGCATCTCTGCACTGGGCTGCTGCAGAACTTTGTCCTTCTTCTTCATCTCATCATCCAGCTGCTTGTGAAGCAGGCTGCTCACGTTATGCACAGCATTGCAGCAGTTTCCCCTCAGCGTCAGGCACACCACAGCAATCCATCACACTCATGGTCCATTTCAGCAGTGGTCTGGTTGGAACTTCAAACCCACTGCTAGATACAACAGCATTGGTTTGACTTCCTGACTTTGCCACTGCTATACTGGACAATCTGGTGCTTTGGCCAAAGTAAACGCCACACTCGACAGGCGATGTCATTTTGCATGAATCACATGGACCACTAGTGTGAAGGATCCTGCACCCTTGCATCCTGCGCATCCTCACGTGCTTATGCCGAACAACTGTCAATTCAGCATCTCAAAAAATGTTCACAGAGTGGTCCTGCAGCCAAAGCTTGTAATCCTCTTCCTCTTCTTCTGCAGCCTCCGCTGTTCAGCTGCATACATGCAGAGATCCTCAAGGCAGCCTGATTGGCAGCCAGTGTCACTGCATATAACACCCGTCAGTGTCACTGCAATAAATGCAGTTGCGTGACATTGGGGATGCTGAATTGCAGTGACACTAGTAGAGCCAGCTGGGCATACCATTCTGCCAGCTTCATTGTCAGCCAGCTTGATGACTAAGTCAAAGCACAACTCTGGTATTTATGCATGAGCCACAGGCGATTGCCAGAGAAGCAGGAATTGATTCCATGTTTTTTGCAGATTTTTTGCAGCTCATGAGCATACTAGCGTAATGACACACTGTAGACTTTGCCACACTGTGACTTTGCTAATCATGTTATCCACTGTATCATGACAGGTCCAATCAACACCTCTGCTGGTGCCCCCTTGACAGTAATAGTGTTGACATGCTGCATTAAACATAAATCATGTCCCCGACGGTACCAATCGGCATATAAATGAGGTTGAGGTCCAAGACTTGAGAATAGTATGATGTTGCTGAGCCCGCACTTCAACTTGTTGGTTTAGTCAACACGAGAAGCAGCAAGCTGAGGGGGGGCTGCGCAGCATTGTACAGCACAACACTCATCTGCAAACAAAGTCAACAGCCCATTCATACTGTTGTACGGTACATGGTATTTTCCTACATGGGATAAAAGTACGTACCAAATGTGTTATAGTATGGAAGGTGATCATATACAGTGTTCAAGATGGGATGTTGTGTGCCATCCACCCAGGCGTCTCTGGGTGATGATGCGTGCTGACAGATCTGCAACCTAACCCCATACCTAAACCAATACCTAAACTTAAACCTGAACCTTATAAACCTCTTGAGAGACTCAGATCCCTCTTGTTTGCCTCAGAACGACATCTCATCAAGAGAAGCTATCATGAAAAAGTGTCTTGAGGAGGTGTTTACCTGGGGCAAACAACAGGGATTTGGGTCGCAGACACAGTTATCATAGCATACATACGCTGAAAGGGCAAGCAAAAGCAGCATGAGTGGTACTGAGCAGCCATGCCTGACCTCTGTGGCTTTTCCAGATGGGGCTTGCTGCCTGGAGTTGTGAATGGAATTGTGAAGCCCCCGCACAACAGATGCAGTCTCTGTAGCATGCCTAAAGGCTACTTGACATGTCTGTACAGCGCTGACAAGACGCCCTTAGGCATGCTCCAGAGACTGCAGCTAGCTGTCTCCAGACCCTTGCCAAAGCTGTTCTGCACCCTGATGCCAAGGTAGCATATGGTGCAGAATCCCTTAGTGACTTCAAGGGATTCTGCACCCTATGTTACCACTGCAAAACGTCCCTGAACAACTTTGTAGCATGTCTGTGGCTTGACACGCTTTGCCAAAAGTCAACCAGAGAATATCTGCAGCATTCAAGCAGGCTGCTCAGCTCTTAGAAATGATTTGAACTGTTATGTCAGAGACTCTGCAAAAAGTCCCTGAACACGCTAACAAACTATGGCCGGATAGGCTGATACATGCAGTCCAACCACCACACACGTTGATGCGGGGGTTGATGATGGTGCCTCTGCATTGGCCTGATTTTTTTAATGGTATTTAGCTACTAATAGTCTGGTTGCGGAAATGTTAAGTATCTCTGCTGTGCTCTACAATTCAGCAGCATGTGTGTGTGTGTGTGTGTGTGTGTGTGTGTGTGTGTGTGTGTGTGTGTGTGTGTGTGTGTGTGTGTGTGTGTGTGTGTGT
>JAABUK010010307.1_pt1 | contig 12509 bp, 9 predicted proteins | sample 5559141 | NCBI WGS metagenome assembly JAABUK01 (sample SAMN10711869, study PRJNA513367) | rock metagenome | isolation source: Antarctica rocks | place: Antarctica: Victoria Land, Pudding Butte nord | collected 2016-01-03
CCACCTGAGCCGTCTCTCGTCAGCCAGCGTCAGGCCCGGGTCTTACAACCCTCGGACAACTCGCGACATTCCCGCGACCACGCCAGCATCGCCGGAGACCACGCAAAAGCCGAGACTTCCTGGTTGGGGCGGAAGGATTCGAACCTTCGGATGGCGGATTCAAAGTCCGCTGCCTTACCGCTTGGCGACGCCCCATTCGCAGCCCTGCATAGCATGGCCGCGCGGTCCGTAAAGGCCTAGCCGGCCGCCAACCCGCCGCCCCAGTTCCACCAGCCCGGCGGCGCGGCGCCCGCCGCCCGCACGGCTTCGGCCTCGTCGGCGAACAGGCCGAAGCAGGTCGCACCGGAACCGCTCATGCGGGCCAGCAGGCAGCCGGGCTGCCCGCGCAACCAGTCCAGCGTGGCCGCGACCGGCGGGCACATCCGGATCGCCGGCACCTCCAGATCGTTGCGCAACAGCGCGAGGTCCGCCGCCATCGCAGCGGCGTCCGCCCAGCGCGGCGGCAGCACGGCCGGCTCCGAGAAGCCGCTGTCGCGCGCCTGGAACACGGCCGCCGTCGACACCGCCGCGCCGGGGTTGACAAGCACCATTCCGCAAGCCGGCAGCAAGGGCGCCACTCCCAGGATTTCCCCGATCCCGCCCATCCGCGCGGGCTGGCCCAGCAAGCAGACCGGGACATCGGCGCCCAATTCGAGCGCGATCGCCGCCAGTTCGGCCGCGGGCACCGCCAAGCCCCAGAGCCGGCTGAGCAACCGCAACGCCGCCGCCGCATCCGCCGAGCCGCCGCCAAGGCCGGCCGCCACCGGCAAGCGCTTCTCCAGCATCAGCCGCGCCCCCCGCCCGCCCGCAAGCGGGGCCAACGCGCGCGCCGCCCGCAGCACGAGGTTGTCCTCGCCCAGCCCGGCCGCAAGTGCGCCTTCGACGTGCAGCGACAGCGAGCCGGCCGGCTCCGCAAGCAACGTGTCGGCCGCACCGGGGAACACGGCCAGGCTATCGAGAAGGTGATACTTGTCCGGCCGCCGCCCCAGCACATGCAGGAATAGGTTGACCTTCGCCGGCGCCGCCTCCCGCTGCACGGTCTATCGCACAGTGGGCGCGGGCGCCGCGGCCTGCACGGGCGTGGCCGCGGCGGGCAAGGCTTGCAGCTTGGCGTTGATCCGCTGCGCCTCGTCCTCTTCCGGCTTCAGGTTCAAGGCCCGGCGCCACTGGAACTCGGCCTCCCGCATCCGGCCGACCGCGGCCAGCGCGTCGCCCAAATGGGCGTTGATGACGCTATCCTCCGGCTGCAGCTCCACCGCGCGCTCCAGCTGCTTGAGCGCTCCGGCCTTGTCCCCCTGGCGCAGCAGCACCCAGCCCAGGCTGTCGATGATCGAGCCGTCGTTCGGCCGCTGCTGCAGCGCACGCTCGATCATGCCGCGGGCACGATCGAGGTTCTTGCCCTGCTCGGTCCAGGCATACGCCAGGTAATTCAATACGTTCGGCTGCTCCGGCGCCAGCTGCAGCGCGTATTCGAAATCCGCTTCCGCCTGCGCCCATTGGCCGGCGCGCTCGGCGGCGATGCCCCGCTCATAGAACAGCGGCCAGTGCGCCCGCGTGGGCGTGCCCAGCCGGGCGATGGCGGCGCTATAGGCCGTCGCGGCTTCGGGAAAGCGGCTCTTGCGCCGCAGGACATCGCCGGCCTGGGCCAGCGGCTCCGGCCGGTCGGGATGCAGGCGGGCGAGGTCGTCGAGCATCCGGCTCGCCTCCTCGGTACGGCCGGCGGCCTCGAGCAGGCTTGCCTGCCGCAGCCGGGCCACCGCCACCAGGGGATCGGCTTCCGGCACTTCGGCCAGGGTGGTCAACGCCGCGCTGCCGCGCTTGGCCGCATCCTGGATATCGGCCAGCAGTAGCCTGGCGGCGGTGAAGTCGGGGCGCAGGTCCAGCGCGAGGCGCAGTAGCACCTGCGCCGAATCCGCGCCGTTCTGCTGGCGCAAGGCGCTGGCCAGCGCCAGATAGGCCTCGGCGATGCCATCGGTCGCGTCCCGCACGGCCGGCGCGGCGGCATTCGCCGCCAAGGCCTGGCGCGCGATGGCAAGGTCGCCATTGCTCCCGGCCAGGTCCTGCAAGGTGCGCTGCGCCTCGGCTACGGCGCCCTGCCGCGCCTGCCAGCTCGCCAGGATGACGCCAAGCCGCAGGTTCAGCGCGCCGTAATCCACCTGCGCCGCGCGGTAGAGGCGCGCGGCCTCCGCCGTCTGCCCGCCCAGGTCGGCGATGACGGCTGAGTGCAGCGCATAGACGCCGCGATAGCGCGTGCCGTCCACCAGCGGCGCCAAGGTGCCCAGCGCGGCGTCGGTGCGGCCGGCCCCCTGCTGCGCCCAGGCGATCAGCAGCGGTCGCAGCACCTGCGTGAGCCCCTGCGCCGGCAACGAGGCGAACCGCGCCTCGGCCGTGTCCCACTTGCCCGCCTTCGCGTCGCGGTCCGCCAGCACCAGTTGCGCGACCGGATTGTCGGGCAGGCCGGCAGCCAGCCGGGCAGCCCCCGAGCGCCCGGCCAAGGTGGCGGCGATGAACGCCTGCGACGCCAGCTCCGGCACGCCGGTATCCTGCGTCAGCGCGGTCTCCAGCTTGTCCGCAGCCACGTCGAGGTCGGTGCTCTGGGCCGCGAAGCGCCCGGTCAGGTAGGCGCCGAACGCGCCGTTGGGCTTGAACGTGGAAGTGCGTTCCCCGCCGTCGAACCCGAAATCGTTCGCCGCGCAGGCGGTGAGCAGGGAAAGGACGAGCAGGGCGGAACGGCTGGCTGTGCGACGGGGCATCGGCGGTCCCTTACATTCCGCTGGGGTAGTTCGGACCGCCGCCGCCCTCGGGCGTCACCCAGTCGATGTTCTCGGTCGGATCCTTGATGTCGCACGTCTTGCAATGGACGCAGTTCTGCGCGTTGATCTGCAGGCGGGGATGGCCGGACTCGACGTCCACCGCCTCATACACGCCCGCCGGGCAGTAGCGGCTTTCCGGGCTGCTGTACTGCGCCCAGTTCACGCTTTCCCACCGCGACGGGTCCTTCAGGCGGAGATGCGCCGGCTGGTCCTCGGCATGGTTGGTGTTGCTGATGAACACCGACGACAGCCGATCGAAGGTGAGTGTGCCGTCCGGCTTGGGATAGTCGATGCGGCGGGCCTGCGCGGCCGGGCGCAGGCCTTCATGGTCGGCGTGGCGGTGCTGCATCGTCCAGGGCGCCTTGCCGCGGAGTACGTAGGTGTCGACGGCGGCGTAGGCGAGGCATCCGTACAGCCCCATCTTAGAGAAGGACGGCCGGATGTTGCGCACGCCGCGCAGTTCCTCATACAGCCAGCTCTCGCGGAACCGCTGCTCGTAGCCCGTAGGCTCCGCCGGGCGCCCGTTCGCCAGCGCCTCGGCGACCGCTTCGGCCGCCAGCATGCCGGACTTCATCGCCGCGTGCGTACCCTTGATCTTGGGCAGGTTCAGGAACCCGGCCGTGTCGCCGATCAGCGCGCCGCCGGGGAAGGTCAGCTTCGGAATGGACTGCAACCCGCCCTCGCTCAAGGCCCGGGCGCCGTAGCTGATCCGCCGCCCACCCTCGAAATACGGCCGCACCGCCGGGTGCAGCTTCAACCGCTGCATCTCGTCGAAGGGCGAGAGCCAGGGGTTCGGATAGTCCAGTCCGACCACGAACCCGTACGACACGAGGTTGTCGCCGAAGTGGTACATCCACGAGCCGCCATAGGTCTCCCGGTCGAGCGGCCAGCCGAGGCTGTGCACCACCAGGCCGGGCTGATGCTTGGCGGCCGGCACCTCCCACAGCTCCTTCACCCCTAGCCCGTAGGTCTGCGGGTCGCGCCCGTCGCGCAGGTTGAACCGCGCCATCAACTGCTTGGCCAGGCTGCCGCGGCACCCCTCGGCGAACAGCGTGTAGGGCGCGCGCAGCTCCATGCCGGGCTGGTAGTTGGGGCCATGCTCGCCGGACTTCTCGACGCCCATGTCGCCGGTGGCGACGCCCACCACCTGCCCGTCCTCGAGCAGCAGCTCGGCCGCCGCGAAGCCGGGGTAGATCTCGACCCCCAGCGCCTCCGCCTGCGCCGCCAGCCAGCGGCAGACGTCGCCGAGGCTGACGATGTAGTTGCCCTGGTTGTGCATCTGCGGCGGCGTGGGCATGCGGAAGGCGCGTTGGCGGGTCAGGAACAGGAAGCGGTCTTCGGTGACGGGCGTCAGCAACGGCGCGCCGCGCGCCTGCCAGTCCGGGATCAGCTCGGCCAGGGCGCGCGGCTCGATCACGGCGCCGGACAGGATATGGGCGCCGACCTCGCCGCCCTTCTCCACCACGCAGATGCCAGCCTCGGGCGCAAGCTGCTTCATGCGGATCGCCGCCGCCAGGCCAGCCGGCCCGGCGCCCACCACCACCACGTCGAACTCCATCGCCTCGCGTTCAGCCATCCCGCCCTCCGATCCCAATCGCTTCGGGTCCCAATCGCCTCGGGTTCCAGTCACTAAGGTAGGGACGATCGCCGGGTTGCGCAAAACCGACGCGTCGGACATGTCTGCGTGATGACGCAGCCGGGCCAGCCGTGGACGCCCTGACCGCACTCCGCCTGCAGGCCGAGTGGGGCGCCGACGAGGCGCTCGGCGAGGTGCCGATGGACCGGTTCGCGCCCCCCCCCGCCGTGCCGGCGCATCGTCCCGCGCAGCCCCGCCCTGTGGAGCCCCGCCCTGTGGAGCCCCGCCCTGTGGAGCCCCGCCCTGTGGAGCCCCGCCCTGTGGAGCCCCGCCCTGTGGAGCCCCGCCCTGGGGAGCCGGCCCTGGCCGGGATCGACGGCCTCGAGGCGCTGCACGCCGCCACCCAAGCCTTCGAGGGCTGCGCGCTCCGGGCCACGGCGACCCATACGGTACGGCCGGACGGCAACCCGGCCGCCGGGCTTATCCTGATCGGCGACGCCCCCGGCGCCGACGACGACCGGTCCGGCCAGGCTTTCAGCGGGCCGCCCGGGCAGTTGCTCGACCGGATGCTGCAGAGCATCGGCCTCGATCGCTCCGGCATCCTGCTGGTTCCGCTGGTCCCCTGGCGCCCGCCCGGCAACCGCCCGCTCGCCGAGGCCGAAATCCAGGCCTGCCTCCCGTTCCTGCTCCGCCTGATCGAGCTGGTCCGCCCCCGACGCCTCGTCCTGCTCGGTGCAACGCCGGTTCGGGTTTTGACCGGCAGCGCCGAGCCGATCCGCCGTCTTCGTGGCCGCTGGATCGACGCCGTAGTCCCCGGCCTAGCCGCGCCAGTCCCGGCGTTGCCGATGCCGCCGCTGGATCAATGGCTCCGCAATGTTACCAGCAAGCGGGAGTTGTGGAGTGACCTAATACAACTAGCACGGGTAACAACAACGGCCTGAAAGCCTTTGTTGGTCTTGATCGCGCTTAGGTGCTTTGCCTCCAGTCCCCTGCAAGTGTAGTCGCTCCGCCATGCAAGAGACCGATCGACTGCTGTTCCGTCTGTCCGCCGCCCGGATACTACTTACCGGTGCCGCGATCCTGGCTGGCGCCGCCGGCCCGGTCGGCACCCGCCGCGGGGCCACCGAGGATACCGCCCTCGCCAATCCGCGCGTCGTCACCTCCGATGGCCTGGTGGCGCTGCCGCAGCCCATGGCACCCAGCGATGCGCAGCGGCTGCGGCGCGTGTTCGCGGCCCAGGCTCGCGGCGACATCGCTGCCGCGACCGCCGAGACGGACGAAGCGCTCGACACCGTCCTCCTTGGCCACGTGCTGGCCGACCGCTATCTCGGGGGTCCCGGCCGGGCGCAGCCCCACGACTTGACGAAGTGGCTGGACCGGTACGGCGACCTGCCGGATGCGGCGGCGATCCAGGGCCTGCTCGCAAGCCTGCTCCCCCCCGGCGCGCCCGCCCCGCCCGTCCCGCCCCCGCTCCTCGCCCCGCCCGCCATTGCCGGCGGCGACGACGTCGAGCGATCCGAGCGGCTGATGACCCGCAACCCGGCGCTGGACCGCAGCGTGCGGGATGCGGCACGTGCCGGGCACGCCGACCGTGCCGATCGCCTCGTCGCACGCACGCCCGGCATGAACCGGCAGTATGGCGCCTTGCTGCGGGCCGAGATCGCGCAAATCCTGTTCACCCAGGGCCGGGACGCCGAGGCGCTCGCCCTGGCCGACGCCGCCCACGCGCAAGCCCGCGGCCAGGTCGGCCTGGCGCCCTATATCGGCGGCCTCGCCGCCTGGCGGCTCGAACGGCCCGACCTCGCCCGCCCTCTGTTCGAGGCCGCGTTCCGCGCGCCGCTGACCCTCTCCGGCCAACACGCCGGCGCGGCTTTTTGGGCCGCCCGCGCCCACCTCAGGACCCGCGACCCCGGCAGCTACGCCCCCTGGATGCAGCGCGCGGCCCAGATTCCGCGCACATTCTATGGCCTGCTGGCCCGCCGCGCCCTCGGCCAGGGCATCCTCGCCCCAACCGCGTTCAGCCTGGCAACCCTGGGCCAGGCCGATGTCGATGCGGTCGCGGCGATCCCCGCCGGGCACCGTGCGCTCGCCTTGCTGCAGGTGGGCCAAGGCGCGCGGGCCACGGCCGAACTGCAACTGCTGTGGTCGCAGACGCGGGACCTGCCCGGGTTCACCCGCTCGATCATGCTGGTCGCGAAAGCTGCCGGACTGCTGCCGCTCGCCGAGCAGCTGGCCGCCCTGGTGCAGCCGGCCGCGGTCCGGCTTCCGACCGCCCGGCTGCAGCCCGCCGGCGGGTTCCGCACCGACCCCGCCCTCGTCTACGCCCTGGCGCGGCTCGAATCGAACTTCGACGCGGATGCCGTCTCCCCCGCTGGCGCCCGCGGCCTGATGCAGCTCATGCCGCGCACCGCCGACTTCCTGCTCGGCGAAGACGCGCCGCCCCGCGCCCGGCGGCTGCATGACCCGGCGACCAACCTCGACCTCGGCCAGCGCTACCTGCTGCAACTCGCCCAATACGACCTCGTCGGCGCCGACCTGATCCGCCTCCTGGCCAGCTACAACGCCGGACCCGGCAGCTTCGGCCGCTGGGTCGGCGGGGTACGGCACAACGGCGACCCGCTGCTATTCATCGAGAGCGTGCCCGGCGATGAAACCCGCGCCTATATCCCGCGCGCGCTCGCCTATTCGTGGTTGTATGCCGCGCAATTGGGGCTACCTTCGCCCAGCCTGGACGAACTTGCGGCCGGCGCCTGGCCTCGGTTCCAGGCCCGCTCCCCGCGCACGGAGCTGTTCGCCAAGCTGCATTGAGGAGGCGACCCTGTCCCGTATTGACGAAACCCGGCCCTTCATCCCGGTGTCGATCGCCGTGCTCACGGTGTCCGATACGCGTACCGCGGCGGACGACAAGTCGGGCGACGCCCTGGCCGGGCGGATCGCCCGCGCCGGACATCGCGTGGCGGCCCGTGCCATCGAGCGGGACGACGCCGGGCCGATCGAAACCCGCCTGCGGGGTTGGATCGCGGAGCCCGGCATCGACGTGGTGATCACCACCGGCGGGACCGGCATCACCGGCCGCGACGTCACGCCCGAAGCCTTCGAGCGGGTGCTGGAGAAGCGAATCGAAGGCTTCGGCGAGCTCTTCCGCATGCTGAGCTACCAGAAGATCGGCACCTCGACGATGCAATCCCGCGCCCTCGGCGGCGTGGCGGGCGGCACGCTGCTCTTCGCGCTGCCGGGCAGCACCGGCGCAGTCCGCGACGCCTGGGACGATATCCTGGTCTGGCAGCTCGACGCCCGGCACCGCCCCTGTAACCTGGTCGAACTGATGCCGCGGCTGCAGGAGCACCTGCGCGCCGCGGAGTAGCACCGTTCGCATTCTGTTCTTGACCGCTCGCCCGGCCCGCGGCATGGTGGCGTTCGGAACAAGCAGGGAACAGGCATCATGCCCGACGGCGCCCAGTTTTCGCGAGAGCCGCGCGATCAGGACGCGCTTGCAGCGATGCGCCGGGCTGGCGAGCCCGACCCGGCGCCGGATAGCCCGAGCCGTACTCTGGCCCGGCGGGGGCGCGGCGCCGTCACCAATCCAACGTCGCGCTACGATCGGCAGTCCACGTCGGCCTTCGAGGACGGCTGGTCGTTCCTGACCGGCGACGGCGATGAACCGCCGCCATTGCAAACCACGCTGACGCCCGACCGCTCGAAGTCGGCCATAAGCTGGAACGACAGCCCCGACATCGGCTTCGATCGTGCGGTGAACCCCTATCGGGGATGCGAGCACGGCTGCATTTACTGCTATGCCCGGCCGAGCCATGCTTATCTCGGCTACTCGCCGGGCCTGGATTTCGAAACGCAGATCGTCTTCAAACCCGACGTGGCCGCGCTGCTCGAACGCGAGCTGTCCAAGCCGGGCTACCAGCCGCGCACGTTGGCGCTCGGCTCCAACACCGACCCTTACCAACCGGTGGAGCGCACCCTGCGCCTGACCCGGTCCGTGCTGGAAGTGCTGGAGCGTTTTGGACATCCCGTGAGCATCGTGACAAAGTCGGCCGGCGTGCTGCGCGACCTGGACATCCTACGACGGCTCGCCAGCCGGGGCCTCGTGCGGGTGTTCCTGTCCATCACGACGCTCGATGCCGCCTTGGCCCGGCGCATGGAACCCCGCGCCTCCGCGCCTGCGCTCCGCCTGCGCACGATCGAGGCGCTGACCCAAGCCGGCGTGCCCGCAGGTGTGCTCGCCGCGCCGATGATCCCTGGCCTGAACGACGCCGAGTTGGAGCACATCCTCGCCGCCGCCCACCGCGCCGGCGCACGCCACGCCGGCTATGTGCTGCTTCGCCTCCCGCTCGAGCTGCGCGACCTGTTCACCGCCTGGCTGAATGAACATGTGCCGGACCGGGCGCGTCGTGTGCTGGCACTGATCCGCGAGACCCGCGCCGGCGCCCTCAACGACAGCCGCTTCCACGACCGCTTCACCGGCGCCGGCCCCTATGCGGACCTGCTCGCCCAGCGTTTCGCCCGGGTCCGCAGCAAGCTTGGCTTTGGCGGCAGAGACCCGCTGGATCAAACGCAATTCCGGCCGCCGCCGCGTGTAGGGGCACAACTGTCCCTGCTCTAGCCGTGGCATGCCAGGGTCGCGGTTTCGTTCCGAATTGGCTCCCTGAGTAGGACTCGAACCTACGACCGAGCGATTAACAGTCGCTTGCTCTACCAACTGAGCTATCAGGGATTAGACGGGCCGTTTCTATACCTCCCATCCGCACCAAGCGCAAACCGCGTTTGCATCTGCCCAGAGCTCCACACATGCGACTGGCACCGAATGGTGCGGGTGGTCGGGGTCGAACCGACACTCCTTGCGGAGCCGAATTTTGAGCCGTTTTGAATGAGCCACGCTCCCCTGCGAGGCCGCAGAGACCGTCGCTTCGCGCAGGCGCAAGATCGTTCAGGGTGCGGCTTCCGCGGCCGATGTGGACCTTCTCCAGCGACTACCGACTGATCCGGCGACGGCCGCAGCGGCAGCTGCGCCAAGGGCGATCAAGACGATTGTCGATAGCCGTTCGGCGAGCATCGGGGTCGGCAACTATCGACCGTGCCGGAATCGGAAGGGCGAGAACCGCCTCGCCCCGCCGAAGCCCGCCCGTCGGGTCACTCAAGTTGAGGGGGCGGCGCATGTCTGATTGCCGCAACGAGACGCTTGCGTCAACAAGCATGGTCGGCGCCTCAGCCGCCTTTCGAACACTCCACCGAGAGCGACACCCAAGCCTTCTCGGCTGAACCGTGGAGCAATCCCGTGCATCACCAGCCGAGCCGACTGAACATGGATCGCTCCCGGGGGAGCACGAGGCGGTCACCCCAGCCGATCGTCTTCGCACGTGGCTTCAGCGATCCATCCTCGCCCATGATTAACAGCTCACGTTCGTCACGCAGTAGCACGAGCTGGCGGCCCAGGATGTCCGAGGTGACCGGAGTATCGTTGCAATTGCCGGCGAACAGCGCTTCGACGGCAAGACCGGCGCCGTCACGGTTGGCGGCATGGATCATCCGCGGCAGCTGGTCGAGTACGGCTGCTTCCGAGCGCTTCATTGCGTCGTCATCAAACATGAACGTGAGCATCCCTTGGCGCAGGTCGCACGACGGATCGAAGCCGAGAGCATGAAAGCCTGCGCCTCCGTGGTGCTGGAAGCGATTGTTCAGCCGCCAGTGCAGCTTGCCCATCTCGTCGCGGGCCTGCCGATGGTTCGAGAGGTGGAGCAGCCAGTAAGAGCGATGCGCCTCGACTGAGTGGACAAAGAAGGGCGTATAGAAGCGTGACCCGGTGCGTGCCTGCACGTGACGGTATAGGCCGTTTTGGATGAGATAGCGCCAGCCATCTCCGTTCTTCAGGCTCATTAGCTCGCGCACATCTTCGCGGGCGAGTTCGACGTTGAGGAGGGCCTGCGTCTCCGTCGTTTTCTCGGACAGAAAATCGATCAGCGCATCGACGGCAAAAGTCAGCAGGATCTCGGGGTTCTTGAGAGTGCCGAGGATGGTGCGGACCGTCGCGAGCTTGACGTCGCTCCAGCCGTACTGATCGAGAAAGAAGAGCGAACGGTGGGCACTACCCTTCTTCTGAATGTGTGAGAGGATGCCGGGGCATGCTTCCTCGAATAGCGCACATTGAACGAAGATGTCGTTTCCCAGCCGTGAGCCGTATCCACGCTTCACCAGAAGATCGCTCAGGAAGGCTACATGCTGGGGATTTTTCGTCGACGAAGAAGAAGTCGGCCCGAACCGCGAACCCCTTGGTCCGCGCTGCCTTGAGCGCCGCATCGGCCGCGTCCACTGCGGTGAGCAGGCGCAGGGGCGATCCATCGACCTCATTCGATCCCAGTCGATAGAGCCCGCCGCCGCTAAACCCATCGACTATGGTCAGGTTGAGCATTGTCTGGCTGAACGTTCGCGTCAGCCGCTCGATGTAGATGCCGACATACTGTTCGAAGATGTCGTGTTTGGCGACGCTATGCTCACCGAGAACGGGCAAAGCCTCGCCGAGCTTCCATTCGTAGTGCCTGCTCATTTGGTCGCTCGGTCCCCCTGCCGGCTGAGACGCTCGCCCATGGTCAAGATGTAATCCGTCCCTTCCAATCCTTTTTTGTTCGGGCCGGCCCACACGAGATAGTAGAGCGGCGCGCGGCGCGTGTTCCGGATCAGGCGCGGCGTCGACACATGGCCAAAAGCCGACCGGAGCCGGCCACGGTACAGGTCGAGGAGTCGCTCGGAGTAGTCGGGGCGCTTCTCGAACCCACGCACCGCGAACAAGCCGCCTTCACGCCGTTTATAAACCTCCTCGAACCATGGGCGGGTGCCGAACAAGCTGTCGAGCGTCGCGGCCCACCCTTCCGGCACTTCGCCGGAGTTGGGCAACATGCGTTGGATCGTCCGCGAGCCTTCGAATTCCCACTTTAGCGCCTCAAGTTCGGCGGCGCGGTCCGGATCACGGTCGGCGAAGACGTAGCGATCAAACGGGTTCACGATTCCAAGCGCCACGCGCGGGGAGCCATCGATCAACTCTCGCGCCTCGGCGTCGATCGGAGGCTCGTCGCCGAACAAACCACCACCGCCAACGTCAGCGCGCTCCTCCACACGCACGACGGCTCGACCACCACCTGCATAGGCCTCGAGGTATATCGTGCGCCACCGCTGGTTCTTCAGGACCTTGGTGTAGAAATCGAGGTAGCGCGCCAGCGCCTCGAGCTTCTCCTTGGCCCAGGGGCCGACCTCCGGCAGGTCCGCCATCAATTAACGCTCGCAACCCGCGCGGGAAATTCGCTCCATTCACGACCGTCGAGCTCGCGGCCGCCCGTTTTCGGTCGGAAGCCGCCCCATTGCTTGAAAAAGAACGCAACCTTCTGCTCAACGCACTGATCACGAACTTCACGCACCCACTGGAGATGGACTGGCCGTGCGCCCGGTCCCGACTCTCCGCCGGCGATAACCCAGTCGATGCCGGTTAGGTTTACCGCGCCGACGGCACCGATTAGCGGCTCAATCGATAGGAAGCGGACACCAGCCGGCGCCGCCCGTAGGTGCTCGACGCGCCCCTTAGCTTGCGCGTCCTCGACCGACACGCCGCACCAAATGTGCGCAGGTCCTCGGCCGGTGCCGTAGCGGCGCCTTAAATAGTCGCGCATCAGCGAGCTGCGCTTAGTGAGCACCTGGTAAACGTGCCAGTCCGCCGACTCCATCGTGTCGAACACCTGGTCGATGAACGACGAAGGCACTTGCTTGTGGAACAGGTCGCTCATCGAGTTCACGAAAATCATGCGTGGGCGGCGCCATTTGAGCGGCTGGTCGAGCCGCTCGGGCCGCAGCGTCAGGTCAAAGCCGGTTGAGAACGGGTGCCCCGGCACGCCGCGAAAGCGCTCGGAGACACGAGCGGCGTAGCAGTTATCGCAGCCACGCGTGATCTTCGTGCAGCCGTAAGCGTGGGCTGTAGGCCGCGGTGGTTTTCGGCTCTGATCTGGCGGCGGGCTACTGTGTCCAGTGCCAGGGAAGCAGGCTGTCGATTTTTTGGATGGGATGCTCTGCGATGCGCCCGAGAATGT
>JAABUK010010311.1_pt1 | contig 12503 bp, 14 predicted proteins | sample 5559141 | NCBI WGS metagenome assembly JAABUK01 (sample SAMN10711869, study PRJNA513367) | rock metagenome | isolation source: Antarctica rocks | place: Antarctica: Victoria Land, Pudding Butte nord | collected 2016-01-03
TCTCGGCGAGCAATTCGACGCACGCCCGCGCCTCCCTGACGCCCATCAGGGCGGTCCGCAGATCGCCCGCACGCTCGGCTTGCAGCAGGATCGAAATGGCTTTGCCGCGCAACTGCCGGACCTGCCCTAAGAGGTCGCCGGCGCGCGCGACTTCCCCCGCCTCGTGCGCCTTCGCGAGCGTCGCCGGGAGATGTTCGGCACGATGCCGGCGGATCGAAGTGGCGGATAGCGGCGGATAGCGGCGGGATAGTTCATCCACCGCTACGCCGCTCACCAGGGCTTGATCCACCTCGGCGCGGCGGGAATCGGCACAGACGGAACAGGTGCGTGGCATTATTCGCCCTCGCTTTCCGCCACCGGCCCGAACCATGCGGTGAAGTCCGCGAGCCGTAGTACAACCAAGTCATCAGCGTGTCGCCCGCCGTGCCGGTGGATGATCGCGACGGGCAACTGATCGCCGCGCACGGCAGCGCGGGCTTGCTTCAATGCCTCCTGTAGCCACTGTGGAACACTCTGCCGGTGTTTGCACTCGATACTGAGCCACGGATGGGCAATGTCCGGCTGGTCTCCCCGCTGGCGTCCGCTGACCGGCACCCGCTCGCCGCCGATGATGCCCGCGATGTCCCGTTCGGTGCGCTTCCACGTTGCCCGGCTCATGCTACCCGCCCATCAATGAGTGGCGTGAGCACGGCGACGAACTGCACCGCTCGGTCTTGTGCCGTCAGGCTCCACGGCACGGCATCGAGGATCGCCTTCACCAGCCCGATCAGGCAGGCGCGATCGGTATAGCGCGCGAGTTCACCCGCGAAGCCGGGGATGCGTTCGGGCAAGGTATCGAGCATGCCCATGTCGTACCAGAAGCGCAACGTAGCAACCGCCGCTTCCGCCGCCGCTGATTCGTACCAATTCGTCCTTCGTTCGACGGGGATAATCTCGAAAGATGAATCGCCGGTGGAATGATTGTCGGCAACTGCTTCGTCTTCTCTTACCCCATTTTGTTTGTACTGTGATTCAGGAAGAGGGGGTATTGTTTCCTTACGAAGTACGAATTGGTACGAATTGTTTTGTTCGTCGCTATCTAATTCGTACCAATTCGTGCTTCGTACGTTCGTCGCACCCATGCTTTCTGCATCACGGTCTACCTTTTCGTGGATGCGCGCATGTGCCCGGACCATATCCATCAGTCCCATCTATTTGCCCTCCTGCGTGATGACGTACCATCGTTCGGTGCGTTGCCGCCGGTCGCCGTCGGGAATCTCTTCCATCCGGCGCGCGAGATTCTTTTCCTCTAAAGAGGTGAGCGCGCGATTCACTTGCGCGGCGGATCGGTTCCGACCAAAGAGGCCGTGAATCTCCGTGCGGGTAATGCCCTCCGGTCGTTGCCGCAGGTGCGACAGCAGCACGTCGCCATCGGGGTCGCCGAGGCGATCACCGAAAATCCACGCAGCGGATTGCTGGCAATACTCCCAGACCGCGCATCCCGCCATGAGGTGCGGCACATCAATTGCTGCGGTGCTATCCATGAGCGCATAGATCATCGCGAGCCGCAATACGAGGGGCTCCGCGCGGGCGGTGATCGCGCCCAGTAACCCCGCTTGTTCCTGCGAGAGTTCCGCGTAGACCGTATCCCACAACTTCCACGCGGGATCAGTGAGCGTGATGAACTGCGTCTGGCGCGCCTTCACTACCGCTGCCTTCAGTTGCTCCGCGAGTGGGAGCAGCATTGCGTCGGTGAGATTGCCGCCGCGTGGCAGCAACTTCGGTCGCCTGACTGCCCCCCACAGGAATCGGTTGGCATAGCCGTTCGCCGCCTCGGTCGTCTGGAGCATCCGCAACAATTCATCGCGCGTGACGTGGGCGACCATGCTGATATGTGGGGAGGTGGCACGCAACTTGTTCGCCTTACGGTTCAGCACTGTGAGGGTGTCGCCGTCCCACGCATCCCGCAGCACGGCGCTGAGCGTGTTTCCTTCGCGTCCCTGCACGGCGAGAACGCTGGCAAATTCACCAACTTGTATCATTAGCCGCTTGTCCATCGGTTCAGGCGGCGGGTTGTCGTCCGGCGGTGGATCGGCCACGGCCTCAATCAGTCCCTCGCCGCTGCTCAGACCGCCCGTGATGCGCTTGTCGGCCCATCCGGGGTCAACCATCGCTAAGACACGCCGTGTCTGCCGCCATGACGTACCTTTGCGCGCCTTTGAGGTCGTACCGACCAGGATCGCGAAGAGGTTGGGATGGTGCGCCGCGCCGTCCATCATCAGGGTTGGGGTGCGCCCGATCAGATTTCCCGTTCCCACGAGCAACTGAAGCAGGAGTGCGGCGGGGTCACTCTCCGTGTGCGGCTCGATGGCCCGCACGATCTTCCCCGGCAGCCCGTAGAACGCCTCTCGTTCCAGCGCTTCGGGATACGGAGCCGTCGCGGGTGTCCACGCCGTTGCGTCAGGTTCACCGGCGGTCGTCTCGTCGCCCCGCCCCTCCGTGCGTTCGCGATCATCGGCGAACCGTTCGCCCGGTTGCCAGTATTCGGAACGACGATCTATCGCACCCTTGACGGTGATCTCTCCATAGGTATCAGTTCCCCGCCGTTCCTCCCATTTCGGGCGCATGAGGCGGGACTGCTGAAAGAGACGATCAATGCGGGCCGCGTCGGGGCCGGTGTAGAACGCGAGCAGCGAGCAGAGGGCGGCATCGGCTTCGCTCTGCGACGGGTAGCCGGTCGTGCTGCCCATCCACAAAGCGGTGAACTTCGCGCCGTTCCTCGCCCGCGAGGCGAGGGCAATCAGTTCATCGTCGGTCAACGTGTCGCGCGTCGCCTGCTTGTCATCAACCTTCCACATACCTGATGAGAGTGCTGCATCGTCCCTTGCCGTTGCGCTTGTCAGACGGGCATAGAGCGCGTCTACGGCCTCCTGTGCGTCGCGGATCGTTGCCGGGGTGTCGCGCACATGGTGTCCGGTCGTGGTAAAGAATCGTCCGCTGTCGTACATCTCCACCATGCCACCAGGAATCCCATCGGGCCGCTTGCGCCGAATACCGTGATCCGGCAACTTGGCACGCACAAATGCTTTAACGCCCGTGCCGGACGGCGAGACTTCCGCGTACGAGGCGAAGCCCGCGAGCACCGCCGTCGCCCATGCGTCCAGTTCGCCGGTCTCCGGGTCATGGCAATCATCGAAGTCGAGTCCGGTGTATGGATCATCAGCACTGAAGACGTAGCCAATGCCCGCGATGTTCGTGCGGGTCGCGGCGTAGTCCCGCGCGGTCTCGAAGTCCGTCCATGTCGCAGGGTTGTCGCTCTCGGCTCTGCTGCCGGTGCGCACGTTGACCGGGACCTTCGTCCATTTCTCTTCGCGGCGCTCCCACTGCCATGCGACCCATTGTGGACGTGCGCGTAGTTCGGCGGGTACGGCGTTCGGTCGCACTGGCAGGGTGAAGGGTGTTGCATCGGTGGTCGCCGTCACAGCGCACCGCCGTCGCCGCGCCAGAGGCGAAGAGCAATCGTCGCGACCCGCGCGCGGATGCAGTCGAGTTCATCCGCAACGCCATACAACCCGGCTGCCCGTGCGTCGTCCACAGCGGCCTGTGCGACATCTACGAGAATTGAAAGCGTGCTCGTGACGTTCGGCGCATTCCACCGAGTCTCGGTGTTCGTCGTGATATTCGTCGTGGTCATTGGCGTCTCTTTCAAAATAGACGCCGGGCGGGGTGATGCGCTATAATGTGAAACGTCAAGCCAGATCGTTTCACAGTTCGTCGCCACGCCGCCCGGTCGCCGCCGGGTGATGTGGCTATGCCGCGCAATCATCGCGGTTGCCGGGATCGGACAAGTCGAGGTCGCCGCGTAAGATCGCGTCAACGACCTGACGTGCGATGACGATCCGTGCGCCGATCCGAATGACGGGCAGCCGCCCTTGCCGGATCAGTTTCCGGCCGGTGGTCTGCCCGATGCCGACCGTCTTGCAGAAGTCGGGGAAGTCAAACGTTTGCCGTTCTACCTGTGTAGACACATGCGCCTCCTATTGTGGCATTTGTCCCCGCGATGCAAGGTGCGGCGGGGCGTGGTTCCACAATAGGGGGCGGGGCGCGACGTTTTGCGGGAAAATGCGGAAAAAACTACGCGGGCGGAATATCCAATCCCTCGCGAATCAAAGTTTCGCTTAGGGTATCGCGGTTAACTTCAAGGAAGGCGGCGAATCCTGCCCTACGTGGACGCTCGCCGCGTGCCGCGCACACATCTTTGTATGGCTCCCATCCGGCAAGTAACGCATCACGACTCAGGACGTGCGGGCGGCCGCCAGATACGACATGTTGCCCGAGCATCCGCTTCATCCACCATGACCGGGCACGACCGATTACCTTCCTCATGCGAACACCGTCTGAGTCATTCTTGGTTTCGTAAGGATTAGCACTTGAGAGTAGAAACCGGCAATCACACAGCCGGAATATGCGCGTATCGCCATCTACGGGCTTCTTGCCGTCATCATCGGGCTGAGCCAGTCCAAACATCGTCACATGCGATGTGCGAATAGGAATTCGAAGAATGAGGTAAGCATACTCGTCTCCGTCGAATGGCATCATGTCAGCAACCGGCGCGGGTGAAGTAGGGCTGCATCGCGTGATCGCTGATTGAAGGGCTTGTTTCCCTACGGGTAGCGGCCAGAGCATTCGACCAAATGCCGGCAATGCCGGAACGTCTGCCGACCACCGTGCGAAGGGCCATTCATCGGCGAAAGGCCCAAATACTTGCGCCGCCCACATCCTCACGGATTCATATGCGACCTCGTAAGGTAGACGATCCGGCCATCCCTCCGGGGTGGTGAGCACGCCGTACGGGGCGTCAAGCAAAGCCCAGTGGTCCGCATCGAACGGAGGGAAGTATCGTCCGTAGATTTCTTCCTTGTAGCGGCCGCGTAAGGTCCCGTAGTCGGGATCGCGCTTCCACGCCGCCTCCAGCCGCCGCGTCTCGCAAAGTAGTCGCCGCTCTTCGATACGTACATCGCGGATACTGTCCATGCGGGCAACTCCACTGCCTTCGTGCTCACTCCATACGGACCGCCGAATTGGACGCGAAATGGACGCGGACGCCGCCAATCGCGCCCATGTGCGGGGCATCGCGGCACATCGTCCGGCATCACCCTTGTTGCCCATTATACCGCATACGTACGCGGGTAAACGACGTTGCGCGATGGAGCACGTTGCAGGGCGATAGTGCCCCTCGCGGTGATTGCGGACCAAGAGGCCACAGGTTCGAGTCCTGTCGGGCGTACCACTTCCTTCCTTACATAGCAACGAAATTTGGACTGCCATTGCTGGATGGTTCCCCCCCTGTCTTTCGAGATTGCCTCGCGGTCGCCGACTGACGCTGTGAATACGTCGTGATTTCATGTATGATGCACACTCTTCTTCGCACGACCGTGTAATCGTCGTTTTATGAATGAAGGAGATACTTCGGGAATGAAAGCGAGCGAGGCAAACTTCTTGAAGTTTCTTACCGGACGTAATCAATTTTTTATTCCGATCTATCAGCGCACGTATAGTTGGACGATAAAGCAATGTCAGCAATTGTGGAGTGATATTTGTGAGGCCGCACAGAGCGATGCAATTTCAGGACATTTTATCGGCTCGATTGTGTATATCGAGCGAGGGTTATACCATCAATCATCTATTCCGCAGTTATTGGTGATAGACGGTCAGCAGCGCTTGATAACGGTATCGCTCTTGCTTGCAGCACTCGCGAAAATGGTGGGAGAGCGTAACGAAGACGAAACCACGATTACACCGCGCAAGATTAAGAGCTACTACCTCGTTAACGGCGATGAAGAGGATGATCTTCGCTACAAGCTCCTACTTACGCAGAGTGACCGGGATACTTTCATTTCGCTAGTGGATGAGGTTCCCGTACCGGAGGATGCGTCCCGACGCATTCTCGAAAACTATCGCTTCTTCCTCGACCAAGTGAGTCGCTACAGCGGGCGATTGGACAAGCTGTATCAAGGCGTCAATAAGCTAGTCGTTGTGGATGTATCGCTCGATCGTGAGCACGACAACCCACAGTTGATCTTTGAAAGCCTCAACTCCACGGGGCTTGATTTGTCCCAGGCTGACCTCATCCGCAACTACGTTCTCATGGGTCTGGAAGCAAAGGAGCAAGCGAATCTTTACAAAAATTATTGGTATCCGATGGAGCAGAATTTCGGCGCGTCTGAGTACGGGACACAGTTCGACCGCTTCATGCGCGACTACCTCACCGTGAAAACAGGCCGCATCCCGAATATCAGTGATGTTTACACAAGCTTCAAGGCATATATAGCCAGCGAGAAAACAGGAACGTTTGGAGATATCATTGCCGACGTATACAAATACTCGAAGTATTTCGTTGCACTCGCTAACGGAAAAGAACAAGATACGGAGATCGCGCAAGTCCTTGCTGATATCAATACGCTGCGCGTCGACGTTGCATTTCCGTTTCTGCTCGAAGTGTATGACGACCACAACCATGGATCTGTCTCGCGAGACGATTTCATTCGAGTCTTGAAGATGGTGGAGAGTTACGTCTTTCGCCGCTCGATCTGCGGCATACCAACGAACTCGCTGAACAAGACGTTCGCAACGCTATATGACGAGATTGACCGAGATCGCTATCTTGAGAGTATACAAGCGGCTTTCCTTCTCAAGGATTCCTACAAACGCTTTCCTAAGGACGAAGAATTCCGGGTCGAGTTCGTGGTCAAAGATGTTGGTGACTATGTACTTGACAAACCCACATTCATCGCGTACAATGAGTACAGTTGAATCGGATTGTACTCGACAAGGCGGTACGCGAGATGGTTCCAGAGATTGCCCTTGCTGACTTGAATATTAGCACCCTCGCCAAGCATTTCTCCGAAGAGGATGCCGCGTACCAACTGGTCGAGCGAATGCGCTGGCCGTCCGGCCCGATCTGTCCGCATTGCGGCGTTGTCGGTAATGCCTACTACCTCGCACCGAAGGATGGCACGCGCACGACCAGCACAGGTAAGGCGACGTTCCGCCGCGTGTGGAAGTGCGGCGATTGCCGCCAACAGTTTTCCGTTCTTGTCGGCACGATCTTCGAGGATTCTAAAGTGCCGCTCTCGAAGTGGCTCCTTGCCGTCCACATGATGCAGGCGGGCAAGAACGGCGTCGCTGCCCTCGAATTGCAGCGGACGTTGGGTGTCTCATACAAGACGGCATGGTTCATGGCGCATCGCATCCGCTACGCGATGGCGCAACACCCATTGGTTGACATGCTCTCCGGTATCGTGGAAGCGGACGAAACGTATATCGGCGGTGTCGAGAAGGGCAAGCGCGGACGGCCCGGCAAGGATTCCAAGAAAACGCCCGTCGTCTCGCTTGTCGAGCGGGGCGGTAACGTGCGCTCGAAGGTCGTCACCGACGTTTCGGGCGCGACGCTGAAAGAAGTGCTGGACACGAACATCAATCCCGATGCGCGGCTCATGACTGATTCATTCGTCGCCTATCGGGAGCCGGGCAAGGCGTTCGCCTCGCACGAAACCGTAGACCACGGCAAGGGCGAATATGTACGCGGCGATGCCCATACCAATACAGTGGAAGGTTTCTACAGCCAACTCAAGCGGAGCATTGATGGGACGCACCATAGCGTTTCAGAGAAGCACCTTCCCCGCTACTTGGGTGAATTTGACTACCGCTACAACACCCGCAAGATGAAGGATGGGGAGCGGACAGAGCAGACGATTCAGCAGACGGCGGGAAAGCGACTTCGGTATCGAGAGCCAGTCAAGCCTTGACAGATTAATAGCGATGTGCTAAACAGAGGGTGGGGCAGACGGGATTTGCACCCGCAATCCGGCCAGGAACACGATTCCAAATCGTGCGCGTTTGCTGTCTCGCCACTGCCCCATGATGATTAAGAGTGAGTCCGATCTCGACAATCGGCTCACTCTTTTAGTTTCCCGTGAAACTCCTACGCCCTTCGTTTCGCTCGATTTGAGGTAGTATCCGGCATGTTCAAATCAATGGCCGGAATATCACCATACATTCGCACCTCATATCGTCGCGTTTCGCTGATGTCAATGTCGTAGTAGTTCGTGAACGCCTTCGCCGCCATTGCATACGTTTCTGACTTCGGAGCCTTCCTCACCTGCGACGCCGCACGATCACCAACCTTGGCGGGGCGGAAACCGACAAGGCGATTGATACGGTCATAGAACAACTGTAACGCTTCCGGTTGCCCGATAAATTCAAAGGCAGCGCGATTGAGGTTGATACTACCACGCACTTGCAGGGATACGAGAGGGCGTTTGTCAGACTTCGACGCCCCAGCATGATCGAACATCTCCCATGTAGGATTCACTATATGTGTCACTTTCTCCTCTTTCGCGGACTCGTGGGCGCACGCGCAAAGGCGGTGCTGATGTCGGAGTATAAGCGGCTGTCTTCTGGTTGTCAAGGTTGAAGGTCTGATGAGAGTTGACAGGATGCTTTTAAGGTGTACTATGGTGAGTGTTGAAGTGTTGCTCATCTTCGCGTTGGGTATACCCGCGTGAGTGATACAGTGGACACATTGCAAAAAGAGGGGCAGCGGCGAAGAGCTATCCTAATAGGGCACTTGACAACGGTGGACGTGTGTATCTGTCCTACTCTTGACAAGTGTTGGTTTGTCACGTACACTGTGGCCATTATCCCCCCTGTCGCTTCGGTGGCAGGGCTAAGGGCTACCGTGAGGTAGCCCATTTTCGTGTGTGAGGGTGTATGAGAACCACAGTCTACGTTGATGGATACAACCTCTTCTATGGCATCAGGCGATACGAGAAGCAGGGTAACTGCTATCGCTGGCTCGACATGCGCAAACTTTCACAAGTACTACTTCCTAAGGCGAACATCACTCAAATTCGATACTACACGGCCCTTGTTAATGCCGAGCAAGATGCTGATTCGCCCGTGCGCCAGCAAACCTATCTGCGGGCATTACAGACGATTCCAAACCTGTCTATCCATTTCGGTATGTTCCTGCCTAGCAAAGTCTGGCAGCCGCTGGTATTCCCACTGAGCACTATTCCAGCCAGCACTCCTCCGAGCATCATACGGAAAAAGAGCGGGACGCAACTCGCTTACGTGAAAAAGATGGAGGAGAAAGGCTCGGACGTTAATATTGCGACTCATATGCTTCTTGATTGTTTTCGCAACGCTTTTGACCAAGCGATTGTCATCAGTAACGACTCCGATCTGACCGAGCCGATACGCGTTATTTGCCAAGAGTTTAAGTGCAAGGTCGGTGTATTCAACCCCGGTGTTCGATTCAGTTCAATACTTAAGAGAACCGCTACGTTCTATACCAAGATTGAAGAGGCGCATTTGCAGAAGAGCCTCTTTCCGCAGACTTTTCTCGATAGTGCCGGAACGATCACCAAGCCGAGCACTTGGTAAGTCAGTCTGCTACAATCGGAGCATGACGACGGATAAGAAGAAGCCTGACCAGTCGAAGATCAGCCTCGCACCGCTCTCTTTCGAGGAAGCGTTGAAGGGGCTACTGGCGACGCCGCCACCGCCGAAGGAGCCGAAACCCAAGAAGGACGGCGGCAAGAAGGACGAATAGCAGGCGGGCGGTGATGAGCCGCCCGCTTTCACGCGGGAGAAACGATATGACGTACGAAGGTATGCCGAGACATGATGCGGGTAACGGAAACGGCTATATGGTCACGGGTGAACCGGGTAACTATCGTGTCGTGCCGACGGAAACAGATGGCAGCGGTAAGACAACGGTGACGGGCAGCGGCGAAGGCCCTTTCGAGACCCTTGAAGAAGCAAACAAAGTAGCCGAGCAGAAGGCAAAGACCGAACGAGAATCCGCTCCCGAAACTGAATGATGGGTTTGTCAAGTACATAGTCACGAAGATGTTTACAATCTCCGCAGCAGGAATTATATGCTGCGGAAGATTGAGAATCATGGGCGCAAGGAAATAGTTAATATCGAAGCGTATACTATTGAACACGTCATGCCGCAGAATCCCGATCTATCACAGGCGTGGCAACAGGATCTCGGCCCGAACTGGAAAGAGATTCAAGCCAAGTATCTCCATACGATTGGCAACCTCACACTCACAGGCTATAACTCAGAACTGAGCGATCGTTCCTTCACCGAGAAGCGCGATATGGTAGGCGGATTCGCGGATAGCCCAATCCGTTTGAATCGCGACTTAGCATCCTTACAGTGTTGGAGTGACGAAGAAATCAACAAGCGTACGGAGCGACTGGCTGATTTAGCTGTCGAGGTTTGGCCCGTGCCCATACTGCAACCCGAGCGGTTATCTGCTTATAAGCGGCGAGAAAATCGGGACGATAGAGGTTCCTACTCGCTCGACGATCACTCGGAATATCTACAAGGTCCGATGCTCACGCTTTTTCAGCAGATTCGCACGAGGATTCTCAATCTCGACGTCTCTGTGCGAGAGGAAATTCTAAAGCTCTACATTGCATTTAAGACTGACACCAACTTCGTTGACATCGTTCCACAACGGAGTCGCCTTCGTCTCACTCTCAATATGCGCTTCCATGAGATTGATGATCCACTTGGGTTATGCAAGGACGTTACCAATCTCGGTCGATGGGGAAACGGTGATGTGGAAGTCGGACTCGCGTCGTCAGCAGAACTCGATGATGTGATGGCGCTCATTCGCCAGTCATTCGAAAAACATCTGTCTGAGAGCGAAACATGAAAGGTCCCGCCCTTGCATGTATCTCAGACCAAACGATGGGCATAGCCGTATTTTAGACCGCCTCCAGATGTACGGGTTGGTTCTCGGCGTATGATTGGAGCGCGGCCATGCCGAGGACGACGGCGATTCGGCCATCGTTGCCGGTGACAGGGGGCGGCTCGTCGGCGCGGACGGCGTGGCAGAAGGCGCGCACCTCCGCGATGTAGCTCTCGGTGTAACGGTCGAGGAAGAAATTGTGCGGCAGGTCGCGCCCGACATTCGCGCCCGTGCTGATCTGTGCGGTGTTCGGGTAGTCGTTGCCGATGGCGATCATGCCGCCGCTGCCGAAGACCTCGGCCCGCTGGTCGTAGCCGTAGACGGCGCGGCGGCTGTTGTTGATCGTCCCGATCGTGCCGTCAGCGAATTTGAGCAGCACGACGGCGGTGTCCAGGTCGCCCGCCGCACCAATCGCCGGGTCAACGCGCACGTCGCCGGTGGCGTAGACCTCCGTGATCTCGCTGCCAATGAGGAAGCGGGCCATGTCGAAATCGTGGATCGTCATGTCGAGGAAGATGCCGCCGGAGTCGCGGATGTAGTCGAGCGGGGGCGGCGCGGGGTCGCGGCTCGTGATGTGCAGGAGGTGCGGCTGCCCGATCTCCTCGCGTGCGATGGCCTGTCGCACGCGCTGAAAATTCGCGTCGAACCGGCGATTGAAGCCGATTTGCAGCGTCACACCCGCCCGCGCGACCGCGTCGAGCGCATGGTCGATGTCCGGCAGGTTGAGGGCGATGGGTTTCTCGCAGAAGATGTGCTTGCCCGCCGCCGCCGCCTCGCCGATGATCCGCGCGTGCGTTGGCGTCGCGGAGCAGATGAGAACGCCTTCGATCGCCGGGTCGTCCAGAATCTCGCGGTAATCCTGCACGGCGCGCGCCGCCCCGCACGCCGCCGCGCACTGCCGGGCGGCTTCCACGATCACATCCGCGACAGCGACGAGACGCGCGCCGGGGATGCGGTACGTCAGATGCTCCGCGTGCATCCGGCCAATCCGCCCCGCGCCGATAACCCCGAGCGTGACCGGGTGCGTCATCTCCCCACCTCCGTCAGATAGTGGCGATTGCGCCGCGCGCTCGCGGCGGGCGTGCCCAGCCCTGGCAGCACATCCTGCTCGACGACGCCCCAGCCGCGATACTTCATCTCCCGCAGGCGCCGGAGCACGCCGGGGAAATCGACCGCGCCCTTGCCAAGTTCGCAGAAGACCCCTTCCCGCACCGCCGTGAGGTAATCTTGATCGCGCGCGCGCACGCGGGCCGCCACAGTCGGGTCGCAATCCTTGAAGTGGACATGACCGAGCCGACTGCCGAACTGCCGCAAGCAGGCCATGGGATCGCCACCACCGAAGGTGATGTGGCCGGTGTCGAAGCAGAGCGCAAGCAGGTCGGGGTCGGTCAAATCGAGCAGGCGGGCGATCTCATCGGGGGTCTCGACCCAGCCCGCGCAGTGGGGATGGAAGACGGTACGCACGCCCGTCGCCTCCCGCACCGCCCGCGCGACATGCATCGCGCCGTCCGCGAAGGTGCGCCACTCGTCCGTTGATAGGCCAATCGCCGGGGTGATCCGCCCCGCGAACCGGGTGCGCGTCGGGTCCGTGCCGTTATCATCCGCGAGGATGATCACGGGTTGCACGCTCTCCGTTGCATCCGCCACCGCCGCGAGCAGCCGCGCCACGTGCACCGCCGTCGCCGCGCCCGGTGCATGCGTGGCGGGGTCACGGAGGGCGACGGGCACGAACGCGCCGATCATCGCCACGCC
>JAABUK010010312.1_pt1 | contig 12501 bp, 12 predicted proteins | sample 5559141 | NCBI WGS metagenome assembly JAABUK01 (sample SAMN10711869, study PRJNA513367) | rock metagenome | isolation source: Antarctica rocks | place: Antarctica: Victoria Land, Pudding Butte nord | collected 2016-01-03
CAATCTCTCGACGTCAAGAGACTACTTGAGGCGTGATGCCACTCAGTGGAGGTTCCGCTTCCGGCAGCACCACCTGTTCTCAGCGAGCCGGAGCTGGTCGTGGAGCCGCCGCTCGACCTGGCCCGCTTGGCTTCGGCGGTGAGCCCGCGGCCTGCCCGGTCTGGGATCCCTCACCGAGACGCGATGACGGGCAGACGTCTGCAACCGGTCGAGGCGGTCAGCAGAACGGACTGTTCAGAGGTTGGAGGGGTCACAGGTGCGGGTGCGCCGCCCGCTGCTGGGTGGTCAGCCGTCGCCGGCCGCGATCGAGATCGAGTTGGCTTTCTGCGCTGCCGCCTCGATGGCCGCGACGTAGCCTCGCCACCACGCGGCGGTGTGCTGTGACGCACTGGTGTCGTCGGGATCGAAGCCGGTCGCGCCGTCAAGTTGTTCGCGCAGGATGTCTGCGTGTCCTGCGTGTCGATTCGCCTCGGCGAGCACGTGTGCGATGGCGTTGATGAGCTTCACGTTCGGTCGTGGCCACCACGGGACGTGCCCGGGCGCATCCAGATCCAGCAGGCTGATGGTGGCATCCGAGTGCTCGCACACTCGGTGGTAGCGCTCGATGATCTCTGAGCGGCGCTCGCTTGCCGTGGCCCACTTGTCCGCGTTGTCTTGGGCATCGTCGTCCCACCAGGGCAGGTGCTCGTGGTACGGCCGTCCGAAGGCCTCGCCCAGGTACTTCGATTCGCCCATGGACAGGTGTTATACCAACCCGAGGAAGTTGGTGCCTGTCGCGGTCAAGGGTCGCCGTACGTCATATTCGCTCAGGCCGTCCAGCTTCCACAGCATCGCCTCGCGCGCCCAACGCAGTTCGTCGTGCAAGGCGGCCTTCAGCTCGACGTCGACCATGACCACAGTCTGCCAGTTACCGCAGCACACCCACTCCTGGCGAGGGGCCGTCTCGAGCATCCACATGACACCCTTCCTCAAGCACACAAGCAGCCTCATGGCCCCGAGTGGCCAGGCGTGTGGAGGCCCGTGCCAAAGTGGTCAGATGACTGAGTCAAGCGCCACCCCGTCCCCCATCGTCGTGGTCACCGGAGGGAACGGCCTCGTCGGCTCCCGCACCTGCGCGGCGCTGGTCGAACGCGGCGTGACCGTGCGCGCCGTCGTACGACGCCCCGGCACTGCACCGGCTCTCAAGGGCGTCGAAGAGCACGTCGGCGACTTCTTCGACCCCCACCTCGCGGCGGCCGTGGTCGGGGGCGCAAGCGCTGTCGTCACGACGGTTCACCCGATGGGGACGGACCGCGAGACCCAACACCTGATCGCGGTCGAGGGCACACCGGTCCTGGCGCGGGCGGCCCGCGACGCCCTCGTCGCACGTCTGGTCCACATCTCCACCGCGGCCGTCTACGACCGCTCACCCGGAGCCGGTGACGTGGACGAGGCATCACCGCTGGTCGCCGACGATGGCGACGCCTACGCCGTAACCAAGCGCGACACCGACGCTGCCCTGGCCGAGGTCGACGGACTCACGCGGGTGATCCTCCGTCCGCCGGCGATTCTGGGGCCCGGTGAGAGCTCGGTGTGGAACTCCGTCCGGCCGAACATGATCCGCAACGAGGAGGAGGCGCGCCACGCCGTCCCCGAGCAGAGCTTTGCCTGGGTCCACGTCGATGACCTCGCTGCCCTCACCGCGGACGTGGCATCGGGTCGCGTCAAGACGTCGACGGACCCCGGGCGCGGACCGGTCTTGGGCGCGTGCACGGTCGTCAATGTCGCAGATGGCCCAGCCACAGCCCGTGACTACTACGAAACGGTCACCAAGGCTCTTGGCGTCGAGCCGGTCTGGGACGACGGTCCCGCGTGGACGGGACGGATCCTGGCCGGGCGTGCCCACGGATGGGGCTGGGCGCCTACCGTGGATCTCGCGCGGGCGCTGGCGGAGATCGACCAAGGGCTGCGCACCTAGCCCGAACCCAGCTCTCGCAACGGCGCTGCCCCGACATGGCTTGACCGCCCTGCTCCGTAGCGTTCCTCGGCAAGCTGCAGCTCAGTTCAAGTGCCCGACCCCGCTCTCGACGAGCTGCCGGAGGAGCCGGACCAGAGTCCTGTAGTCCTCGGGAGAGAGTGCGACGCTGACCTGCCTGCGGATCTCGTCGACCACGGGGGCGATGGCCGCGTGCTGTCGGGTTCCTTCCTCGGTCAGGCACAGGACACCGTCTTGCTCGATGACCCATCCGTGCGATTCGAGCTGAGCCACGACCTCGTGAACCACGAGCGGAGGGTCAAAGGCTGCGAGGGCTTCGGCGACCTCCGTCTCCCTGCATGGTTGTCTGGCCAAGGAAGACATCACCTGCCAGCCGCGCCTGTCGGTGTCCGACCCGTCGAGCGCACGGTCGAAGGCGGCGTCGATCCGGGCACCGGCTTCCTTGAGCCACCAGCCGATCGGCCGCGCAATGGCTCGGCCCTCGGCGGCAGCCTGCCCGCCAACCTCGTCTGCCATGTCGCCGACGTTAGCCGCGGACACCGACAAAGGAGCTTCAGCCCGGACGAGCTTGGCCTGGATGCGGCGCCAGCCGGCTACGAGAACCTCGACAAGCGCCTGGACCGAGGTGCTCCTCCATCTCCTGACCTCGAGAGGGAGCCGGACCCCGGCCGGCTGCGTTCAGGAGGCCGTTTGCCGGACAGCGGGGTGGGGTAGACGTTGTTCCACCTGCCGCAGACAAAGGAAACAGAGATGACCTGGACATCAATCGGTCACGGTGCCGCCGCTGGTGCCGTGGGAGTCACAGTGCTCAACGCCATCACCTACGCCGACATGTCGTTGCGCGCCCGACCGGCGAGCGAGACCCCGTCACAGGCGGTGGTCAGCCTGGCGCAGGCCGTCGGTGTCGAGATCCCCGGAGAGGGTAAGGAGCGCGAGAACCGCCTGGCCGGGCTCGGGCCCTTGACGGGCATCGCGACCGGCGTCGTGGTGGGGATCGCCGGCTCGCTGCTGCTGCCTGTGCTACGCAGGTTGCCAGCCCCGCTCGCCGCGGCGAGCCTCGGTGCCATCGCGATGCTGGCAGCCGACGGACCGCTCGTGGCGCTCGGGCTCACCCAACCGCGCGACTGGTCGGCGGTCGACTGGCTGAGTGATGTGGTGCCCCACGTGGGATACGGCTCAGCAACGTATGCCGTCCTCGCCGCTCTTGACGACCACTGACGGAGTCAGCCTCCACCAGTGCGATCGGGGTCCGAGGCGACCTGGAGGGTGTCACCCGGGGGCACACTGACGACGTCGACTTTCTCGAGACCCCGTAGTGTCTGCCCGGCGCCCGGACCACAGCGCTCAGCCTGGCTTGCGAGGGCGTGGGCGACGGGGTGACCGTCACCGGCAGGGTGGCCGTCGAGAACGCGGCAATGGTCTGCGTGCTGCCTGGACCTCCCATCCAGCTGGAGCGTCGACCGACGCGGTCACCCGCGACGGCTCCGCCGTGCGGTTGGTGACCTCGACTCCCACCTCGTTGGGTCGACCGGCGGCCAGCGCCCCCGGCGCGTGGATGCCGACCACCTCGACGAAGCGCGGTCGGACGTGCCCGTCTCCTGCCGTGGGCTCCCCCGTCGCCGGTTGAGGTAGAGCGTGGGCGCCCGGTGGTGCCCGGTGAAGTCGAACATGCCGGTCAGGCTGCCCGCGAGCGCGTCGTAGGACCCGTCCCCGATCCGTCTGCCGGCCAGCCAGTTGTCCTCGACGAACCGGATGATCGCGGTCTGGTCGGTCAGGCTGTGGTCGTTGACCCTGCTGTAGGGCGAGACGACGAGCAGCGGCAGGTGCGGGCCGTAGCCGCAGCTCGGCAGCTGTCGCAGGTGGTTGATCGTGCCGACGATGAAGTTCTGCTCGTCGAGCGGGCTGGAACAGCTGCAGCCGCCCTGCTCATAGCAACCCGCCTTGAGGAACGACACCGCCGGTAGTTTGCCCGCATCAGCGGCGGCGTCGAAGTTCGTCAGGTCGTACTGGTGGTTGGCCGGCCCGCTGTGACCCACCTCGGCCACCGAGCCCGGCGGAAGGTGGTGGGGGTTGGCGGTCGACGCGTAGTACTGGAAGGCCTCGTTGCCGCTGTCGTAGTCCTTGCCCTTGCGGCCGAAGACGGTGGTGTGCGACTCGCCGCAGACTGCCGAGCCATCGGCGGTGCGGTCCGTCGGGCGGAAACCGCCGCTGAACCACCCCCAACTGACGCCGCCGTCGTTCAGCACGTCCCCGATGTTGCGCCCGGTCATGTGCGCGTTGAGCGCGGGCTTGGGGCAGTCGTCGTAGGTCGGCTCGAGGTTGGAGACCATGGTCCCTTGGACGACCTTGGTGGTCGGCTGGCTCGGTACGGTGCCGTGGGTCTGGCCGGAGACGAGGTTGAGCGCACCGATGTGCGAGGGTCCGAACGTCGTGCCGAAGGACCGGTCGTTGAGGGCGAAGCTCTGCGCGTAGTTCCACAGCCCGGTCACCGTGTTGCCGTCGTAGTAGTCCATGACGTGCGACGGGTCACAGCCCGCTGCCCGAGAGCCGGTCTCCTCGACGAAACGGTCCATGAGGCTCCTCAGCCTTCGCAGCCGGCATACCGGCGGGGTCGACGAGCTGCCAGGAGTGCCAGGCGTCTGTGGTCAGGAGAAGGCGGAACCTGCCGTCTCCCGGGTCGCTCCTGGCGACCCCCCCGGGGACGGCGAGGTGAGGCCAGGCAGTCGTGGAAGGTGGAAGGCGGCGGGCTCGCTGTCATGGAACGCCAGCGCCCCGGCCCCAGCCGGCCCCACCGAGGCCCACGTCGTGCCACCGTCGGGCGTCCGCAGGACCTCCCAGCCGACCCGGAGACCCGGAGACCCGGGCGACCGTGCGCGACACCGGAGAGGGCCCATGACCGGTTGCTCTTCCGCCCGCCCGAACTTGTGGCACGCTCAGCCCATGAAGAGCACCATGCAGAAGACGCCCCTGTTGATCTCCCAGCTGATGCGCTACGGGACGACGATCCACGCCGACCAGGAGGTCGTCACCTGGACCGGCGACGGCGCCCGGCGGATGACCTACGGCGAAGTCGGGACGCGGTGCGCGCAGCTCGCGGGAGCGCTGCGCGGACTGGGGGTCAGTGGCGACCAGCGGGTGGCGACGTTCATGTGGAACAACGCCGAGCACCTCATCGCCTACCTGGCCATCCCCTCGATGGGCGCGGTCCTGCACGCCTTGAACATCCGGCTCTTCCCCGAGCAGCTGATCTACACGACGACGCACGCAGGCAACGAGGTGGTCATCGTCGACAACTCTCTCGCCGAGCCGTTCAGCCAGCTGCTGCCGCACCTGTTGACCCTGCGGCACGTCATCGTCAACGGCCCGGTCGACGAGGAGACGAGGGCGGCGCTCGAAGCCGTCGAACACATCGAGGGGGTCCACGACCTCTACACGCTCCTCGACCAGCAGCCGGAGACCTTCGACTGGCCCGACGACCTGGACGAGAACTGCGCGTCGTCGATGTGCTACACCTCGGGGACGACCGGCAATCCCAAGGGAGTGGCGTACTCGCACCGGAGCAACTACCTGCACGCACTCACCGTCGCGCAGTCGCTCGGTGTGCGACAGGGCGACCGCAGCCTCGTCGTCGTGCCGCTCTTCCACGCCAACGCCTGGGGCTTCCCCTACATCGTCATGATCGCCGGGGCGTCGATGATCATGCCCGACCGGTTCCTCCAGGCCGAGCCCTTGGCCACGATGATCGCCGCCGAGCAGGTCAGCACCGGCGCGGGCGTCCCGACCATTTGGAACGACCTGCTCCGCTACCTTGACGAGCACCCCACCGACACCTCGTCCTGCTACCGGCTCATGGTCGGCGGCTCCGCGGCGCCCCCCGCCATGATGCATGCCTTCCAGGACCGCCACAGCATCGAGATCGTCCACGGCTGGGGGATGACGGAGATGTCCCCCGTGGGCACGCTCGCCGTTCCCCCGAAGTCGCTCGTGGTGGGCACCGAGGAGTACTGGTCCTACCGCGAGAAGCAGGGCCGCCTGCTGTTCGGCGTCGACGGCCGCCTCATGGGCCCGGACGGGAGCGAGCAGCCGTGGGACGCCGAGAGCGTCGGCGAGCTCGAGGTCCGCGGACCCTGGGTCACCGGCAGCTACTACCTGAACGGCTCCGAGGACGACACCGACCGCACCGAGATGACGGCGAAGTACAGCGGCGACGGCTGGCTGCGCACCGGCGACGTGGGCGCCCTGACGAAGGACGGCTTCCTCGTCCTGACCGACCGGGCCAAGGACGTGATCAAGTCCGGCGGCGAATGGATCAGCTCGGTGGATCTCGAGAACGTCATCATGGCCCACCCGGATGTCAGGGAGGCGTCGGTCGTCGGGGTCCCGGACGAGAAGTGGGGGGAGCGCCCGCTGGCCTCCGTGGTCCTCGTCGAGGGCTCGTCGGCCACCGCCGACGAGCTGTCGGCCTTCCTCGACGGCAAGGTCGCCCGGTGGCAGGTGCCGGAGCGGTGGGCCTTCATCGACGAGGTGCCGAAGACGTCCGTCGGCAAGTTCGACAAGAAGGTCATCCGCCGGCGCTACGCCGATGGAGAGCTGGACGTCACGCAGCTCCGCTGAGCCCGCCAGTCGGGTTAGCCCGGTGGTCCAGCACGACGCGATGTCCAAGGAGGGGAACGTGGCAAGAAGCCTTCGGGTCGGTGTGGTGGGGACGGGGGTGATGGGGAGCGACCACGCCGAGCGGCTCGCCGGGAGGATCGCCGGCGCCCGCCTCGTGGCGGTGTCCGACCCGGACACGGCCCGGGTGTCCGCCCTGGTTGCGGCCTTCGACGGATGCCGGGCGGTCGAGGACCCGCTGGCGCTCATTGCTGACCCAGGGGTCGACGCGGTGCTGATCGCGTCCCCTGGCTTCGCGCACGAGGAGCAGGTGATGGCTTGCATCGAGCACCGAAAGCCCACGCTGTGCGAGAAGCCGCTGGCGATGGACGCCGAGTCGGCCCTGCGGCTGGTGACCGCCGAGCGGCAGGCAGGCGTGGCGTTGGTCCAGGTCGGCTTCATGCGGCGCTTCGACCCGGAGTATGCCGCGATGAAGCGGCTGCTGGGCTCCGGCGAGCTGGGGCGCACGCTGCTCCTTCACAACGTCCACCGGAACAAGAGCGTCGTCGGCAGCTTTCGGTCGGAGATGATCGTCCTGGACTCCCTGGTGCATGAGGTGGACGTCTGCCGCTGGCTCTTCGACGACGAGATCGCGGCCATCACGGTCCTGGCTCCGGCGGCCACGAGCTGGGCACCAGCAGGCGTGGCCGACCCGCAGGTCGCGCTCTTCCAGATGGCCCGCGGCGGCATGGCCACCACCGAGGTCTTCGTCAACTCCCAGGTCGGCTACGACGTGCGTTGCGAGGCGGTGGCGGAGCTCGGGAGCGTGACCATCGGCCTCGAGCCCGGCCCGGTCGTGCGCCAGGACAGCCACTCCGGTCGGGGGGTCCCCGACGACTTTCGCGTCCGCTTCGCCCAGGCATACGACCTCGAGGTCCAGGCCTGGGTGGACGCCTGCCGCGAGGGCACGGTCGCCGGCGCTACGGCCTGGGACGGGTACGCCGCGGCAGCCGCGTGCACGGCCGGCGTGCAGTCCCTGGAGTCCGGCACCACCGTGACGGTCCGCCTTGCCGACTGACGGGGGCGCGGTTCGGCCTGTTGGCTGATCGCGACAAAAGAGGCGACCGTCAGCTGGTGATGTCCTTGCCCGAGAACCGAGCCCAGGCGACGAGCCAGAACACCACGGCATACCCGGCGTCGACGGAAAGGCCGCGGATGATGTTGTCCCACACCGGAGGGTCGCGCAGCAGGTCGCCGAACGAGAGCCACTCGTGGACGATGAGCCACGGGTGCAGCCACGCCAGCTGCGGCACCGCGTCGAGGATCAGCGCGAGGATCGTGAAGATCATCAGGGCGATCGTCGCGGCGATCGGTTGCTCGGTGAGGGTCGAGATGAACAGTCCGACGGCCGCCAGGGCCGCGATGCCCGCACTGAGGTAGAGCGTGACAAGGACGAGCCGCCAGACCGCGTCCCCCGCCGAGATCTGTGACCCCGAGAGGGTGGTCATCGGACCGGCACCGAAGAGGGCGACGCCGGCGACCGCCCCGGCGACCGAGACGGTGGCCACGCCCCAGACGGCGCCGATGCACAGGGAGACGTACTTCACGAGCAGCAACCGGGTCCGGTGGACGGGCACGGTGAGGAGGTAGCGCAGCGTCCCCAGGTTGGCCTCCCCGGCGATGGAGTCACCGGCGAGCATCGAGATGGCGAGCGGGAGGAACAGGCCCATCTCGAGGGTCAGGGCGGCCAGGGGGACGAAGAGGCCGTTGGCCGTGATCGAGGACAGGAAGTCCGGCCCACGCCCGCGGCCCGGCGAGGAGACCTTGACGGCGATGGCGAGGATCACGGGCACCGCGGCGAGGACGAGCAGACCCATCTGGTTGCGCCGGCGGCCGGCGATGAGCCGCAGCTCGGACCGCAGGAGCCGGGTCGAGAACCACCGCGCGCCCGGCCGCCGGACCGTGGCCCTCGCCTCAACCGCTGACATCGAAGCCCTCGCCCGTGAGCTGGACGAAGAGGTCCTCGAGGCTCGGGGAGGTGATCGAGAAGGCCTGCACCCCGACGCCGTCGTGGACGAGGGCGGCGACGATCTTCTCTGGCGGGATGGAGCCCGGTATGCCGCGCACCTCACCTCCGACGAGCTCCACGCCAGTCAAACCTAGCTCGGCGAGCACCCGGGACGCCTCCTGGGGCTGGTCGGTCATCACCCGTGCGAGGGGGGCCGAGACGCCCCGGACCGCCGCCGCCGTCCCCTGGGCCACGAGCCTCCCCTCGCTCATCACGCCGAGGTGGCTGCAGATCTGCTCCACCTCGGCGAGGAGGTGGCTGGAGACGAAGACCGTCGTCCCATCGGCTGCGAGCGAGGCGATGAGGTTGCGCACCTCCCGGGTCCCTTGCGGGTCAAGGCCGTTCGTCGGTTCGTCGAGGACGAGCAGCTCGCGAGCGACCAGGAGCGCACCGGCGATGGCCAGCCGCTGACGCATCCCGAGCGAGTAGGCGCGGTAGCGCTTCGTGGCCGCGGCGAGCAGCCCGACCCGGTCGAGGGCACCGTCGATCCGGGCGCGGGCCGAGCGGGGGTCGGCGAGCAGGTCCGCGGCGTCGAGCCGGGCCAGGTTGGACCGTCCTGACAGGTAGGGGTGGAAGGCAGGTCCCTCGACGAGGGCGCCGACCCTCGGCAGCGCCTCACCCGCGCGACCCGGTATGGCGCAGCCCAGTAGGGTTCGGCTGCCCGATGTCGGCTGCACGAGGCCGAGGAGCATCCGGATCGTCGTGGTCTTTCCCGACCCGTTCGGCCCGAGGAAGCCGTAGACGGCGCCGGGAGGGACGGCGAGGTCCACGGCGTCGACGGCCACCTGGCTGCCGAACCGCTTGGTCAGCCCCGACGTGGCGATCGCGAGATCGTCGTCAGGGCCGACCAGTGTGGCGGCTGGGCTCACCTGGCCGCCAGGGCGGCATACAGCTGCTCGGGCGAGACGGCCCCCACGGCGACCCGGCCGTCGTCGGTAAGGACGGCCGAGAACAGTGTCCCGTCGACGACCCGACCGCTTCCCCAGTCACCGGACACCTGGGGAATCGCGCGGAGCAGGCCGGCGAGCGGCCCCTGCTGGTCGGTCGCCGAGGCGTCCTGCTGGGGAAGGGTGGCGACGACGACGCTGCTCCACCCGGTGCCGACGACCTTGGGCTTCGCGGGCGCCTTCGTTGTCTGGGACGGGTTGGCGCCAGCCGGCTGGGGCCCGGAGAGGGCGCCGGACTCGGTCACGGTCGTGCCGGCCGGCGGGGTGAAGGCGAACTGACGTGAGTCGGGCTGGGCGAAGTCGACCGCGGTGAAGCCGACGTCGAAGGCCGGGTTGGCGATCTTGGTCGAGTAGATCTGGACGCGCAGCGGGATGTGCTTCTCGCTGTCGATGGCGATCCGCACCGAGGCGACGCGCGTCGGGGCGTCCTTGGGCTGCAGCACCAGCTCGTAGGCCTGGCGCCCGGCAACGACCGCAGTGCCGGAGGTCGTCACCTCGGTGGTGGGGCTCATCGCGGCGAGCGCCGTGTCGGCCGCCTCCTGGGGCGTCCTGGGCAGGTCCGTCGCGGTGCCGGGCACCATGCTCGCCGAGTGCTCGTCCGCGGAGAGGGCGCGGTGGAGCGCGGTCTTGTCCTTGCTCGACCACAGCCAGAGGTCCGTGCCGTTGCGGATGACGTCCGACTCGCCCAGGCTTCCGACGAGGGCGAGCCGCTGCTGCGTCTTGCCCGCCAACCAGACCCGCCAGGTGTGGGTGCCCGACACGACGGAGGTGAGCGAGGTGTCGCCGCCCCCTCCGGTGGCTCCAGCGACCCCCGGCAGCTGCGGCAGGCCGAGGTCGGCCGTCTGGACGACGGTGCCGGACAGGCTCTCGAGCTGGGCCCGCGAGACGTCGGCCAGCAGCTGGGCAGCCGACCGCGGCGGCAGGCCGGCGTCCGCGCTCGCGGAGCGGGTCGTGACGAAGGTGGTGGCGCCGATGACGGCGACCGCCACGGCGGGGACGACCCACCGGGTCCTTGGGTGCTCGGCGAAGAAGGTCATGGACCCATCCTCTCCCGCGCCGACTGTGAGCGGGCTGAGAACCTGTAGGTGGTGCTGCGCCTGAGGCCGGCGCCGCATGACAAGGTGAACGCGTGCGGTTGCTGCTGGTCGAGGACGAGGGGCGGATGGCCGCGGCGCTGGCGCGCGGGCTGGAGGCCGAGGGGTTCGTCGTCGACCACGTCGCCGACGGTCAGGCCGGGCTCGATGCGGCCCGGTTCGGCGGCTACGACGTCGTGGTCCTCGACATCATGCTGCCGAGGATCTCCGGCTACACCGTCGTGAGAACCTTGCGCTCGGAGGAGAACTGGGTGCCGGTCCTGATGCTGTCCGCCAAGGACGGCGAGTACGACCAGGCGGACGGCCTCGACTACGGCGCCGACGACTACCTGACGAAGCCGTTCTCGTTCGTCGTCCTGCTCGCCCGCCTCCGGGCTCTCCTGCGCCGCGACAGCGGTCCTCGCCCGGTGCTGCTGGAGGCAGCCGGCATCACCCTCGACCCCGCTTCGCACCGCGTTCGCGCCGACGACGTCGAGGTCTCGCTCTCCCCGCGCGAGTTCCTGCTCCTCGAGCACCTGCTTCGCGCCCAGCCGGCTGTCGTCAGCAAGGAGGACCTCCTCGACAGCGTCTGGGGCGGGGCCGACGACGCCAACGTCGTCGAGGTCTACGTGGGCTACCTGCGGCGCAAGCTCGGCCGGGCGCGGATCGAGACGGTCCGTGGCGTGGGCTACCGGCTCGCCCGATGACGGCGGCCGCCAGCGCACCTGATGCGGAGCCGGGCCGTCACCACACCGCGCCGAACCGTCACCCCGCCCTAGGAGCCGGCCGCTTCGAACGGATCAGCCTGCGCGGCCGGCTCATGACCGTCGGCGTGCTGGGCGTTGCCGCTGCCCTGCTCATCGGCGGGTTCCTGCTCTACGTCACGCTGACCACCTCGTTGAGCCGGACCATCCAGGGCGAGGCTCTCACCAGCGCCCAAGGCGTCGCCACCCTCATCGACGCCGGCCGCCTGCCGGACCCGGTCCCCGTCTCGGTGCCCAGGTGGTGCAGGTGCTCGACACCCATGGCCTCGTCGTGGCGGGGTCGGTCACGGCTGACCGGCTCACCCCGCTGGTCACCGAGGTGGAGCGTCGCCAGGCGCTCGCCGGCGACCAGGTCGTCGTGCCCGGGCACCGCTCCGGCCTCTCCGGCAGCCTTCAGGTGGCCGCGGTCGAGGCTGGGCCGTCGGGGGGCCGGGTCACCGTCGTGGCTGCGACACCGACGGCGGACCTCGAGGCGAGCGGCCGGACGCTGCGCACTCTCCTGCTCGTCCTCTTCCCGCTCCTGCTCGCGGTGCTGGCCGTGATCGCGTGGCGGGTCATCGGCGCGGCCCTGCGCCCGGTGGAGGCGCTGCGTCACGGCGCCACCCGGATCGACGAGGCGTCGTCGGACACCGAGCGGCTGCCTGTCCCCCCGACCCGCGACGAGATCAGCGCGCTGGCCACGACCCTCAACGCCATGCTCGACCGGGTGGCCGGAGCCCGGCGAAAACAGCGGTCGTTCGTCGACGACGCCGCCCACGAGCTGCGCAGCCCGCTCGCGAGCATGCGGACCCAGCTCGAGGTGGCCAGCCGGCTCGGCGAGGGCGGTTCTCTCCCGGGCGACCTTCTTGCCGATGTCCAGCGACTTACCGGGCTCGTCGAGGACCTCCTGCTCCTCGCTCGTGCTGAGAATGACAGAGGCATGCCAGGCGGCTCTGTGACCGACCTCAGGCTGCTGCTGCCCGAGGTCGTCAGCCGGTATGCCGGAGCACGAGTTCCATTGCTGCTGAGCAGTTTCGCCGGTGCAGACGTCGGCGTGTCACCAACTGAGGGCGGGTCTCCGCTGCTCGTGAGCGTTTCGCGAGAC
>JAABUK010010313.1_pt1 | contig 12499 bp, 19 predicted proteins | sample 5559141 | NCBI WGS metagenome assembly JAABUK01 (sample SAMN10711869, study PRJNA513367) | rock metagenome | isolation source: Antarctica rocks | place: Antarctica: Victoria Land, Pudding Butte nord | collected 2016-01-03
CAAGGCGGGCTCCGGCAGCGCGGCGAGTTGCGCGCGGAGGTTGAACAGACTGACGATGGCTTATGATTCGAGCTTGAACCTTACTCTGTTGATCAGAAGTGGTCCGGGTGTCGACAGGCGGCGTACTCACAGAGCACCGGATGCGGCGGCGCGGCGAGCTGCGCGCACAGCTTGAACAGGCTGATGGCAGCTTCAAGTCAATGTTCAAGCTCTCGACGTCTTTATGGTTGATAAAGGCATCAGCGGGCGGCGCACCTTGAAGGTGGCGTGCTCACAGCGTGCCGGGTCCGGCTGCGCGGCGAGCTGAGCACGCAGCTTTGCATGAGTTGATCCCCTTCGATTGCTGCATTGAATCAGTGTTCCCAATTCAAACTGTACCTTCGAGGCAGCGTAGTCCGACAGGGCAGCATCCGGCAGCGCGGCAAGCTGCGCGCGCAGCTTGAACAGGCTGATGATAGCGCGCCCCGCTGCGGGATCCGGCGGCGCGGCGTCCAACGCCGCCAGGATGGCCGCCTCCAGCCGCCCGGGCAGCCCATCTGCAACGCAGGACGACGATCATGGCAGAGCGGTTGTTGAGCAGCTGCGTGTATAATGACATGTCAAGCGCGGATGTGGTGGCGCCGCGTCCAGCGCCGCCAGGATCGCCGCCTCAAGCCGCCCCAGCCGCCCACCCGCCACACAGAACACAGCGATTCTCACAGCGATGTTCCACGACAAGTGTAAAGATTTTTGCATTTGGCATGTCAGCGACGCCTACAGCCGCCTCGGCAGCCCACCTGCAGCACACGAGTCGGCAGCTTATGTCTAGCGAGTTGAGCTAGGGCAGAGCAGCCAGGCCAGGGCAGGCACCAGGCCGAGGCAATGCTCTCTGGCAAAGCGCCGAGTGCTTGACAAGGCGCTGCACTGCAGCCACCACGAGCCGCCCGTGGCCAAAAAGAAGCGGCGGCAAGAAGCAGCTGTGTGTCCAACGACAAACAATTCCGTTCAACGCACGAGCATCTTCAAGGATTCATGGCCATGTGATGAAGCGCAACCTCGCCGGCACAGCGCGAGTCGTCTGGCAGCGGCGCAGCGGCGGACATAGCAGCTACATGGTCAGGGAACTGGCGCAAGTCCACGAAAACAAGTCGAAGGAATGCACCCTTGAAGGGGCGGCGGGCGTCGTCCGGCAGCGGCGCCGTGGCGCAGGCGGCCACCGCGGCGGCTGAGTGTTCAGTGGACTCGGGCAAGTCATCGGGACGCAACGCACCCTTGGAGGGGCGGCGGGGGTCGTTTGGCAGCGGCGACGCGGCGCAGGCGGCCACCGCGGCGGCGATCGCGGCGCTGGCCGCCGCACAGGTGACCGGCAGCGCCGACCCCGGCCCCGCGGCGGGCGGCGGCGCCTGCGCGGCAAAACAGAAACATCTGTCAAGTGCGGATGAGGTGTGGCTATCAAGGTAACATGTGCCACGTTCTCAGCGCATTTTTCTTGCCCTGCCACTGCTGCACTCACGACGCCTGGCGGCAGGATGTGGTAGCTGTGCACAGGTATCAGAGGGAGAATGCAGCCGTGGTGACCTGTGGCTTTCCACGCGTCCCCAAACGCAGTGTGGACTGCTGTGCGTAAGGTTTCACAACTTGGGTTGTTCGCACCTCGAGCAGCGCCCGCGCGCGCGCCGCCAGGCTGCCCGGCTGACCCGACAGCAGCGGCACGCCATTTGCGGCCGGGAGCTCTCCATTGGGCAACGCTGCGCCGCTGCCGGCTGCCTCCACCTGTTAGCAGCGGCACGTATGTTGTGTGCAGGTACATTGTGTGCAGGTATGTTGTGTGTGTGTTGCAATCAATCAGGGATGCTACTGGTCTCCATCGCAAATGTCCTGCAGCTAGCCACAGCCAGCTGCAGGTGATGCGAAAGGGCCAGCAATCAGGGCAGAACTCCGCCACTCCCGAAAGCCGTGTTGTCAGGCGCAGAAGGCAGCATGTCAGCCAGCATCAGAGGGGTTCTGGAGCACGGGTCAGGAATGAGCGATAATAGCTAGGCTGCACCTTGCTGACGGCAGCCGGCGTGGAAGCCGGCGGCAGCAGCGGTGGCGCCTTCCGCCCGCCGCCCGCGCGCAAGCCCTTGCCCACGCTGCCGCCGCCGCCGCTGCCGCTCTTCCCATCGTTCTTGGTGCTGTTGACGCTGCCGCCGACACTTTTGCCGCCGCCGCTGCTGTTGCGCCGCTTCTTAGAGATGTGGGACGTCAGCGTCAGAGAACCTGCATCCGCGTCCTCCGCCGCTGGCCGCTTGCCGCCGGCGGTCCGCCCATTATGCTGCTTGATGTCTGAGGTTGCCTCCTCCGGCAGTCCCAGCTGCGGTGCCATCAGTGTCCCGGGGATGCGCTCTGCCAGCTCCCTGCACTGCGGGCTGCACATGACGAAGCATGCCTGCAGGTAGCACGGCAGCAAAGGGTCAGGATTCAGGTTGATCGGGCGTGCCACACGCGTGCAGTGCTGCAGTGCCTCTCCTGCTGCAGCGTCATCCACAAAGACAGCACAGATGGGAAGAACAGGCAGGCGAATTGAGTAAAAACCAGCGAATGCGCAACAGCATGTTGGGATGCAAGTCGAGTGCGGCGTTCCCTTGGCGTTAAGCGATCCCACAAGACCTGTATTTCCAAGCGTGAGAGTTCGGCAGGCCAGAGACTCCGCAATGCAAACCCTGTCGGATGGACTGTGAAGGAGTCATGCACCTGCTTGGGCTGCGCCTGGCCGAGGGCCTGGAAGCGGGCGCAATGCACCGTGAGCTGCGCCGCCGACGGCAGGTGGTCCTCGCAGAAGGCGCCGGCGCACACCTGCCACCGGGATGCCAGCATGAGCAATCTGGAAAAGCTACCAAGGGCTTCAGGTTGTAAACATTTTGAGCTGTGCCGCCGGCGACAGGTGGTCATCGCAGAAGGCACCCGTGCTCGCCTGCACCCACCACGATCTGCCATTGACGAACTGAGATATACGGACTAACCTCCTACGGCGAAGGCGGAGCCGTCAGGTGCGAAGCCGTCCTAGGCCTGCGTGTGATGTGAGGAGGATCCCCTTGCCGTGGCTCAACTGCAGTTTCAGGTCCTGACGCCCATAGTCGAGGAGTGACGAGCGCACCTCGCAGCGGAACAGCAGCCCGCCGGCGGCGGCCGTCTTGCGGTGGCACACGCCGCAGGAGTGGTGCGGGCAGCCCCACCGCTTCACACCCTCCAGGTCCTGCAGGGCATAGGCTCGGAAGATTGTAGAGACACAGAAGCTGCAGAAATCGGTGGAAGGGAAATGCAAAGCTGTTGTAGCCTGACTTCAGCTACCAAAGAGGTGTGGCACCAGGCGTGGACACATGTGGACCTCGCAGGCTGCTGTGCGCGCTGTACAGCGAGCTCGCAATTCCGCAGCAGAAAGTCAGCGCCAACTGTAGAGCTGCCATGGAGGGTACATAGAGGCCGCAAGCACCGCAGCGACTGCTGTGAGTCAGCAGAGAGGATGCTGCACGAAGCACACCTGGAGGCTGACGCCGAGGCAGGCGGCGTGGTACGCCGCGGGGCACTCCGAGCAGCACACCAGCTCCCCGCCGTCCCAGCAGATCTGCATACAATCACAGATACTTGTGACTGAATGACAACAGATTGCTATCGACCTGCCGCTGCCCCAGCAGATTCGCGGAGCGGCAGCAGATGTGATCAGGACGCGCGCTCTCTCATGCCGTCCTGGGATCGGGCAATGAAAATCGCATCCAGAGATCACCGAGCATTACACCATCAGCAGGCCAGGCATGGCCCCAAAGGCAAGTCCTGAAATCTATGACGAGATGATGGCAGCAAGTGCGGCCGGCATTCCTCTGGCTTGGTCTCCTGTGGTCCAACACTGGCTCTACCGCCCAATTGTTTTCGTCCAAGGTTCCGAGCATTCCCGCAATGACAGCTGGGCATTGCAGAGGCCAGCAAGAGCCATGCCCTCGGCTTCGGCAAAGTCCAGTTCCACGCCAGCACAAAAGTTCGGGTCTCAGACATGGCCGCCTTCACTTAGAGGAATCATAAAGCTGATCAATTGAAATATTCATCAAGCTGATCAATACACACTGCTGCCATTACACACGGCAGGGTCCTGCTTGCGGCCGGCTCTGGAGTCAACTGCTCTGGACGTTGCTAACAGCCTACAGAATGATTATTGGATGGGTATGGACATGGACTGAATCAAGGGCTTCATATGCACCTGGCAGGTCTCGTTGTGCTGGGTAGTCGATGCCCGCAATCTGGCGGCTGGTGCGGCATGATGTTCTGTGCACTTCACCACCGACTTGTCAGGATCGAGTTTTGCTTGGAGATCAGAGGCTGCACCTGGCAGGTCTCAGCGTGTTGGTAGTCGGTACCCGCGATCTGGCGGCTGGTGCGGCGGCCGACAGGCTCCTCCAAGCCGGCGCGCGCCGTCTCCGAGTCGAACACGCTGGGCTCCCCCTGCACAGCACACAGTGCCGCTCAGCTCTGTCGACATGCTCCCGCAGATGCTGGTTTCCCACAGGAGGCCTGACCAGCACGCAGGCGGCCTGGCCGCTCTGTCCATGCTGCGCAACACAGCGGGATGCAGCGAGTAGGACGCCGCAGCTGGAGGAGTCAGCGAAGAGCGCGGGCGCAGGCAAGAGGGACAGGATGCGCACCGAGGCGAGGTCGTAGTTGTTCTCCCGCAGGACCTGATGCTTGCCCACGGTGATGAGCCGCTGCTTGCGCGACCGCTGCGCGCCCACCCAGAACTCCGCCGCAATGTCCTGCGGCACGCAAGATCGAAACTCAGCATGCATGTGCCTGTTCTGGTTCTGGCCATAAAGCACGAAGCACCAGGTAAACTGCACTGTGGGCTATTGAGCCTGCCTGAGATGGAGCCGCGACCAATGTGTCACGTTGAACCTGCACGAGGAGTGGTGAAGTCCACTTACCCGCAACGACCGCTCCTTGCTGTAGTCCTGGCCATGCAGCATAAACGACGAAAGCGGCGCCGCCTCGGCATCGAAGTCCGCCGCGCTGTGCTTCACCTCCGCCGGTGCCGGTGCCGCCGCCGCCGCACCGCTAGCTGAAGCGCCTGCTGCCGCCACGCCGTTGGCTACTGCGCCATTGGCTGGCGCGCTGGCTGCCGCCATGCCATTGGCCGTCGCCCCATTATTTGCTGCGCAGTGTGCGGTGGCGCTGTTTGTCGTCGCGTCCGGCGCGACGCTGCTGTCCGCTGCTGCTGCTGCTGCTGCTGCTGCTGTGGCGTCTGCCACTGCGTCACTGCTGTCCTCTGCAGCGTCGTCAGTCCCTGCAACCAGTTGACGAACGCGATTTAGAATGCTGGAATCTCAGAGATCTGTCAAGAGACGGCTAATCGTGAGGAGGCAACCCGCGTGGGAATGTAGGCCGGCCCGTCACGTGCCGAGAATTTGGCCCAGAGTGCAAGACAATCAGAAGGACTCTCGTGACGGCTGCAAAACCCACCTGCGGCGGCGGCGCGGTTGTGGGAGCGGTGGATGATGTCGTCCAGTTCCGCGTCGGAGGGCGGCCGACCCTCCGCCGCGGCAAAGATGCGGTCCGCGCCAAAACGCAGCATGCTCATCAGCTCCTTCTTGCTCAGCGACGACATCTCCTCCACGCCTGCGCAGAAATGCACCGTGAAACTGGTATTTGCGTCATCAACTTCGGTTGCTGGTGGTCTGCGCCCAAGCGTAGCATGCTCAGCAGCTTCTTTTTGCTGAACGACGACATGTCCTCCACGCCTGCAACAGAGGTACCGAGATTAACTGTACACATTGATTCGGTGTTGAGGCGTGGTCGTCAAAGCGCAGCATGCTCAGCAGCTCCTTCTTGCTCAGCGGCTCCATCTCCTCCACGCCTGTGCGAAGAAACAAACGATGCTTTTGGTTTTGGTGATATCAGTTTGGTGCGCGTGGTCCCGCGCCTGCGCCTGCGCGACAGTGGACCGGTGGTGACAGTGGTCTGTGCCATTGTGCGCATCTGCGGCGTCTTTCGCTGAGCAGCTGCTTGTCAAGCACTTTTCAAGGGCACGTGCTTGCATGCCTGACGCCAGCTCAAAACTGCCAAAAGCTCAGGAGAGCTGCAAAGGTCCATGCGCACCGCGCATGGCGCTGCGGTTGACCACCTGGTCCATATACAGCTTCTTCTCGGAGCGCGCTGCCTCACAACATGCGAATGTGGCATCATGTCGGGAACCGATCGATGGTGTCGAACGATGTTTGCTTACCGCGCACGGTGCCGCGGTTGACCATCTGGTCCAGGTACAGCTTCTTCTCCGCGCGCAGCTGTACCCGCTCCTCCACAGTGCCGGTGGTGCAGAAGCGGTACACATGCACCGGGCGTGTCTGCCCGATGCGGTGCACACGCGCCATCGCCTGCAGGTCCCACTGCGTGACCAGGATGAAAGCTGTTGGAGACCGAGTGGGTCGTCATGATGTGGAAGGAGCCGTGGGCTCTGTGTGGGCGCGCGTCTGTCTTCCGCGGTGCACGCGCGCCACTGTCTGTAGGTTCCGCTGAGGGGACGGCGACAGAAAGGCTAATCGGGAGGCCAGGGAACTCTGGTCAGTGGAGCTGTGCCACCCGCCAATGCGAACTACAAGTTGGTGCTCCATGTTTTGACGCTTTGTGTTTCATGCGGGGAGTTGATGCCATGGCAGAAGGTGATTATGACCGCAGTGAACGCCAGACATCTGGGCAGAAGATTCTATTAATACTTCTCGGGTCTGTGGCTGGCACCTGCGGGTTCCAGTCGCTGTCGTACAGGATGCAGGTGTCTGCCGTCTGCAGGTTCACGCCCAGCCCGCCGGCGCGCGTGTTGAGGATGTAGATGAACACCTGTGCGGTTCCAGACGAAGTTGTCAGGATGTCATCAGGATTACCACTGTTTCATCGATGGAATCTTTCATCGAAAGCAGCCATGCACGTGATCAGGTAGCGCCAGGGTGCGGCCCGAGCCCAAGCAAATTGGTATTGTGGACTTCCTATGTGTACGAAGACAGTCCTCAAGACTGAAAACTGTGCACCTGGCTACCAGGCGCCTGGAACTGCGCGATGTCGATCATGCGCTGCACGCGGTTGGTGCTGCCGTCCAGCCGCAGGTACCTGTGAATCACGTACACACAAGATGATGGGAAGGGCCCTACTCTTCAAATCTGCTCGACTGAGGGCATTTCAACGCATCAAAACTACCCTCTGCTACCCGTGCATGAGCCAGAGTCCTACCATGTGATCTCCACAGAGCATGTGCACGGCTCAAGCAAAGCAGCCTGCGACTTCAGGGCGCACTTGTAGCCGCGCAGCAGGAGGTAGTCCTCGGTGATGTCCAGCATGCGGTTGGACTGGCTGAAGAGGGTGACACATTCTCTTGCAGGCTTTCACATCTCCGACAGACATCAATCGAAGCACATACTCACTTGTAGCCGCGCAGCAGGAGGTAGTCCTCGATGATGTCCAGCATGCGGTTGGACTGGCTGAAGAGCGTGACGCGGTGGTCACGTGCCTTGAGCCGCGCCAGCAGCCGGTCCAGCACCCCCATCTTGCCCGCCGCCTCCACCACGTCCTCGCCTAGAGAAAGGACGACAGATTGTGAACAAGTGCTGGAGCAATGCACGCATGTTCGATAGTTTACCCGTCAATGGCGCCAGCAGCCGGTCCAGCATGCCCATCTTGCCAGCCGCTTCAACCATATTGTCGCCAAAATGGACTTCTGGAACGACTCGGCAGCATGCCCACAATCTGCATCGGATGGACGCTGCTTGTGGGCTCCAGCACTTCATGAAGCTGTTGCTTTCACGCAGCTGCCCTTGAACACTTCATCTCGGGTCAATTCGTGACCACCTCGGACCGCAGGGTGAATTGCCCCACCGGTGGTGGTGCCGTCGAAGAAGGGTTCAGCCCCCGGGAACAGGTAGGGGTGGTTGCAGCACTTGCGCAGCTGCATGATGAGCATCTGCAGCTTCTTCCACGCGTTGTTGTCCTTCTCGTACTGCACAGCGGAGAGTGACACAGCAAATCAGCAATGTCCGCATGACCCAACGGCGTGGGGACCCTAGCAGCTGCAGGCTGTGCCCGAGGTATGTGTTCACAAGTATTCATTTGCACGGTCAAAGCCTGGCGATGCAGGTTTGCCGGGCGTTTGTTGCCCTGTGGCACAGCTGTTGTGCACAGTATGTTCATGCTTCAGCTAGCGCTGCGTGCGGCGCACCTCCACGTTCTGGTGCTCCGCCTCTATGGCGGCCAGCATGCGCGAGTCCTTGAGCAGCAGGCGGCGGTACCAGAACGTCTGCATCGCGGACAGCGGGCACGTGATGCGCGTCTCCACCTGCGGCACATGGCAATGCTTGTTGATCAAGCGCCTGAGAGGCAGGTGGCGCAGTCAGCGAAACTGGATGACGCTGCGTGTCTAGCAGCTGCACCCAGTGGGAGGACATGTCCACGCTCATCCGATCTCGTGTCAAAGTCGAATCGAATGAAGCTGTACACAGGGCCCGTCAGCAGATGCCACGTTAATTCCGCACCCGCGGCGGCAGCGTCGTCTCCACCTCCTCTTTGAGGCGGCGCAGACACAGCGGCCGCAGCAGCAGGTGCGCCGCCTCCAGCACCGCATTGTCCACCTGCAGACAAATTGGCAGAAACTCAGCCGTGTAAAACCCACGTTGTAAAAGCAGCTGAGCTGTGCGCGTCATGATGAACCACATCCGTTACATGCAGTTGCAGCCCACCAAGGGCAGCAAACCGCCACACAGGCCGCTGCAGGCGCCCTGCACATCTCAGCAGGTTGCGGCACCTTGTGGCGCACAAGGCCGAAGGCGTCATCGAGGGGAGGCGTCTATGAAGACGTCGAGGGGCAGGTAGGATAGGAAAGAGCCCAAACTGGAGAATACGGTTGGTACCTTGTGACGCACTAGGTCAAAGGCGCCGTCAAAGGGCCAGACGTCAGTGGGAAGACGTCGGGGTGCTTGTAGGACAGCATACAGCTCGTGCAAGATTTAGTTCGTTCTTCTGCCAAGATCTTGCGGAACGGAGGAAAGAAAGAGGCATCAGCACCTTGTGGCGCACGAGGTCAAACGCGTCGTCGAATGGTGACGCATTGGTGAAGATGTCGGGGTGCAGGTAGGACAGCAGCGCGTACAGCTCGTGCAGGTTGTTCTGCATCGGCGTCCCCGTTAGCAGCACGATGTGCTGGTGCCTGCACAGAAGAAAACTTGACTATGAATCGACGTTCTCGAGTGCAGGTTGTTCTACGAACCAGGTCAGGTTTTGGTTGTACAGCTTGTGCATGATGTTCTGCATCGGCGTGCCCGTCAGCAGCAACATGTGCTGGTGCGTGCAGGGCAGAGGGGCCATGGCACTGTTCACACCTGGCTCGGACAGAGAACACAACAGATGTTACACATGGCCGAGAGTGTAGAGGCTTTGATGCCGCTGCCGCACCAAGTCCCTGCCTGTGGCCGCGCAAATCATGAAACCGGATACAACAGAATCTGGTCACCGGGTGCCAGTAGGAGCATGCTAGGGCAGTGAGGGACGCACGCGACGTGGCGCATGGCGTGCGCGATGGCCGTGTTCTCGTTCTTGATCTTGTGCCCCTCGTCCAGCACTAGCACACTGCGCAACAATTGGACAGCAAATCAGACTCACTGCGCCAAGTCTGACAGCATTCTGAAATGGAGAGTCGCCTCCTCAGTGACCACGGCACACCCTTCAAGCACCAGCACCCTGCGCGACAATGACAAGGCCATCGGGCGGTTGAGAGGTACTCCGACTCCGAAGGTACGGAGGCTGCAGCTGATGCTGCGAAGGCCTTGCCAGTCGGGTGGCATCACGTATGGACCCTGTGCTGTCAGGGACGCCTGCATGAAACCACGCAGAAGTGCCACGTGCTGCATGCAGGTACAGTGTGCAGACTGCGGTCACGCTATAATGGGTCCTGAGCGAGCCGTGCAAAGCCCGGAGCAATTAGGCTTCAGCGTTGCGTGACAGCAGCCGCAGCAAGAAGGGCACGACATAGACTGCTACATGTATCGTGTTGCGAACAGCTACTCGACATGGGCATAGATGCACAGCAGGTAGCAATTGGCATTGCTTGGTATGGTTATCATTCACATGCATTGGTGATGCGCAGACATCCCGAACGTGCGCTCATCACAACGGCACCTACGAGCCGACAAATGTACATGACATTTCACGCAAACCAGCTGCTGGAGGTCCGACATTTTGTGGTTTCGAGCGCACCGCCAGGTGATGGTGCGGGCGAGGGCGGAGCCCAGCCGCGCGCTCATCATCATGTCATACGTCGTGATGGCCACGTCAAACTTGCTGGGGTCGCTCAGCACCTGCGCGCAATGTCACAGACATCAACAGTCGAGGCGCTCGACTGGCAGAGGCGGTGAACTCCCCCAAACGGCCATCTCTTCATCGTTCAAGCAGTTGTATATGAGCTTTCTAGTGCAGCTGTGCAGCGTCGTGTCGGCTTGCGGGCCGCTTCCCCTGCGCGTTCGGCGCAGCCTGCCAGGACGCCCTGTGCTCTTCTGTAAGTCATGTCGAGCGCCGTGGATTCTTCCTCACCTCCTGGCGCAGACGCTTGCGCTCGCCGACGTCGTTGGTGTGGAAGCGCACCACCCGCAGGTCCGGCGCCCACCGCGCCGCCTCCGTGCACCTGGCGCACCGAAATTTGGTCGGTTTGCATTTGGTGGCGACCAATTTGGACGCGCAGATCACACACATGTGCATTGAAATAGCTACGTTCAGGCGTTTCGGGACGAGCAACAAGCGTTGCAGCGCAATGCTGCTGGTCACTCAGATGCAGGTCACAGTAAGAATGAAGGTCACAGTCTACAAACCCCCTGGACGCACCAGCTGCTGACGACGGACAATGGGACAACGACGAGGGAGGGGCCTGCGATGCCGCGCTCGCGCTTGAGGTACGACAGGAAGGAGATCGTCTGCAGCGTCTTGCCCAGGCCCTGCGCATCCAGAAGGAAATGCTTCAGCCACAGCCGCACATCGGCTTCATGTGCCGCGTATGCACAAGGGCCTGCACAGTGACAGCTCCTCATGCTGCTTCTCTGAGGCAACCTCAACATGCAGCAGCCAACTGCAAGAGGTCCTTTTCAAGGCTCTCGGCGAATGCCCACCATCTCGTCGGCCAGGATGGCGTTGACGCCATCGTCGAAGCGATCGACGAGCCAGCGCAGGCCGGCAAGCTGGTACTCGCGCATCTCGCCGCCGGTGATGCCCTCCGGCTGGAACTCCACCGCCGGCGGCCGCACCTCGTCGTCGGGCACCTGAGCTGCCGCCGCGCTGCAGGAAGACCAGGAACGTTTCCAGCATCGAGTCATCAAAGGGTTTGGCAGGAAGCAACCAAGACAAAGATGAAGCAGCTGGAGCCGGCATGGAAATGTAGAATAAGGTGCCAGTTCCGTGGAAAATATACAAGTGTGCACCTGATGCGGGTGGCGACGCTGGGGGTGATGAAGGGCTGAAGCGCCGGCAGGTGGCCCAGGAAGTAGCGCGCCCGCCGGAACTCCGCCGCCTGCACGCTTTAGCACATGACAGCTCAGCGCACGGCTGCAAGCAGACTTCCAGAACCTGCCAGCCATGCTGCGGTGAGCGTCAGCTGGTCAACGACCCAGGATGTCATCGAGCAATGCCTGTGCCATAACACATCTTGGCCACTGCGCGCACAGTCTCATCGTCCACCTTGCGCGTCTTCTGTGCCACGCTCTGCGGCCACGAGATTTTCCAGGAATGCCAGAGGATGAGAAGTACCCACCTTTGCGTCGGCGCGCACAGCCTCGTCGTGCGCCTTGCGCGCCTGCTCCATCGCGCTGACCGGTCTGCAGACACTGCGACTTGCGGACAGATGTCGAAAGGAAATGACAGAACAGCACCTTTGCGTCGACGCGCACGGCCTCGTTGTGCGCCTTGCGCGCCTGCTCCATCGCGCTGACAGGCTGCGGCGCGCGGGCGCCGCCCGCGGACCGCGCCGCCTTTGGCGGCGCTGGCATCCAGCCACCGCCGCTGCCACTGGGGGCGCCCAGCACTCCAGTTGCGCCGCCGGCGCCTGCAACATCGTCATAAACATAGTCAGATGTTCAGATTTAGGGTTCGCAAAAGTGGTATATGCAGTAGCGGCATCCAGCCGCGGCGACTGCCGCTGGGGCCGCCCAGCACGCCGGTTGCGCCGCCGGCGCCTGCAGACGCACGACGAAAACCGTGACCAAGAAACACTGTGTGCACGGACACATCCTTGACGGTTCATCCTCCAGTCTAGAACTAGAGGCTCTGCAAGAGTAATGACCGCCTCACAACTTTGAAGGTCGAGCCACATTGCTAGCAGCGCGAGGGTGTTGACACAGGAGAGGGTGGTAACACAAGACGCGCAGTTGAGCTCCTGGTCGAACACCGAGCGCTCGCCCTGCACCAAGTCGTGGGTGTTGATGCGCAGCACCGGCACAGAATTTTGAGTGAGGATTGGAGAAAAACTCTGGACAGTCAC
>JAABUK010010314.1_pt1 | contig 12499 bp, 3 predicted proteins | sample 5559141 | NCBI WGS metagenome assembly JAABUK01 (sample SAMN10711869, study PRJNA513367) | rock metagenome | isolation source: Antarctica rocks | place: Antarctica: Victoria Land, Pudding Butte nord | collected 2016-01-03
TAGCTAATAATCAGATTTCGCGAATAAAAGAATCTTAAAAGCACTTAGAATAATATGATTAAAAGTAGAATTCTAGAATTTAGTTTCTAAGCTAATTAAATATTAATATGACTTAATCTAATTAAGAAAAATTAAAGAAAGATTCTGTGTTATAAATTGATTTAGAGATAAATTAACGAAGATCTTCTCTATAAATAGAGAATGTTGAGATAGAAATGATTTAAGAGATAATAGCTTTAAAATAGTTAATTAAGAATTAAGAAGTAATGAAATTTATTGCGAGAATATAGAATAATATAAATAACATATTGCGCATTTTTAAGAAATTCTGTAATTCATATAATGAGATGATTAAGGCTCATAATAAAGAGATTAATAAGATGTTAGAAAATTATCAGATAATTCAAAATATATAGAATTATTAATATAAAGAAAGAGATATATAAATAGCTGAAAGATAATAACTGATTTAAGAGAATCAGTTACTTAAAGAGAGATTAAGAGATGAGAAGATGTTAGTAAAGAGATTATTAATTAGATCAGCTATATCTGTAATATCTTAATATTAAGAGAATAGAGTGAAAGACTTATAATAAGTGTTAGAAGCTTTAACAGTTATAATAGAAGGAACTGATTAAGATTAAAGAATAAGTAAGAAGCTTTTTAATTCTAATATATTTAAAATCGGAACTTTATAATAATTCGCGATATAATTATTATTAATAAAGATGAAGCTGAGAGTAAATAGAAATAGATTTTTCACAGAAATAGATTAAATAGTCTATATAAGATCTAGAATTAAGAATAAGACTGAAGATCTTCTGAAACTCTATTTAGAAGATTTTAAGATAGTAATAATCATCTCTCTTCTATAAATATTAACGAATTGATTCGTTAATTTATTTCGGAAGCAGATAGCGAGAGATAAATATTAGCAGCTCCGTTAATAGAATAAGAATCTGCCTACTTTTCTTAAGAAATTTTTAAGATATACTGCTTAAATAGATATTTTAAAGAAGAATTAGATTCAAGATATAAGATTAAAGATCTGTAATGAATTAAAGCAGGCGATTATCTTTAATAAATATTCTCTATTAAAAGAGATGATTAAAGATCTGCAATTCTGCGAAGTTAATATTTAAAAGATAGAAGTATTAATAAAAGATCGCGAAACTGCTTGAACAGATTCAGAATCTAAAAAGAGAAAGTTAGCTGATAAACTAATTAATAGAGCTAGATCGGCTAAATCGCTGATATCTTATATATATAAGACAGATTATAAGAAGTTCCGATATTATAAATATTAATAATTAGAATATATAGCTCGAAACTGCTTAGAAACTATCTTAATTAAGAAAGAAGATTCTTATATTTCACAGAAATTAAAAAAAGAGTAGTTTATCACAAAGATATTATAAATAGATTTATAAGCGCAGAAATAGTTGTGAATAAGCTTAGATAAGAATGTTAATTATAAACGCTGTTAACTATTATTTCTGTAATGATTAAAGACTGAATAAAGTCTTCGTTTTTAATAAATGCTTTATTAAGCGAAGAAAAGACGAGTTCTCTAAACATATCTATATTAATAAATATTAATTATCGACTTATAGTAGTAATAGATTATTAACTGACTTAGAATCTATATAAGAGATTATAAGTTGAGTTAGTAAATCTAGTTAAGAAGATTTTATTAATAGATTCTATAGAAAGAAAGTATTTTATTATAATACAGATAATTTACATACTTATAATGATTATAAGATATTAATAGATGTCTCAGATCTTTTATATAACTCAGGCGATATATTCTATTATTTTAGAGAAAAAGTGAATGAGATTGCATGATTATATATTCAATTCCATTATTAATAGTATAAGCTTTAAGTTAGAATATTATTAATATAATAATGGAAATTCAACTATTTTATTATATATGTAATATGATAAAATATCGGAAAAGATATTAAATCATAACAGATCTGATTTAGTAGACTTAAATAGAAGTCTAAGTAACTCTGAGCAGAATTATAAAAATAAGAGAAATAATAGATTATCTTCTATTTTATTGAAGATTTTAAAGCGTAAAAAGATAAAGATTAATCAGAGATTAATCTTGTTTAGAAAGACATTCTTTATAAGAACGAGAAAAATCCGAAGATTATAAAAGCGAAGAGATAGTGTGAGTTTAGATATAAGCTTAATCTTTTTAAAATCGAAGAATACTGAGATAATAAGTTTAGCAGCTTTTAAGAAACTAGTTAGGAAATCTGAAGCGGAGATTATCATAATTACTCTCGAGAATATTAAAACGCAGAAGAAAAATAATGAGAAGATTGAAGAGAATTTATAAGAGATAATTCCGCCTGAATTTCGCGAATATATTTATATCTTTTTAAAAAAGATGTCGAATACTCTTTCTTTATATTAAGATCGATATGATTATTAAATAGAACTGCAGAATGGCGCCGAACTATCTAGATAACAGTTCTATTGATAAATAAATTCTGTAGAGCTTAATAGAATTAAGAGATATATTGAGAAGAATCTTAAGAAGAGATTTATTGAGCTAAGTGACATCTTATTTACATCTTCGATTCTATTAATTAGAAAGTTGAATGAAGAACTTTAATTCTATATAAATTATTAAGATCTGAACACTCTTATGAAGAAGAACAAATATCTAATACTTAGAATTAATAAGATGTTAGAATAATTAATAGAAGTGAAGTTTCTAATAAAGATAAATATTTGTTAAGCATTTTATTATATTAAAATAATCATAATTAGAAACAGTAATTTAATAATATTTAATATGATGTATAGAAACTATCGCTATTTAATAATGTTCTTTAAATTAAGCTTAACACTCTTAATTAATTAAAAATATATAAATGATATATTTTTAAGCGTGTAAAACGATTTATAGTGCTATATTAAAATAATATTCTAATATTTAATAATACGCGAGAAGAATATAAACAGTATATTAAGAAGATATTAAAGATTCTAAAGAAAGTAGAACTTTAAGTAAATATTAAGAAATATGACTTTTATATTATAAAGATCAAATTCTTAGATCTATTAATAGATGTGAATGAAATGCGATTGAATTCAACTCGAATTAAGATAATTTAAAAGTGAGAGATGTCTAGATTAGAGAATATATAAGCAGTATAATAATTTCTTGAATTTATTAACTATTATCAATGTTTTTGCAAAGATTTTAATCAGATTGCTAAATCATTAAATAATCTATTGCGGAAGAAAATCTCTTTAATATAAGATGAATTCTATACAAAGATATTTAGAAAGTTGAAGAAGCTGATAATATCTGATTTAATTCTTCAGCACTTTAATCTGAAAAAGAAAACTTATATGAAATGTAATATAAATGATTATATTACTAAAGGAATTCTCTTATAAAGAGAATTGAATAATAAATTATATCTAATTACTTATTATTTAAGTAATATAAGTTTAGTAGAGAGAAATTACGCTATATATAATAAAGAATTATTAGCGATAATTCGATATTTTGAAGAATGAGAATTAGAGTTATAAAGTATTGAAGAAAATATTATTAAAATGCTTATAAATTATAAGATCTTAGAGTACTTTATATTAATAAAGAAGTTAATAAGATAATAAATAAGATAAGCAGAGTTCTTAACACAATTGTCAGAAAGTATTAAGACTCAGTCTTAACACGCAGATATAAGCTGACTGCAGAAGTAAATCTCTATAAATTAGTAATCTGTTCTTATAATATAAGAGAACTGTCATTATATATTTGTTATACACATGTTAGAAACTATCAAATCTAACTATAGCAAGATTCAGATATCAGAAGTTTGTGAATAGAAATCACTATTCTCACATAAAAGAGTTAAAGACAGAATGCAATTGATAATATAAGTTAATTACGGAAGAAGAGACTATAAATCTAAGAGATAAATATCTGTTTATATAATTATTAGTTATAATCTGTGTTCTATACTCTTAAGTACTTTTCTTAAGCATTCTTGAGCACTTACTTTTAAGTACTTCTATTAAGTATTCTTGAGCACTTCTCTTAATATCTAATCTACAATTGCTCTTATTAATTACAGTTATTAAGAATAAGTCTATTGTAATTTCATAAGATACTGTGCGTAAGTAAGATCTCATTTCTTAACTCACTATTAAGTCTCAACAGTCTGTGTCAAGTCTGCTAATTACTGATTTCTTATTGTAATATTATACTTCTTCAAGTTAGCTTGATCTCTTAAGCTACTTAAATCTTCTTCTAAGATTTCTAATTCTTCTACTTCTTTCTTTCTTTATCATATTCTTATATTATATTAATAAATTTTTCTCTTATAAATAATATTAGATTCAGACGAAAAAGATAATACTGCTAAAAATATTAGTTATAATTATATATTCTATCTATACTGCACGAAATTATCTATATATATTTTTCAAAGATATCTCAAAATATTCAAAATATATCTATTATAATATTTATTGCGATGATAATTTCTTGAAGATCAACTTTCAGAGATTGCGATAAAAAAAACTATAATTAGAGACTGCTTAAAAGACAACTCTTCTTCATCTTTAATAAGATGCTGTTAAGATAGCAAGTCTTGACTCTTGTATAGAGTCTTTTCGAATGATTCAGAGTAATATAATTGCTTAGAAAATCAAGTTTCTGAAGAAGCTTAATTAAAAAGAGAGATATTCAGAAGAGAGAGAGTTATTAATTAATATAGAATTAGACATCACTTTTAATAAGACATAACTAACTGCTTTCTTTAACTCTTCTCATATTAGAAGTTTCGGCGGTAATAATTCTTCAGAATTGTGAGATTAAGATTTATTTCTAATTCTCACATGTTTTTTATTATATTATATTCTAATCACTTTATTAGATAATAAGTTTTACTCTTAATTTCTTAATTATCAAGTACTTATTCTATCTTATACTTCTAATTCTATTTTTCTAGATAAATTAGAATCTATTTAGCATTTCTTAATATAGATTCTAGAAGAGAAATATTAAATACTAAATAAATTCTCATTATGTCTAAAAGCTTAAGTCTGTAGATCAATCAATCTAGAACTTTTTAAATTAAGTAGAGATCGAGCTTTATGTGATTCAGCTTAATACTAAATCTTTTTATTTTGATATTTTAACAAAGTAAGTATACTAGATCTTCTTCTTTGAGATTTGATTTATTAATTCTTTTTAAGTTATAATACATATTAAATTTCTAATTAATAAATTCAAGATCTTTTTTTAATTCTTAATATAAACTGATTAATAGCTATATACTAATAATTGATTTCTGTAAGCTGTTTCATCTCTCTTAATTATCTATATAAAACTAATTTATAATTATAATTGGCGTAAAATAATAATATTCTAATTACTACTAAAATACTATTATACATGAACTGCATTAGTAATAGAAGTACTACTTAGTTATTCTGATAATAGTTAATATAATAGCATAGATATTATTCTAGTATCTAATTAATTCTCTCAGTCTGCTCATTTATCTATAAATAATATACTGTTAACAACTTATATTTTATTTTAAGTTGATCTATTAATAACTTTTAAAACTTGAAGATAAAGAGTTTATCTTAATCTAAAATAATCTCTATTAATATATTATAATTTGCGAATATTATTCGTAAAAACATGTAGATCAGATCTTCTATATTAGATATCTTCAGATAATTAACAAAGTAGACATATTTAATCAATCTATTAGTAATAATCAGAATATTATTATAGCTGATATTCATCATTAAATTCTTAAATAGAGATAGCTTGATAATAAAATCTAATATTATAAATTTCTAAGCTTCTTTAAATGCTTTTGAAGAATGCATCTCTTCATATAATTTATATTAAGAGTACTTTGTTTTCTAATAGATGTCACAGTTAACTATTTATTATCTAACTACTTTATTTATTTCAGAAAAATAGTAGAATCTAAAAATATGTTCTAGAGTTTTTTCTATCTCTTAATATTTATAAGAAGTTTTCTTGTGATATTATCAAAGAATTATTTCTTTCACTTAATTTATAATATATATCAGTTCTTTATATAAGATTAGTTCGCTGTCTTATTTTTAAAAGACTAAATACTTTTTAAGATTTTTTTAAATTTTACAGAATAAACAATTGTTTAAATATAATCTTATAATTCAACTTTTCTAATTCTAATTAGAGATTTAAAAGATTAAAGTAATTATAGCATGATTATATATCATAATTCTGTTCTCATTCTCGCGCAGAATTAATTGTGAAGTAGATTTGACATCTTAAGCATAATCTGCTTAACAGCTTAAAGTATTAACTTTAATATTGTCATTTTCTTTTTAATAGAATATTTTAAAATTATATGCTGATAATAACTCAGATCATTATATCTAATATCTATTTAATATCTTGATAATGATAAAGTATAACAGATTCTTATAATCTATATAAACTTTTATAAAATACTTGAATCTTTTCAAGTATACTTATTATTTATTAAACATGATAATTATAACTAAGAGTTTCTTATCATAAATCTTATAATTAAGTTCCGCTGAACTTATCTTTTTAAAATAAAAGATAATAAGTCTCAATCATTCTTTATTATCAGATTGACTTATGCACATACTAATAATATAATCTAATATATCTATCTTGAGACAATCTATCTCTCAGAATCAAATATTGTGAGAATAAGAGCTATTATAAATTTCTATTTCAGCTTCTGAAACAAAGACTCTACTTCTATTTTCTAGATAAAAAATACTTTCTTTCTAGTTATTTATATTAATAAAGTGATTATTCTTGAGTAGTTTGTAATAAATCTTTAATGGAAGTTGATAAATTCAAGAAATAATTATAATTTCTTCACTAATGTAGATTATGATTATTCAAGTATAACTGTAATCTTGAATTTATTCATCTAAATCTTCATAATTATCAGAATAAATTCAAGAAACTTGACACTTTACTTATTAAACTTATATTTCTCAATCTTTACTAACAGATTTTTCGTCTGAAAGACGCAAAGCATCTTTCAAATATGTTTAATATATTATTCTTTGATTTTAGAATATATGATAATGTTATTAAAATAGATGATATAGAACTGATCTAGATATTTTCTAAGAACATTATTTATTAGAGATTGAAAGAATACTGAGATATTTATTAATTTAAAAGATATAATCAGATACTTGTAATAATTATAATAAGTTCAGAATATTATCTTCTATTTCTCTTCTTTCTTTATTCTTATTAGATTATACGCTTCTTATAAATTAAGTATTATAAATCATTTAGCTTCATAAATGTGATTATGTAATTTAGAGATAAGAGATAATATGTAACAATTTTTTATTATTATATTATTTAGTTATCAATAATTAATATATAAACACATTTCTTTATTTAATTTTAAGATAAATAGAACTAAATATTCTACAAATAAAGTTAAGAGTTGAATAAACTCTTTTTTCTAATTCTTATTAAGATATTCTTATAGAATCTTAAGTTCTTTCTTAGAAAGAGAATAGATAGATCTGTACGTGAATTTCTTTTCAGATTCTAACAGAATTTCATAATCTCAGAATTAATATTCAGATAATACAGATGCGCTTTTATTCTTAATAAATAAATATTTAAATTCATTATACTCAGATAAATACTCAGAAAGTTTCTCTATTATTTCTGCTAAGCATCTATTATCAGATTTCATTTATACTATCTTTGTGAATAATATTGTAATCGCGATTATTTCACAGATGCAGTTAGAAAAGCTGATATTTCGCTATTTTCAGCTAATTATTAAGTTATAAGCTTTTAGTTATAGAATACTCAGAATAATATTATACTTGATTTTCACAATATTCAATACTATCTCTTCAGTATATTATTGTATAAATAAATTGAGCGGATAAGTCTCTATTTTAACTCATTTCTAATTTTGTTCTATAGAACTTTTATCTGCGAGTGTTAATTAGTAGAATTTATCTTTTTTTCGAGTAGACAGATAGGAGCGAGCTATATATATTAAAGAGATGTAGTTTCCAATAATTTCAGAGTTTATTATAATCTTAATCTTTTGTTTTTCAATATATTCTTATAAGATCACGTGTTATATATAACTAATATTAGTAGCGACTAGTTTTTGAGATCTGAGAAGAGATTCTTTATTAGATCTCTAATATAAAGAGTCTTCTCGTTTTTTAACTTTTCAAATTAATAGTTTTTAAAATAAGTATATTTTTTTCTTATAAAATGACATTCTAATTTATCGCACGAAAAATATATATATAACTCATGAGAAATATGATACTTCTTATCACAAATCATTCTTGCTATTTCTAATTTCTTAGATTCTTAAATTTGTGTTATACTTGCATTTTAAATCTCTTTAAGATAAGTAGAAGTATCAATCTTATATAAATTAACTGCTTCTTAAAGATTACTACTCTAATAATAATGAATTTATCTCTAATTCTAATTTAAACAATTCTTTATATGATATATTCTTAATTATAATTTTGATTTAACTCTTTAGAATGTCTTCTTAAATGCATACACTTTATACTGATATTAGAATTTCAACTCACAATTTATATCTATATATAATACTAACTTTCAAAACTTAGTAATTATTTTCATATAATTCTTATTATACTTGAGATTGCTTAATACTTACTTCTAAGATACTTTGAAGATGATATTTAATAACTATTCTACTTTCTTTTATTTAAATTTCTTGAAATATCATTCTAAGCTATCTTTATCTAATCTATAAATAACACACTAATTATCATAATAAATAGTTCAGAATAAATAGATGTGAGATAATTCTTAGATTTTTTAATCGCGAATCTATTTAAGTAATTTAACAACTATTTCTAATACTAATATTCTGATATCTGCGCAGCTAATATCTTACATGCTATCTGATTTCTCTATTATTAATTCTTCAGAGATTGCATATAACTATTACTTATTTAGACAATTATTAACTTAATATTCAGATTTTTCACAGTAGAGATATAAGTTCTTTTTCATTCTCTTCTCTTGCTATATTAAAGAGAGTTTATCTTATTAAAGTCTCTTTCTAAATTTTCTTTAATTCGTGATATTCAAGTTCATTTCTTAAGAATATCAGACTTGTTTAAACTAATATTCTGTCTTTTAATATTTGCCGGAAATAAATATTTAAGAGCATTCTTATTCTCTTTTCATCTATCTCTTATACAGATAATTATCTATCTTAATAATCATGCCAACTAGACTTTCTAGTTTGTTTAATCTTTCAACTTAAGTCAGTTTGTCTTTAATAGAGTTCTTTAATTCTAGATAATATTTTGTTATAAATATCGCGTTATCTTATTCAATTCTTAATATAATTTGTTGAAACTTAAAAGCGTACTCTATTACTAAGTCTATTTATTAGAGTTTCTAAATCTCTTATTCAGCTATTCATTCTTTATTCACTCTCTTATATACTTATTAGATACACTTCTTGAAGTAAGTATAACTAAAAAAGATTCTTTTAATTTCAGTCTTTTTATTCTTCACAAATTCTTTCAAGTAATTTATTAGATGAGATTCAAATTAATTAAAGACTTTATCTCTAAGATAAGTAACTACAAATATCATCTTAACTTTAGTAATTCTTAGCTTCTAAATATTAAATTAAATATATATGTTAATTTAAGTTAAGAAGACTCTAAGTTTTTTTCTATCTTTATAAAATATATCGGAAATATTAATCTTAAGAAAGATATAATTTATATTAGCAATATCTTTCTAAGATTGTTTATATTTAGAATGTAATATGTTTATATTAATAAGATCTATTATAATAGAGTGACTGATATCTGATAATAGATAATCAAAGTATTAGAAACTATCAAGTCTAATTATAATAAGATTCAGATATTAGAGATTTGTAAATAGAAATTACTATTTTCATATAAAAGAATTAAAGATAGAGTGCAATTAATAATATAAGTTAATTATAAAAGAAGAGACTATAAATCTAAGAGATAAACATCTGTTTATATAATTATTAATTATAATTTATATTCTATGCTCTTAAGTGTTTCTTTTAAATATTCTTAAGTACTTACTTCTGAGTGCTTCTATTAAGCATTCTCAAGCATTTCTCTTAATATTTAATTTATAATTGTTCTTATCAATCACAATTATTAAGAACAAGTCTATCATAGTTTCACAAGATACTGTGTGTAAATGAGATCTTGTTTCTTGATTCACTATCAAGTCTTGACAATCTGTGTTAAGTTTGCTGATTGCTGATTTCTTATCATAATAACACGCTCTTAATATATCTTTCGCATATTACTCGCATGCTTATAAACTTTTATATCTCAGATTTCTATATATATATAAAAGACATCTACTATCTATCTACTTTCAGCAGCTTTCTTGATATTTAGATCGCTCTATTTAACAGACTATTTAATAGAGATTCTTTAACATAATAATAAAGATGTGAAGTGAAACTGATATAATTAGTAAAGATGAAGAAAGATTAATTAACAATATAAACATTAATTTAGTAATAGGCGAGTAGTCTACATCTTTTATTAATGATAATAATAAATAGAAGATTATTAGATAATATTATAAGTGCTTACATGAGTAGATTTAAGAGAAGAGAATGCTCAAAAATATTACTATAATGAAATTTTAACTTATAGATAAAATATCTGCGAATCTTATAAAAATTGCAGAACTATCTATTTATTATAAATGAGTCACTTTCTCTGCTTATTCTTACACTTCTTTATCATATCTGATTTATATTACTAAATCTTCATACTATTTTATAAAGAATCTTAAAGACGCAGTTAATTATAAGAATAGCTAAAAGATTTATATACGCACGCTATTATTTATAAATAAGATTAATCTCATTAATTAAGTAATGATCTATTTACAAGATAAAACATGTGAATTCTAGATTAATAATACAATTTTAATTGCAATCTAAAATAAATATATGAAGTAATATCAAAATCTGATTATTAATTTTATTAATCACATATAATATATATTAATTTAGCTTAAGATTATTAAATAGTAATCTTAGTAATTAGTTTAAGATATTATAACTCTTATTAAAAGTCTTGAAAAAGATATTTTACTAATAATTAAGAAAGAGCATAAGATATAATAATTACTTACTTGTCTTATATTAGAGATTTACAGAAAGATCTTAAAAGAGAACAGAATTATCATATTTCACGAGCAGATTATAATCGCGATATAGTAATAAGAAGAGTTAGCTTGAGAGTTATTTTTAAAGAACAAAGACAAGTCTCATACTAATTCAGCTAATACTGCATCAGATAAAAGCGCACGCAGAATACATGTTTTTCGCGGGCATTTTTAACGCGAATATGAACTTAGTTATAATACAAGTTATTATTCTAAACTAATTTTAATCAAAGCAGATTTAACATCTGCTAAAGATATGAGAAGTGACAGTATGATCTATTATAATTGCGAAAAGTCTAATCATCTCTTTCAAGATTGCAAAGTACTGAGAAAGATTAATCTCTTATTAATATTAGCAAAAAAATAGATTCTAATATTATAATAGTATTTATAATATTAGATATAAATTTCAAAGACGCAAAGCTGATATAATATATAATTATTAATATCACATTATAAGATAAATATAATATTTGTAAACTATTCATACTCTTAAATATAGATGCTTAAGAATGCTTTCTATTACAGAAAATAATTATTGAAGAAGATATTTAAATAAATTCTATATTTATAAGTGTAATAATCTTAAATAATTGATTTATTATAATATATAATTGATATATAATTAAAATGAATATGATAGATTTAATAGAAATATTACAATCTTATTAAATAGACTTTATAGCTACAGATATTTAAAGATATAATATTATATTAAACTGATTCTGAATCTTTAATATAAATCTAGATTATTATTTTAAGTAACGCGAATAATTTTATCGCGAAAATAAGAAGAGTTGTGAGATAGATATTGTAAAGATGCTAAAATTCAAGAGAGCTAATATCTTGATTTATGTGATATATATCATATTTACAAGAATTATATTAGAGATATGCGAAGATTCAGAGAGTATTATATAAGATACATATGAAAATTTTATAAATTTAGTATAGTGTTATTCTATAAATCTTTATTTTATAGAAGTGATTATTATATAACTATTAAAAAAGCTTAAAGATTATGCTAATATATTCTTAGAAGAGAATACTGCGAAATTGCTCAATAATATATATATAAAACACACTATTCTTATTAAGAAAGATAAGAAGATATTATACAGATCTATTTACTTCTTATTTGCAAATAAATTACAAGTATTATATAAGTATTTTGAGAGTAGTATGATAAAAGACTGAATAAGAAATTTAGAATTATCTGTAGAAGCTTTAATTCTA
>JAABUK010010315.1_pt1 | contig 12496 bp, 13 predicted proteins | sample 5559141 | NCBI WGS metagenome assembly JAABUK01 (sample SAMN10711869, study PRJNA513367) | rock metagenome | isolation source: Antarctica rocks | place: Antarctica: Victoria Land, Pudding Butte nord | collected 2016-01-03
GCAAATGATTCCGCTCACCCAAGCTACTTATGTATTTGTAAGAAGAAAGCGAAAACCATCACCTCTAATTAACTTACCCACTTTGCACTCTGACCAAGCTCACTTCATCTTAACCACCGACCTCGTTTTCGTTATGGTACCTACCTAGGTACCAACCAGTGATTGAGGATGCGACCAGAAGACGTTCTCGTACAACTCCGTGTGCCTAAAATAACCAACCTACGTCAATGGACCTCTGATGGAATGGGGCGCAGAAACAGTGCAAAGGTCTTTTGCTGGTTCCTGGTTGTAATGAGGCATCGTGAGACGGTTTCACTCCTGTAGAGCGCTATAGAAGCCGAACGTCCAGTCAAGTCTCAGCCTTGCTATCGTCAAGGCCACGCATGAGTGGATGGACGTGGGGAAACTCCCCCCTCCCCTCGAAAATCGCTCACAACCAACCAAAGCATGAAAAAAAGGTCAAAGACGCTGTCAAGCAAGACCTAACCACCCTCACCTTCCCTCCTACTCGTAGTACCAGGCGGTAAAAGCACATCCGGCAACTTAATCCCCACTCCACCCTTCTTTCCCGTCTCCTTCTTCTGTTTCGGTTGAGGCGGACCTCCCCTGCCCTGCTCATCGTCGTCTTTCTTCTCCTCCATAGTATCCTGCAATTCAGGCTGTAACCGCTTCAACTTCTCCCCCTTCATGATCTGTAGGATCTCGTCTCGAGACAGAGTCTCATACTCCATCAGGGCATCCTTCAGCAACTCCAGCTCTTGTCTCTTCGACTGCATGATCGTGTAGGCTCTCATCCTTGCGCCTTCGACGATCGTTCGGACTTCATGTTCGATCTCCTGTTTCGTTTGGCTGGAGAGGCTGTCATAGTTGCTGTGAAGATCTAGGCTGCCCACCTTCTCTGAGAAGCCGAATTGCGTGACGAGTGCGTACGCAAGACGGGTTGCTTGGGAAAGGTCGCTGGAGATGCCGGATGAGACGTGGTCGACACCAAAGACCAGTTCTTCGGCCGCACGTCCACCCATGCACATGTCGATATCGGCAATGTATTGTTGATAATTGCGGCTGACTGCGTCCATCTCTGGAAGTTGGTGCGTTACGCCGAGCGCCATCCCGCGAGGGATGATGGTCATTTTGTGGAGTTGCATAGAGCCTGGGGTGAGGAGGTTGACAAGTGCGTGGCCGGCTTCATGGTACGCGGTCAAGACCTGGAGAAACGTTAGTAAGGATGCAAAAAGCTGGCAGGAGGAAGTGCCGCGGGTATGAGCTTACCTTGTCCTTTTCGCGAATCATTCTGGAACGAGATTCGGCTCCCATCATGATCTTGTCCTTCGCCCATTCAAAGTCTAGAGGACCGACTTTCTTCAACTTCTTTCGAGAAGCATGAACAGCTGCTTGATTGACGAGATTTTCTAGGTCTGCACCAGAAAAGCCTGACGTTCCCCGAGCTAGAACGGTAGGATCCACCTCAGGTGATACTGCGACCTTCTTCATATGATGTTTCAGAATTTCAGTTCGACCTCGGACGTCGGGCAGAGGAACCTGTACGCGTCGATCGAAACGACCAGGGCGAATTAAAGCTTTGTCAAGACTTTGTGGGTAATTGGTGGCTGCAATGAGAATGACGCCTGTGCTGGGGCTGAAGCCATCGAGTTCTGTCAAGAGCTGGTTGAGAGTTTGCTTTGCATAAGCAGGATCGCGTTCGTTCCTCTTTCCACCAACAGCGTCCAATTCGTCAATGAAAATGATTGCGGGTGCCTTGGCTCGAGCTTGCGCAAATAGATCACGAACACGTTTCGCTCCGACTCCAACGTACATCTCATCGAATTCAGAGCCGGACATGTAGAAAACAGGACAGCCTGCTTCTCCTGCTACTGCACGTGCAAGCATGGTCTTTCCTGTTCCGGGAGGCCCAACCAGAAGGACACCCTTTGGAAGCTTGCCACCTAGGCTTGAGAAGCGTTCAGGGTTGATGAGGAACTCGACCAGTTCTTGAAGTTCGTCCTTTGCTTCGTCACAGCCATGTACATCAGAAAACCGTACCGTCTGATTTTGTGGCTGCACCTCGTTGTTCTGCGCAGTTCGAGTCCGCAGAGAACTAGTCATTTCGACAATTAATGTAAGGACGACCAACGCGATATAGCCAGCCAAGGCAGCATATATCAACATTCGTACCCATCGGAAAATTATAGCTCCCATAGACTCTTCAACCACAACATATAGAGGCGCGTCTTTGGCTCCCGTCCCAGTCGTATTTTTGCCTGTGACTGCACTGACCTGTCCATTTTTTGACTGAGCAGCAACGGCTTGACCAACTGCCTGGAGTTTGTGTGCACTAATTCCAGAGTCCTGGTTTGACATGTTGGACATGCCGCTATTCCCTGGCATTGGCACGGATCCACTTTGTTGAAGAGCTTTGAGGTATGTTGCATCTGCAGCAGCGTTCGATGCATACCGACCATTTTGGTATCGTTCCAGAATAAGTTTAGGCATGTTGGCTCGCAGTAGCGCTGAGTAGAAGGCAGCCTGAGCAGTGGCACTTGTCGGGTTGTTATTTGCAGTGCGCTCAGCGTGTGCTAGCATACTCTGAGACGTCGAGTGAGAAGAAGATGTGTAAGATCTCTTCTGCGCGTACCGCGAATCCGTGCTGCAGAATAGTGGGTCGAAGAGGACATTTCTCATCAGAAACGGTGAAGCAGATACCGGCCTTGCGGATGAGCCAACCAAGGGCGCAATGCGGTTCGACTGCGCCGGAGTCCATATATTCCTTCGAGAGCCAGCTTGCCGCATCGGCGTTATTTGCATACGACCAACGTAAGCCTCTGTGAGCTTCGAAACCATAACCCACGGTGAAGGGGTCTGTAACGTCTGTGGTTTCGAAAAGTATAATCGAAGGGCAGTCAGCGGAACAGACTGAAGACATTCTGGGAGTTTTATGCGAGAAGCATTCTGTAAATCATCAGGCTCCGCCCTGACAACTGTACCTGTGGACCTTACAGGCTGCGTCTGCACAGCGGTGTGCTGATGCAAAGATCTTCTGCTGTTCACAGAAGTATTTCTGATGTCTCCTCGGCGCAATCGCTGGATCTCTTTCCGTGGAGTAGAGAGTACGCTAGAAAACAAAGGCCACAGGTCTGCAGTAACAGCCGAGACAGTCTGTAAGACGTTTTTGTCAGTCGGAAACCTGCTCAAGTCGTGCGGATTGTGAAGATGATGCGTACCGGCAGTTGGCTCAACGCCATGGTTGGACTTGTCCCAAGCCTGCTGCGACACAAGAAGGAATGCAGGCAATCAACCAAAGAGGATCATACGACAGCCATTATGAGAGAGATTCAGGAAAGCAGTAGAACATAAGGAAACGTTTGAAGAAGTGGTTTACAGATGAAGGCGGTCATGTAATCATAGGGTCTGATTTCCATAGAAATCATGTCAGCCACTTACCGAGCTAAGCCACTCTTGGAAACGGCATCAAGGTTGCGATTCCAGGGACTTCGATCTTCGTGCAATCTCGTAGTAATATAAGCACCACTCATCTTGACACAGATCAGTTACAGCAACTCAGCCTCATCAGCAACTGTACAATCCCCCTTTGCCTTCGCTCTCAGCGCGACCGACTGCTTTGCTAAACACTGTGTGGCGAAGGCAAGACACTGCAATCCGCAAATGGCGGGAAATGTTGACTGTCTCGACAGTGGATAAGTATTGGAAAAGAGGTATCATACGCCATGCTTTCGCCCGGCATTTAGAAATTCCAGTTGTTGCAGGCTCTCAAATAATTTTGAAGCCCTTTGATGGACGCGTCGGCCTCAGACGAGCATGACTTAAAAATGCGTGGATTTGGCCACTTCGATTTCGAAGATCCCTAGAGGAGATGCAATCAACCTCCCGCTTAACGATACGTCTAAAATCTTATATTATAATCATACTGTATTCAATACCGAAATAAGAATTTTTCTGATAGCAAGTATCCCAGAGCAGGCTTCCCTACTACATAATACCACAAAACCTAGGTCTGCGTAGGATTCGGTCCATTCCTGCCTTAACTAGCTGCTAATCTTCACGGATTGTTCACAAAAAGGCCGTTGGGCATCCATCAATTCGTCTTTTCTATGAATCGAGGTCATCATGAAAAAGTCGCTGCGTCGCGCCCAGAGCCGTTTCTGGTGGGCTATTGCGATGAGGTGAGATATATAACATATTCCGCGCCACTAAGATTCTTCCGTGAGGACCGTGGCTAGAGCGCACGGGTTTGATGTTGCGAGACTGATCCTGCATTCCCAAGCAGTAGATAGATTTGACGGTTGCTGTGGTAATGCGAACAAAGCGTTTATCGCAAGACGAATCCGAGAGCCAAAAAAGAACTCAGGCATAGTTCCAATCATGCATGCTAGCGTCTCCTGTCAAGCTGTCGACCGCGCGAAAGACGGAGAACGGATCTTCTGGGACTTGGTTGAGCTCTTTGTACGTCCGCAGTAGTGTCTGGGTCACGTTGGCCGGCATCCGCCTTGAATCAATACCGTCATCGCTTTCGAGTTGGGTCAAGTCACCTACAAGGTAGCCTTGTAGGAGATGAGAGGGAGCTTGATTTATTGTCTGAGCTGCGAAGGGCGGAGAGAGCCTGGCAATTCCGTCCTCAACTCCCCAGGCTGCTGTTAGCGTTGGTTGGCTGGCGTTCAAAAGGCGGCTGCAGAAGAGCTCTGGGTCGCCGCTGACTTGCGAAAAGACGTTGTTCGCGCCATTGGCGACTGCAACTTCTCGGGTACCTTGCATGGTTTGCCCGGGACATGGTGAAAGGTTGGGCTCTATAGTATGATCTTGGCCGGAAAAACCATGAGCAAGAACGCCCTGTGGCAGTTCAACCACGTTGGAGGCACCAAAGCCTGGGACCCGTGAAGAGAGGATTTGGACGATATTGTGAGCAGGGTGGATGGTTGAAGCCTGTGGCAAACTATGGTTGGAGAGGTCGTCCGCAGGAGCTTGTTCTTGCGAAACAGTAAGGATATCAACCTGTGTAGGTCGAGCGGACTCTGCTAGAGGGGGGTAATTCGTCAGATGCTGGCCGTCTGACAGCAGTAGAAAGTGGGAGTCCGGTGGCGGATTTACACCATGATAAGGATTAGGCACAGGATTGGGGTTGGCTGCTTCATTCTTCGGCACCAAGTTCGTCGAGCCAGAAACGTGGTTGTGAATGTGCCTTTCAAAGGCCGGCTGGCGTGTGAAGCTTTGGTTGTCAGATGGCATGGCTGTCGGCAATCGATGGAATGGCATACCTCTTTTTGCAGAGCACGCAATAATACTTCGGAGCAGCCCCGTGGCCACGCCGATGGTGAGACAATCTGGACATCTGAAGTGCTTCATCAATCTAACTGTATGAAGCGAGCTGGGGAGATTGACCTACGTCGACGAATACTCTCTGGCAGCATGGACATAGATATGGCTTTTCGCGGCTGTGAACTCTGGAATGCACCTTGAGGGCCCCTTTCTGGGCGAATGCCTTCTGGCAGCCATCTTCTGGGCAGAGAAACGGTCGTTGACCCGTGTGAATTCTGTAATGCCGATCAAAATCCGACTTCCGTTCGAAAGCCTGCTGCCGGTGAGGAATGCCTCTGGTAATGAAGGCATGTTAGCCTACCTTGCTGCAATCTTTCCAAGAACATCTCGTGGCTCTGGTTCCCGTGGCCTGCCTTCCACGTCGGGTGATCACATCTCGTTGGCCCATCGATACTTGAGCCTGGCCGTTTGGATGTTTGGAAGATGCCTTGGAATGCTTCGAGGCCGAAAAGTTGAGTCCGAGATCACCAGCACATCACCGTGCCGGCACCCAGAAGTATGAGATTGGATGCACAGTGTCCCCGCATCGTAATGGTTGCGGATTGTTGTCATCACACCTCCAGTTGGATACCTGCAAGACTTGTATGTCCTAAGTACGACCTGCATAAGCTTTGAGAGATATCGGTCAAGCGGAGGGACGCTGTGGGGCCTTGGCACCTGCGGGGGCCAGATTCTCCACGCCACCTGTAATCTAGATTTCAGCTTCTATAACTATCTACACCCTTGACAGACACCACCCCACAACGCCATACGGGTAAACTAAGTTAGCCGCTGAGGCTAGGGGAGTCCAGCCGACGGGGAGAGCGGACCGCGTCTCGGATCCCGTAGTCCAAGAATAATAAGCCAGGGTCCCACAGTCGATCTTTTCTTCATCCGGTGATGAGACGCATGTGTCAGGACAAACTCGATGAGTGCCTTATCGCCAGAGCAGAGATCGAGGGAAGCCGTACTTGACGCTGTCGAATTAGCCATCTCCTCGGGTCCTTGCACACGCACCACCGTGGCGGCGCATCTCCATAGCATCCTGGTCCTACTGTGACCTTCACTGTGCCATTCTCTTTACAATGACCCCTTCTTCATGCACAGCTGACTTGTTCATCACCCGTGAGCGGAAACAGTCATGGCTAGGCCCGATAGTATCTTTGCAAGAGCCTGTGTCTGTCTGCAGGTTTCCCCTCACATTCGGCTGGCATGCTCGATGGTGGGTGTGATCTTGGCAGCAGGATGACTTGGACGGTGTAGAGCGTAGTTCCACGCCGGAAAGCACAATAGTAGCAGAGGCTTCCTGACTTCCACGTGGAATGGCAAATGGGCTTCATACTTCTTGTATATAATTGGCGGGCACGCTTTTGGTCTCTCCACCCTTTGCGACATCGGCCCATCCGTCCCCGCTCCCCATCGATATCAACTCGAATCGCTCGCCTTCCTGCATATCAAATTCGGCGTCGCTCTGTGCCGTATAGCCGTACAGAGCTTCACAGTATTTGATTTTCTTTGCTCCTCGTCGAGGGCCAACCGCAGGTCCTTTCTTTTTGGCAGCCTTTACTGAGGTTGCCGAGCTATCGGAATAGACTGAGATAGGTCGCTCGACAGCCGCTGGCGTTTCGGACCCTGAAGGCACTTCCTCCAGATAGGAGCTTGGCACTAAACCTTCTTGCCCTAATCCGGCCTTAATTCTGGTCCAACCAGCATCTGCTCAATCGTCAGTGCTGTCGAATATATCGACTGGTACTCTCTTACCATCAGGTTCTACAATCGTGACCTCTTTCCCTTCCTTGACTGAGAGCTCTCCTTCATCTCGAGCTTCATAACCATATAGCATTTTGCCACGTGCTCGGCTGGAGCCGTTAGATTTCGGCTCTGGTGGCGGCGCTGAGACGTAAGCGGCAGGTGGAGGTGCAACAACACGATTTCTTCGCGCTGGAGCTGGCTTTGATGTTGGGGCCACGTCGGCTGAAGGCTTCTCCTGTGCTACCGGCTCCTCGGCTCCCAATCCTGCGGAGCGCGGAGGTAGTCCTGAAACAGACCGTTGTGCACTCGTCGCATAGCCCGATGATAAAGAATTCATCGTGTCCTGCCTCGAAAGACCAGCAGACGCAGCTTGACCGTTTGTGGTTGGATTCAAAACCTCAACCGCCATCGCAGCACGCGCAGCTTCTTGTCTCTCGGTTTTCAACTTCTTCTTCTCTTCCTTTGATTGCTCACCAGGGCAGTCAGCTGGAACTTTCATTTCGCATTTGCTGTGGCAAGTAAAGCCACAGTCTTTACAATGTTGCCCCTTGGCCGAGAGCCCCCAAATTCTGTCCCCACACAAGTCACAATTCGTAGGTATTTTGAAAGTCTCCGCTTTGAACTGGTGATTCTTGGCTCCCAGACTCAAATCGCCGACTACGGCAGTAATTGTGGACATTTCGATCTCCGCAGTCAAGCGCTTCCTTTCCATGGCATGCATCTCGTCAGATACATAAAATAATGCTTTTACAAGATCGGCTTCGTCCCGTTTGTCTTTGCCCTCTCGAATGCTTCGTTTTGTACGTTTCATGTTCTCGACCTCTTTTCGTTTCTTATCGACTTCTGCTTTCAGTTCTCGCGCAAGTGGTTTCGACTTTCCCAAGATGTTCCGCAGGTAGGTTTGGGAAGCCTCGTCCACAGCCATGGAGTCACTGTCCAGCCATACTGGGCTCGGCTCGAAGGTCATATCTGGTGGATCCGTCCATTGCGTTGCGTTGTGTTGGACAAACATCATGCTGTCTAGCGAGGGATTGTTGCGTGCTATCTCTGCCGACAAATGGTCAAGGTGTTCTTTGCTTCGTTGCATAGCAGTGGTTTCGAGATGTGATGCAAGCAACCAGACAGAATTCAATTTTGCAACCCTGGTTTCTGACAGGTCCTGGAGAGAGTCAAGAAGTTCTGGAACGTACTCATGATAATATCTTTCCTTCAACTTGTTAGTCACGTTGATGGATATCAGATATGTATTCTTCTGATTGTGCATCTCCACCACTTGTTGTTGATACGCAGTCTGGGCCTTTTGTTTGCCATAGTCGAAAGACGATTCCGTCTTCTTGCGCCGATTCTCAACTTCTTGACAGATGCTATCATATTTCGTCTTTGTCTTTTTTAATTCGCCATAAGAAGAGTCGCGCTCCTTGAGAAGCTTTGTCTGATATTCCGCATGACTCTTTCTCAGCTCTTCATATCGCACTCTGTAAACCTCCAGGGCTTTTGCCACTTGGCCGGTCAGATCTTGGCTAAATCTCTCATGTTCGGCGGCGCGGCCTTCGAGGGTAGATAGCTGGGTAGTCCACGTGGTCAAGGACGCAGATTCCAACGAGCCCGGTGTCATGCTAGGTGTATCTCCAACACTGAGACTGCTTGACTTCTTTGCCTTTTTGTCATAGTACTTTCTGGCAAGTCCATTCAGCTTGGCGCCATATTCTTTCTCAATAGAGGCTCGCTCGCGATAAAATTGCTCGATCTCTTCGAGCCATTGGATGCCGTTTGCAATCTGGAAGAACTTGGGTCAACTCATAAACCACGGTATATCCGACATTGCGGAACACACCCATGCATCGACTGGCTTGTAGCCATCCTACAGCTATGGATTAGTAGAAATAGGTTACTTGGTAAGACGATCAACGGCATACTTTGAGCTTTGCACCGAAGCTGATAGCTTCAGCCTGAGCCATACTTTGGGAATTGCGCCGATCAAGATTGAGGATCGGTGGTCAGGCAGGTGCAGGCTCGGTCAGGTGCTCATAGGGGTTTGCGTAACGTCGATGTGATCTCTACTGTGGATTGCACGGCGGCGTGCCCAAGCATGAAGAGTAGGGGTCCAGCTTCCGGCGGACAGGCTCGCGGGGTAAACGCAGCGGCTTGAGCTATGCAGATGGTCCCCGTGTGATCGGCATGCTGCTTCACGCCAAGCCTCTCTTTACCGGGTAGCTTCCACCCCCAGTATTACAGGAGAAGGTAATTCCCTCCATAAGCTTTCGGCCGCCTTCTCACCGAGCAAGACACATTCCCCTCGTCCTTTGGACTTACGCAGGCTATCTCGGGGTTCATAGCCAATTTAACATCCAAATCTATGCTTCGAAGAGCGCTACTTCAGAAGCTTCACGTTGATAGACCGCAGAGGATCCATTTTCGTCTCGCTGACGAGGGGCACGTCATGTTTTCCACCATACTCACAGGTGTACAATGCTTTACAGAGAGCTCAACCTGGCAAGCAAGTTTCCAACTCGCTGGCAGCAGTTTCAGGAGGGTAGTGACCTTCAACTACGTGTTCTGTATGGGATAGTAATGTAATAGTGATTGCCGTTCGAAGCCCGCGATGCAGACGACATCTCCGCGGTTGGCCACAAGCCTAGAGCAGGGCCGCAGGCTAGGGCGCTTAGGCGCTTCAATAATGGCTGCGGCCGAGCTCCAGATCTGCCCCTCGATCTATTTATTCACCAGGATCAATAACTATCAAGTGAATGGCTGAGTTTTGATATACCACCATACTAATGTTACCTCTCATTGTAGCGGCCTAACACTGTGTCATCTTCCCTATGCTTAGAGACAAATGTTTATGCCGCCCAACATCATCCCTCGTTTCTCCCGCAATTCCTGTTGAACGAAAACAGAATACTGCCCACCTTCCTCACGCTCTTCAAGCTCAATAATCCACCCACAATCAATCTTCGAGTGGTTCCCGCCGACATGGCATCAGAAGATCAGGACAATGCCTCCAACGGTAACTCGCTCGCCGACCGCATCAGCAAACCTGAACCTACCCCTGCAAATGCTATGAGCGCTGCCGCGACAGCCTTTCAACCAAAGTCAGGAAAACTCTGGTCAGACGAGACCGAATCGCCCGTCACTCCCACAGCACAAGCTCCACCACAACCGCAGACCACAGAAAAGGCACCCACAGAAACACCTCCTGCAGAACCGTCTCAGCCGCCAAACATGCCTCAAGTCGATGGCGCAACAACTCCCTTCAACGGCTCAGACCTTCAAGAGTCAGAATACTCCGTCCAAATTAAGCTTGCCGATATGCAGGCAGACCCTAATAACCCCCTATACTCTGTATCGACCTTTGAGGAGCTCAATCTGTAAGTGAGGTGAAAGTCAAAATTCGCAAGGCTAACCCTGCCGTCTCAGGAAACCCGACATTCTTAAGGGCATCTACGCAATGAACTTCCGGAAGCCATCCAAAGTACAAGAAAAGACACTTCCACTTTTAATGATGAACCCACCACGAAATCTCATCGGCCAGTCACAGTCAGGCACTGGAAAGACGGCAGCATTCACTCTTAACATCCTCAGTCGGCTGGACCTAGAAACCTCTCAGGCTGCTGCAACCCCTCAAGCCATAGTCCTTGCCCCTACCCGAGAATTGGCTCGTCAGATCAGTGGCGTCATTAAGGTTATGGGCTCTTTCCTTCCAAACCTGAACGTCGATGTTGCTGTACCGGTAGACACAGCTTCGCGAGGTCGCAAGCTCGAGGCTTCTGTCGTTGTTGGGACGCCAGGCACAATGGTGGATATGATTAGAAGACGACAAATTGATCCCAGAGGAGTGAAGATTTTGGTTCTAGATGAGGCCGATAACATGCTCGATCAAGGAGGCTTGACTGATCAATCTATTCGGGTCAAGAGGTGAGACTTGGCCGGTGTGACCTTTTTTTCACCCCAGACTGACATTGAGAAAGTGTGCTCATGCGCAAAGATCTCCAAGTCGTACTATTCTCAGCCACATTCCCGGCAGACGTCGTTCGGTTTGCCAGCAAATTCGCGCCGAATGCTAACGAAATGACGCTGAAGCACGAAGATTTGACTGTCGAAGGCATCAAACAAATCTACCTAGATTGCAACGGCGAAAAAGACAAATTTGACGTCCTCGTCAAGTTCTACGGCCTCCTTACCATTGGATCATCCATCATTTTTGTCAAGGTTAGTAGAGTCCAAACCATCGCAAACATTTCCCCAAATGCCTAATAAGTCTTTTCGCAGACCCGTGAAACCGCTTCCAAACTCGAACAACGCATGACCTCCGAAGGCCACAAAGTCGTCTCGCTCTCCGGCGGCCTGGACGGCGGTGTCCGTGACACCATCATCGACTCCTTCCGCATGGGCCATGCCAAAGTGCTCATCACGACCAACGTCCTCGCTCGCGGCATCGACGTTCAGTCCGTCAGCATGGTTATCAACTATGATGTACCCATGCACCCTCACCCTGTGACCAAGGTCTTTGTGCCGGACGCACAGACCTACCTGCATAGGATTGGGCGGACAGGTCGTTTCGGACGAGTGGGTGTTGCAGTGACATTTGTGAGCAACCGCAAGGATTGGGAAGCTTTGATGGAGATCCAGAAGTATTTTGGGGCGGAAATGACCAAGGTGGCCACAGATGACTGGGACGAGCTGGAGGAGACGGTGACGAAGATCATCAAGAGTAGTAGGAGTGGGAGCAATTTCCAGGACGGGGCAGCGGCGATGCAGATGTGAGGAAAGTGAGTGAGCAAACCATGCAGGCAAAGAAAGACCGCAAGAGCTCGTTCCAGGTTGAGAAGGACGGTCGCTCCTGGAGAGTGAGTGATTGTCTGACTGGTAGAGGGCGAATTGCTCGACCCGACGCAGCAGCGTGGTGTGATGACCGTCACTGCATCAACCCCCCAAAAAAGCATTGTCCCGTCATGAGCTTTACGACACGCACACAGCGATTCACAACTCGACAGGGACATCCAGAGCATTCAAGCCATACATGGTGAAACAAGCCCCACCCTCTCAGAACAGGCAGATGAGATGGTGTACCTCTCACCCAGACTAGTTAGTTTGATACCCAAATCAACCCAAAGACACACTCTCCCCATCCGTCTTCCCCCCCCTCGAGGTCCCTATGTCTATACTCCCATACCAGTCAACTTGGCGCGACCGCCCCACCGCCAGAATCGAATCAATCACGTCCAGACCAATTACGCAGTCCAACCTCGGTGACTGCTCTCAACGTCAACGTAGTCAGTTAGTCACCAATTAGCCGATTTCGATAACCCACCCGCCCACCGCTCAGGGGGATTTATCCACCCAACCCTCCTCCTCCTCCTCCTCCCTTTTCCGCTGATCAAGGTCGCGTTACCCCCCCCCCACCCCCCGGGCCCTTGGGGAGTCAAGGACTTCAAAG
>JAABUK010010316.1_pt1 | contig 12496 bp, 23 predicted proteins | sample 5559141 | NCBI WGS metagenome assembly JAABUK01 (sample SAMN10711869, study PRJNA513367) | rock metagenome | isolation source: Antarctica rocks | place: Antarctica: Victoria Land, Pudding Butte nord | collected 2016-01-03
CGATGACGCTGCATGTTGACTTGGACGACTGTTGGCGGTTGGGGTGCACCGAATTCACCTTATAAAGGCACGCAGCAGCAGATCAAGTTGCGCGATTGGTTCCGCACGCTCTGCACATCGTGCTGCAGCTTCTGGTGCCACCCGTTGTTGAACGCTGACAATTCTGTTCTCCATCAAGCGTCTTGCCGTATAGATACACTCTCAACATATCCACAATCATCTCTGCAGTGCTGCTTCTGAAGGCGTTCTGCCCAGTCCTGCACGGTTGTTGCGTCTCCGCATGTGGGAACGAAAGCACTACTGCTTCTATCAAATCTACACCCGCGGGCCACAGCATTGGTTCACCAGCCCTACAGCAGCTTGCCTACGCTGCCGCCGCTGCCGTGCACCAGCATGGTCACCGTCTTGCTGCCGCCGTCCACATCCTGCTCGCCGACGCTGGCAAAGCCCAGCCTCTCGTGGAAGGCCAGCGAGGCGACATTGCGCGGCCGGATGTTGACCTCGCATGCCAGGGTGGCCTCAGCACTGGATAGCTACCTCGTACATCCTGGCCCCCAGACCCTGCCGGTGCACCTTGGGGCTCAGTGCGATCCGGTCGATGTACAGCAAGCTCGGGTACTGCGCGCTGAAGTATTGATAGTTAGTGCTATCGTAGGTGGCGCCGGTGCCGATGAGAAGCATGAAGCCAACGACCTCGCCGTCCAGCACAGCCACGCTGCATGTGGCCGCCAGGTCTACCAGTCCTACAAGGCGCTCCAGCGTCAGGCTGTTGACGGCCGGGACCGCAGCCTCATTGATGGCCAGGACCTGCGGCATGTCCTCGCGCGCGGCGTCGCGCAGCTCGGCCATGGCTGGGTGCATTTGCCGCAGACAGTTGCAACACGGCAGACTGTGCAAGGAGGTGCAATCACGCGATGAGGCTTTTCCAGGCTGATATGCCGGATGATGAACTTACCAAAACTCCATTTCGGCCAGTTCGGCACGTCACCAAACTCCAGCGGCCTTGACCACAATGCAACGTTGCAGCTCGACCTCAAATGCATGTACGGCTCTGTAACAATTGCTTGCGCCACTGGACGAAGTCGGCATTCAGATTTCAGCCAAACCTTCGCAAACCTCGAGACGCCGGATTGCACGCAACACGCTTCAGCCAGTTGCCCGTCTGCTATTGTTAAGGTTGCACATCGAAATAACATGATACATGGCATCAGGTTTCCAGGTTCAGACGCAGCGCTGGCGATGGCAACCTGACGCTCCACCACTGGGACAGTCGCAACCGGCAGCGGTCCCAAGAACACAACTGGCCTGGCCCGCCGACAGATCGCTATGCAGCGTGCAGGCTTCGTTACGGTAGCAGCTGGGAGCCCCGAGACTGAACGGCAGGTGCGTCTCGCATTGGTGCGCCGCTGGCTTTGGCGAGCCTCAGGCGAGACTGCAATTTGACACATGCATCCCCACACATGCCTCTTCAAGGGACTGCACATCAGAGCGCGCGTGTGTGGCTTGCGCCGCAGGCGTCCGACGCCGTCTCTGCCGAGCAGGAGCTGGCACAGCTGTAAGAAACGCTGCAGAAGCAGGCGGCATGGGCGTGCAAGGCGGTGGCGGAGCAGCAGCAGCTGTACATGAGCCTGCGCGGCGCTGAGGAGCGGCTGATGGGGGTAGACGCCGCCGTTGCGGAGGCACTCGCCGCCCGATGCCCCGGCCGCTGCTTAGGTGGTTTCCTCTGTTGCAGCCTGCTCTGAGGATGTGCCGAATGCAAATTTGTGATTAAGAGCAATGCGTTCGTTGACAACAAGCCTGCTGCTGTCCACGTTACGCTTTGCTGAAGGGGGATTTCGTTCATCGCAGGAGAGACAGGCACTTTTGGTGATGCAACGAGAGCTGTCAGAGAAGGTTGGGAGCCTGCGTGCACGTTCGAGGCCGGTGATGCCCACATTCTTGAAGGTGTGACCTGGTCACAAGCTTGTGTCAATGACGCCTTGGGCCCTGAACGTTCATGGCTGCGTTTGTTGCTATGCCGTTCCAGCCAGCACCCTTATGCCAGCGCTGCAGTGTCACCGAAAAGCTTTCCAAACTGAAAGCATCTCACTCCTATGCAGAGCGGCAGCTGCTGAACAGGATCCGGAGGATGATCGAGACGCTGCGGGCGCGACTGGCTGGAAACAAGAAGCCCGACCGGCAGCCAGGTGTGCGGGCTTCCTGTCCGGCGTGACGCTTTGTCCTGGGCGGTACCCTGTTGCACGTGTCATGTGATCAGCCACCGTGCTCCTTGTCCACTCTGGTCAAAGATCCTCAGCACATCTGCAGACATATTCGTGGTGCTTGGTGACAGGCCGCATGGGTCGTCAAGGCATGGCGCGGCCGTCTACCTATTCCTGAGCATCATGGCAGGCGTGCTGGGCGTGCGTTGCCGATCCTGAAGTTCAGGGCAATCCTGCCGCATATGTGGACATCATGCTATCAGCACAATGTCGTGATGCCGGAGCCGGCATACTAGTCTGCGTGCTAATTTCCGATTGAACTGTCCATGCCAATTCCAGAAGCTTGACCAGGTTCAATGCCGCACATAGTGGCACTGCAAATTTCAAATACTGGTAAATTGAACCTGCGTGTGCTGGCATATGGTCGGTTCACAAGAACGTAACAAATCGTATGCAGAAACCGCTCAGGATTACATTCAAACCAATATCATGTTGCAGCCCTGTGTGCTCACAAGGCGCATTGCTCACTCGGACACCCCGACAACAAGCGGCTGCATTCAGTCAGGGCTTGTGTTTCTGCTTGGCGCGGTTTGGCCTGCAGGCATGTTGGCAGCTGCTGCACAAGCTGTCATTGCACCCCAGGGCGGCACACTCATGAGCTGGCACCTCTAGCGGGCAGTCTTCCCTTCCCAATGGGCTCAAAGGGCGCCAAAGGAGATGAAGGCTTGTCATGACACAGCTTGCCACGGCAACTGCTGCGTGCCCGTGCCGCGATGCTGCCACCGCTGCTTTGTCATTCCTGTCCACGATCAGAGGACGCCCTCCTCTTTCAGCTCTTTTGCCGCCTCCTTCTGCGCCCACCGCACGAAGCTGGTGTCTGGCTTTGACGTCAGGCCAAAGCCCAGCAGCAGCGCTGACCCCACCAGCATGCCGTACCTGCGCAGCAGCAATCGGGCAAGTGCAGTGGACGCAACGACGTGCGATTGCACAACTGCGCCGAACGTGAAGAGCTCCATGCATGTTGCAATGTCTGAAGCGGCCAAAATCCGGCACTGTGCCACTCATGCCATCGCATCGCGGTGCAACGTTGAGCAGATCATATCCTCAAAGATGGTGCTATGCAGTCTGCAGACCCAAGCTCACCAGGGCGCCTCCCAGGCCTCCCACTTGCGGCTGTGCCCAGGCGGTGGCGGCGTCTCGCCAAATAAGATGCCATTCTTGTCCGTGCGCGTGCCCTCGCTGAAGAAGCCCGGGCCACTGGAGGACGCCTTTGACCGGAAGTTGCGCAGCGCTCGCACCGGCACACGCGACAGCGACATTGCTGTAGGTGGTGCAAAGGATGTGCAGGGTTTGCTGCTACGAGGCCCGCAGCGTGGGCCGCTACAGCGCCTGCACCACCTGCCCTGCCTCAAGCGTGTCCTGTTGCTGGAAACTGATGCGTTTGAACGGTCTGAGGCTCTCCAAAAATGGTCTGGGGGTTTCGGACAGGGGAGCCGATTCCCGCGCTGACATCATTCCCGCGCTTAAACCTTCTTCTCGTTTCCACGAGCTGGGAGGGTTTAGGGTTTCCCGCACAAATGTCCACGTCACTTCCGAACAGCAATGTGACAAGCGTGCAGCATCGCAAAATCGCATTGCAAGCTTCCATACAACTCACCACCAGCCGCTGTAGCATTCAGCAACCATGCAGGCGCTGGCGCGGACCCTTCGCGAGAATGGGTCATCACTCATCCCGCGCCTGCTGCCAGCACTGAGCGTGACAGGCACCTCCGCAGCGCGCATCACCACTACAGCAGCAGCGCCTGTCGCTGCGGCGGAAGCAGCGCCCTCTAGCGAGGCGCTGACGAGGGACTTCCAGGTGTATAGGTGGGACCCGGAGACTGGTGGCAAGCCTCGTTACGACACGTACAAGGTGGACATCAACAGGTGAACGCGCTCTTTTGATGCTCCCTCTATGCCGGCGGATAGCGCAAGCCATCGTGCTCGCTGATGTCGGGTTTGTTTCGTCATCACTATCAATGCCATCGCTGTGTCATGACATGCCTGCTAATGTGTTCTCCGCAGCTGCGGCCCCATGATGCTGGACGTCCTGTTTAAGATCAAGGACGAGATGGACCACACCGTCAACTTCCGGCGGTCCTGCAGGTTTGCGCATCTCAGACGCCGTGGACAGCCTTGCATCTGGGATGCCTTCCCGGTCCATTGCTGCCCTGCCCCTGCTGCCGCTGCTGTGCACATCCACCGATCACAATCAACTGATAACGAAGTTCTCATGCCTCAGGGAGGGCATCTGCGGCAGCTGCGCCATGAACATTGACGGCGTTAATGGGCTCGCATGCCTGACAATGGTGGGTGGCTGATTTGCAGCCATGCGCGTTCCTATCATCGCCAGGGCTACCGTGCAGCGAGGATACTGTACGCATGGGAAGGCTTTCCATGCTGGTTCCAGTCCCACTCAGCAACCATGCGTCAACTCCCAGGTGGACCGCGACCCCAAGCTGGTGTCGCGCATCGCTCCGCTGCCGCACATGTTCGTCATCCGGGACCTGGTCGTGGACATGTCAAACTTTTATGCGCAGTACAAATCCATCAAGCCTTACCTCGTCCGCAAAGATGACGACATGTCCGGGTGCGCACCCGCAGCCCAAGAAGACGTTGGATTTGAATATTGGAAACGCTCGGGAAAAGGCAAACAAAAGAATCTGGGCGAGGCAAGGGCTTGCCACGATACACATCCTCGGGTCGCCACCCATCGTGCAGGCCTCGAGTGGTTTAAGAATCAGAGCGCATGTGCACAGCTGCTGTCGTGCTTGCTGATGAGTTAAGGAAGCAGCAGCATTGTCGCCACCGCCGCACATGTGTATGCATGCATGATGGCGCTCCACCACCTCCTTGCCAGGAACCGACTGGACCACCATGGCAGACTCAGGGGGAGCGCGCCAGCTGCTGCCTACATCCTCCTCTCCACGCTAGGATTCAGAACCAGAAGCAATACCGTTTGTGCTCTGCAACATGGGCAGGGACCAGCTGGAGCACCGTCAGAGCCGGGAGGAGCGGGCCAAGCTGGACGGCCTGTACGAGTGCATCCTGTGCGCCTGCTGCTCCACCAGCTGCCCCTCCTACTGGTGGGCCGAGGACAAGTACCTGGGCCCCGCTGTGCTGCTGCAGGCCTACCGGTGAGGCGCCTCCCACTCTCCTGCGCGCTGTGCCACTCAATGCTGCACATTGCATGGCCGCCGCCACCGCCGCGCCTGGCATTTGCACCCCAACTCTGGGCCTCCGGGCAGCAGTGATTTACGTCGCATCACTGCTGCTCAGAGCCTCAGAGCTGAGGGCAAACACAGCCGGAGAGTCGGTTCTTTCAGAGCCAGCAACTTTCGACCACAGCCGCGCTGATGTTGGAGGAGCAGATTTTCCCTGTGCTATTTTTTTTGTTGCTGACGACTCTGTGTTGGCGAAGCATATTCCCTACGCGCCAACCCCTGTTGGTGACGACCCTGTGTCTGCCAATTGCGCAGGTGGATCATCGACAGCCGGGACGAGCTGACGACGGAGCGGCTGAAGGACCTTGACGATGCCTTCAAGCTGTACCGGTGCGGATTCGTTTTGAGAGAACTGGAAGACTCTGATGGTTCCGTGGTCTCGTGACTGATGTCAGGGGACACTAAGTCCAAATGGAGTTGACCTTGGTATTGCCTGGTGATGTAGCCACAGAATGCACCTTGTGTTTGTGCGCCCTTCAAAGCCTGCTGCAGTCCGATGTCAAGCGCTACTGCGGAAGCTGCACGCGATGTGCTGAAGCCTCTTGATGCCTTGACATGCAGCTGCCACCAGATTATGAACTGCGCGAAGGTCTGCCCGAAGGGGCTCAACCCGGGCAAGGCCATCGCCAAGATCAAGGTCCGCCTCATGCCGTGTCACCATCCACCTGTTCTGCCCTGATGTCCAAACTGTTGTGCCACCGCTGCTGCATTGCCAGCATTTGTATCGCCGTCCATCACAACCCGCTGATGCATGACTGTTCTGCAACTGCAGCAAGAGATCCGGGGCGAGCAGACGGTCTGAGCCTTGCACAATTCCGCGCGACAGAAGCAACAGAGACGGTTTGCAGCAGCCGAGTGCTAAGGCAGTCACAAGAGTCTGAAGCTCCTAGCTCGCACGCAAGCCGCTTGTCTGCTGCAAGTAAGAAGCCCAGCGCGCCCCAAGCTGGCATCTTGAGTGCCCGATGAACGGCAGCATCGGAACTGCAGGGTGGCGAACTCGGTTTCTTTAGGATTCCAGGAGTGTTTGTGTAGCTTTTTGAACATTAGCAATTGGTTCCTGAAAGCTTGTGCCAGCAGACAGCAGCAACATTCTTGGCGCACCTGTCAGTGTGCATTTACTTGCAAAGTTTTGGGTTTGGTCTTCCCTTGCCACAGGTACTGGTCCCCTCTCATAAACTACGCATATGGTATCTAGGTCTAGCCCGGGTCATCGTGGTCGCCATACGGCTGCGAATCGTCACTCCTGAGGGTGCCGCATCTCTCCACATTATGCACACGGCGTCATGATTCAGCCAGCAGCACCTCTGCAGCCCTGCGACCCGAGAGCAGCGCGCCTGCACAGTACGCACAAGGTTCAGCGCAGTCTTGCAAGCTCTGTGTGGAAGCCTTGAACGATTCATGCTGCTGCAGCTGGCATGAACCCTGCGACAAACGTGCAGACGTTCAATGGGCCGCAGGTAAACGTGCTGCCACCAAACACATCCATCGTGGCTTTCGGCATACAACTATGAACAGCACATTCTGACCCACCGTCAAAGGTGGCGGTGTCTCGATGGTCGCCGCACACGTAGACACCGTCGCCCAGCGACACCTCCTTCCGCAGGTTTGTTGGCGGCGCCTGCGCCACCAATGACATGCATTTAGTGCATGTCATTGCTGTGAGCTGAGAGGGCAGGAGCCTCCTGCCCTCTCAGCTCACAAAAGGTTATTGTCTGTTGAGCTAACACCTGGCCCCCACAAATAGGGATGCTGCTTTGAACCATCGGATATGACGCCCTGACCTGTCTGCATTCCAGCCGCCGCTGCCAGGACGTCAAACCTACAACGCCCTGCCGGGTCCAACTGTGACGTCAAAGCATTCACCTGCATGGGCTGCGCAAAAGGGATGCGGTAGGTGCGCAGGTGGGCCCAGGCGCCCACTTCCGCGGCGCTCCACCAGCTGCCCAGCTCCAGCTTCACCGTCTCTGCGAGCTGCTCCTCTGACACGTCAGGATGGGTGCCCACCGTCGACACCGACACCAGCGTCTGCAAGAAATTTCAGTCTGAAAACGTGCTGGAATTACCTGCCGACCACTCCTTCACCAGGCTGGGGTGCGATCCACCGGCGGCATCGACATGTGTCAAGATAATCACCGTGCCGGTGCCAAGCGACCACATATACTCATTGGCATCACGCCGTCGGCACCCAGAGGGGCGTCTGCGGTCACTCAACACCGCGTGTGACTAAACCCTAAACCCTAAACCCTAAACCCTGGTCCCTCGTCTCATCAGCGAGACTCGAGTTCGGAAGGCGGGGCAAGCCGGGTTCACACCAAACCCCAGAATCCTAGTCTACAGGATGAAACTGGGTGGGGCACTGACTCCGGCTGGGATTATGCAGGTGGCGGTCTGGTCTGAAGAATGCACCTTGCCGGGTGGTGCATAAGAGGGGGCGACTGTGGACGGGAAGCAAACATTGTTGACGATGCCGCAGCCGTCACCGTTCAGGTACAGCATCGGCTCCTCGCTCGGCGGCTGGTCCGCTCTGCAAGGTTGACATGATATCGGCTCAAAGCTCCTGATCAGCTGCGCCGCTGCAACCGCCGCTGCCGCCGCCGCCGCAGCAGCAGCGGCAACATGTGCGTCAGTTTGAAGTGCATTGCGGTTCCTGCACCTGGGCCACCGCAGACTGAACCATGCAACACCGGAAGTGAGGCGCTCACGAAAAGTACAGGTTGCAGGTGCCGACGCCCTCCACTGCGCCCGCAGAGCTGCCCTGCAGCCGCGGTCCCAACAGCAGCGCCGCCGCCGGGCCGTCGGCCGCGACGATGACACCGCGCCGGCCGCGCACTGTGGCCCCCGCCTTCGTCTTCACAACCACGCCGCCGTTTCCGCTGCTGGTGTCGAGCGTCTCCACCGGAGACTCTGCAGCGCAAAACACAAACTCCAAGCCCTAATTTCGACTCTGTCTACATGTGCCACCGCACAGATGATGCGATTCCTGAATGTTTTGAACAAGCTGGCTGTGACAGCTCAACCAGAAGACCGGCCAACCTGGCGCTTACCCCTTCTGCTTGGCATGACGCAGCAGCAAGCTGCTGCGATCCAGCCTTTGAGCTCTCCTTCGGGCTGTATACCCGTGACTATGAACTACAGAGTCTCACGTGCTCCCCCTGGCCTAGTCCTCTAACGAATGGCGCTGCACACCTAGCCTGACGGCGTTGTCCGGCAGCCGCGCCGCCAGCTGCTGCGTGACTGCGCCGATGCCCTGCGGAACCAGAGGAAAATGTTCGAATCAACCACCACCGTCGAACATGTCGGCTGTGTGCCAGCAGCCATTCCGAACCTGACTACACCTCATCGGTGGACGCAATCACGCCTGCCTGGAGTGCCCCATCTTAGCACAATCAAATCTAACAGAAATCTGGAGCGGGACTCGAGAGCACAAACCTGTGCGGGCAAGCAGTTGCTGCCAGTGGCCAGCATGCGCATGACAAACGACGTGAGCCGGGAGCTGGTGCCCAGCGCGTTGTCAAAAAAGATGCCGCCCAGGAAGGGCCGGAAGAAGCGGTCGACCATGGCCGCCGAAAAGCCCTCCGCCTGTGAAAGTCAACAGGGACGCAATTTCACGCTGTCGTCCTTTGCGTTTGTAGCTTTGCAATACACGAGACTTTGCATATGCGTGCAGCGCACGGCGTTGACGGACGACATGTGAAAAGTGCGCCCAGGCAAGTGCCTGCTGCGCTGACTGTTCTACAAGCTTTGCAGCGCCTTGAATCGCAAGCTGTCATGCAGAAAGACAGAGAACACAGCTTTCGCACCTGTAGCTGCTTCATGGTGCTGGTCTCGGGCGCGGACAGCGCGTCGTAGGTGCCGCCCGCCAGCGACTTGAGCCGGAACAAGCCCACCCGCACCTGCAGCATTGCGTGAGCTCTCAGACACATATATCCTCACCACAGCCATTTCGGTGTGTTATACGGCGCGACGGCATATCGGAGGAGCCGCCCGCCAGTGAACTGGGCGTTTGGACGAGGCTTTCAAACACTCCAAATTTTACAAATTTCATTACTAAGCTATTGAAGGGCTTTTCTTCTGCCCCCAATGTGCCCACACTCATATGCTGCCTGGTTTCGGTTGAAGACGGATTGCCGTCGCTACGTTGTTGAGAAGCACAAATAGCCACAGCCCTTCAAGAATCCCACCTTGTCGATGGGGCTGCCGATGGGGTTGGCGAGGCTGCCGAGGGCGTCGGCCAGGTGTCGAAGTGGGTCCGCGACGCGGTGCCAGCCGCCGGAGAAGCGGATCGTGGCGCCCGCGTAAAAGGGCTGCAGCTGCAGCGCCTCATAGTCCAGCACCTCCTGCAAAGCAAAGGAAACGCGTTTCTGGATTGATGTCGAGTTTGCAGAGTGCAACTGCGCGGATGGACTACAGAGGGGGGCAGCAACGCCACAGCACTCCTCGAGAAGTAGTGCGAGCGTGGGTTTGCTAGGGCAGCACTCAGCGCACCTTGCACTCCGGGTACGAGGTCAGGAAGATCTGGAAGCCACGGTCCAGCAGGAAGCCGGCCTCTGCATCTGTGCGCACGCGGCCGCCGACGCCGTCGCTCGCCTCCAGCAGCAAGAACGGGATGCCTGCGAGCATCGCCTCGCGTCTGATCAGCGAAACTTTACAGAATACATTGTATTATTTGAGAGCTGGATACTCATCTTTCAAGTGGTTCAAGGTAACAGAGGATGCAGCGGCCGAGTCCGCTGTACATGGGGTCGTTTTGTGTCATTGTTGGAATTGACAGCAGCAAGGCCTTTCACAGGCGCTACGAGATGATGATAAGCTGTGATCCTCACCTGCTTTCTGAAGAGCTAGTGCTGCGCCCAGGCCCGCCAGGCCGCCTCCAATGATGACAACATCCGTCTCCTCAATGCCAGACGCGCCCGCTGAAGCCGCCACCGGCCTCCTGCCGCCGGCAGGCTGACTCCAGCTGCGCCGTTTGGCAGAGGATCTGCTGATAATCTGGCGCGCCGGATGTGGGGAGTGCGATGGCAAGCAGCCTTCCGCGGCGGGGCTGCTCCTGGCTGACGCAGCGGCAGTGCACGCTGAGTGCGATAGTCCTGCGCTGGTTGCCGCACGGAAAGGCTGCCGTGCCCGGCTGCGGGTGTACATCTGATTCGAACACATGACGCGTCGAGCGTGCGCCCGAGGCACCTGCGCGCCCGTCTGTGTGCACTGTGCGGAGGACATCATCCTCGAATTTACATCGGTCATTGAGAACAGCGCCGCGAATATGAAAGTGTGTTGGCAAAAGCGGCTGATGTCGCACGCAAATGAAATGGCTGGCAACCGCTCGATGTCAGAGCTTATCTCCGCGAGATCTGATCATCTGGTGCATGCAAGTTCGTCAGCCGTTTCGGAGAGACGCATCTTGTGCAGCGTTTCACGTTTGCACGCATAGTCTAGCGCAGCGTCAGGAAGCTTGCAGCTTTGCTGCGACAATAGCGCGCGTAGTGCCGTCAGCATTTAATTCCCAGGTTGATTTCCAGGTTTGTCGGCACAACACTGTGCAGCATCCCCTTCACAATGCAGCTGCATCACCCGCAATGCACGAACATATGGGATGCTCCCGCACGCTCGCTGTCGCCAGGTCATGCCGGTATGTCAGCGCACCTCCCCATGCGGCAGTCTCAGCCGCGAGGCAGCCACGCTGCTTGCGCAGCAGCGGCAGCAGCTCGAAACGGCAGAGGCGCACAACGACGCTGCTTCGATGCGATGAAACGTGGTCAGCCCGCTGCCGACCAGCGGAGACCCTCAGGCTTTGCCGCGGCGGCTGCCGACGATGCGGCAGAGCCAGATGCTGCCTCGGCTCCCACCAACGAGCAGCTGCTTGCTCAGCTGCAGAACGCCAGCATCGATGCGCTGTGCACGGCAGACCCAGCCAGCCCAGCGAACCCACGCAACCTCAGCATGCAGTTCCTCGCCTGGCTGTGCGACAGGTGCGGTTGCTACAGTCTGCACAGCCATTGCAGGAGAAGCCCGGGCTGCTGTGTCCAAGACACTGGACACACTGAGATCTTGATGCTGCGGAGACATTCCGCAATGGCCACACATTTCGCATGATGTCAAGATACCGTACGCCAATTGCGCGTTCCCGCCGCATCGTGGCTCATCTTCACATGTTGATCGCCATGCACACGGCCACAAACAACATGCATCACCGGAACTGGTGCCGCAGGGAGACTGAGGCGCACGGCCAGGAGAAGGTGAAGCTGGGCGCGCTGGCCGCCGCCGTCATCGCTGTGCGGGAGGGATTACGACCGCTAACCGCGGGCGAGTACGCGGCCATGGCCGAGGGTTTAGGCCTGGAGGGCAGCGGCGCGCACGGCGACGGTGGCGACGCAGCGGCGCCCGCGGCGGCAGCGCTGCAGCGTCTGCCGTGGCCCGGCAGCGGCCTGACGGACGACGAGATGGCGGAGATTGCTCGCAGGCGTGCTGCGCTTGCGCTGTCGCCGGCCGGCGCCGCGCTCGCTGCGCAGCAGGTGCCCTGCTGTTCACTCACCTAGCTAAACATTCTGGCGAGCAGGCATCATGCAGGTTGCACTCGGTCTGGATGCTGGCCGCCGGCCATGTCCTGGTGCGTGGTCAGCAGCGCCACTCCTTGCATGCTGGAGGATGGCAATATAACCTTGCTAGAGGCCGGGACCAGACGACACCTAGCGTGCCCGGCAGCAAATCTGCCGCAGCAACAGCAGCTCCAGCGACCGCGTCCGCGCATCACCCATGCTGCTCCCCAGCTTGGACACTTTCCTTCGCTCTTTGGCCCTGGGTTTTGAAAAGTTCCCGGCATTTTCAGGTGTCGAACCTGGAGAGCAGCATGGGCGAGGCCCGCACGCGGTCGGCGGTGGAGCTGCTGGGGCGCGCGCCCGTGCTGGCAGGCGATGCGGGCCTCAATGCTGCCGCCGCCACAGTAAGCAACCTGCACTGCAGCGCAGCAGCGGCATGCGCTTCTGCCCTCAAGTCGGAATGGTTTGCGCAGGGTTGTCTCTTATTCTGACAGCGGCT
>JAABUK010010318.1_pt1 | contig 12495 bp, 15 predicted proteins | sample 5559141 | NCBI WGS metagenome assembly JAABUK01 (sample SAMN10711869, study PRJNA513367) | rock metagenome | isolation source: Antarctica rocks | place: Antarctica: Victoria Land, Pudding Butte nord | collected 2016-01-03
ACGAGTTGGATGACCTCGGTGTGGAGGTGTTGGCTTTGACAGCTGATGGCAGGGAGAAGGCTGAGGCCTTTGTAAGCTCTCCTCTCGCAGTATCAAATTTCCAGTTTCAAAATCTGCAGCACTTGTAAAGCTCTTGCCATTCAGGGCAGCAGGTTGCCACATCACGTTACTCCATGCCGTTGTGCCTGGTTGTGTGTCTGTTCAGCAGCAAATTTCCAGACATACCTGAAAGCATCTGCTGATTTGTGCACTGTGTGTTGGACATGCTGGTGTGGCAGGGTGTTGCTGCACCGTCAGTCATAAGGCATGCCGCTCAGCTTCCTGCTATGTTTTGCAGCTCCTGATGTGGCGGCTTTGCACCTCCTGCTGTATCGTTCATGCACTACCTCAGTCTTGGTATCACCAGCTCATCTGCTTTGATGCAGTTGGACAGTCTGCGTGCCACCACAGAGACCAAGGAGATCACCTACCGCATTGCCTACGGCCTCAAGCTGACTGACATGCACAAGTGGGGCCTGTACGTCAGCCACCCACGTAACATCAGGGAGACTGAGCACCCCTTCCCAGAGCCAGCTATGTTCCTGATCAACCCTGAGGGCCAGGTCCAGATTGCTGAGTACTCCAACTCCCCCTTCTGCAGGCCTGACCTGCGTATCATGATTGAGGGTAAGCACCTGTTACTGCCCTTACTGCCTGCTGCTGCTTTTTGTGTTTGTGCAGCCATGATGCAGCCACATACACAAGAACAACCACCCAAGCACAGCTTAACAAGCATAGCCAAACAAGCACAGCTTAGCAGCAAGCAGCACACTGACATTTTATGCAATCATGTTGCATTTCATAATTCTGTTAGCTATAGCTGTGTCGCGTGCTGCTGCCGCAATATAAATCTGCAGTCAGTTCCTATGAACAGCCTGTGCGTGTTGTTTTCATATGAACCTTTGCTGAATGTAAGCTGACGATGTGTGCTATTGTCTGCAGGAATCAGATACATTGAGGAGAACGACTACCCAGTGAGGGGAACATACGGCTTCTAAGTGTCGACCAGCAGCGTATTGAGACTCTGACTATTCCCAGTGATACCACAGTTAATTGCATTTATGTACAGAGTTGGCTTCAAAGCAGCAGAGTGCAGTTGCCTGATGATTATACTCAGCCCTACTGAGCTATACTTTGACATCATATAGCTCCTCAGCAGCTTGTATCACCTAGATAGCAAATCTTGGTATTGATCTGTATGAAACGCAGCTTGCACACCAGTCTGACAGTTTGACATGACAAATGTCCTTTGTTTTGGGCTTTTTACAGGTCTTGTCTTTGACCAATGATTGTGCGTCTTGACACTGTTTTGATACATGCCCCTGTAATCCAGTCAAATCATGCACACAAACTTTGCCAGAGTCAGTGTATCACCAGAGACAAACACGTAGCGTTCTGCAGAACCTGATAATATGGCTGGATCACCTGACAGCTGAGCCCTGCTTATTTGTGACTGCCCTGCCTCAGCCAATTTTGGTTTCTGTTTTCAAACAATCTGTCATACCATTACGGAAACAATCTGTCAGCGCTGCTATGCATTTGGACGTGCACAAGCTTTACAGTTACTTGGAAGCCAACAAGGCTGTTGCCCTGCCAACCCTTCAACACTAACGTGCACAAAAACGTCTATGACTCCTCTGACAACTTCTTGACCTTCAAGTTCCACCCATCACGTACATACTGCTCAGTGTAATACGTCTTCTTCCAGCTGTCACGCTCTGACATGCGGCCCATCCAGGCATGCAGAGCCTTCAAGTCAGAGGGTACTTGCCATCCCTGTAAAGCACAGTGCTGTCAGCACAATCCCGAACTCAATGGCCTGGAATGATTCAGACTCCCAAGTGATGCACTGTGTGCATCCAGTGACCAAAGGACACACCAGCTAACAAGGCTGATGAGATGCCTGAACCACAGACTGCACAGCATGCTGTAGCGTGCAGCCTTTGTCGCACAGAGATCTGGGGCTTGCATGCCAAGCTGGATAGGCAACGCAGACAGGACACACATCATCTTACCAAGGGGGTGTAGTGACAACAGCATCATTGAGTGCATCTGCATTCCCCTCAGGGACAACTTCTAGAGCATTTGCAAGTTACACAACAAGATTCAGCATTGTCCAAGTGTATCACAACAGAGAGAGTGATGCAAGCAGCACACTTACACACCAGATACAGCTTTGACAAGCGTACGCTAGACATGACCAGCTCAAAGAGTCATAAACGCCTGAACACCATTTTCCTGTCATGAGCAACTGTTGCTCATGACAGGAAAATGGTGTTCAGACGTTTATGACTTTGTGAGCCGGTCATGTTTAGTGTACACCTGTTACAGTCAAAGCGCACCTTTACTTCGTCAGCACCAATTTTGATGTGCTTGATCTTGGGTGCCATGGACAGGTCAGTGGCACACACATCATCTCCACCAAAGTATGGCTTGCCAGACTTCTCTAGGTGGTCATTCACGCTCTGCAGCTCAGCAATGAGGGCCTTCTTCTTCTTGTCCTCATCCTCGCCAGGCTTGCTGGTCAGAAACTCAATAAATTTGGTGGGAAATAGCTCCTTGCCTCTGCAGCATAAAGCCAATCCAAGTTCAAACATGTGCTTTGACATGACTTTAGTCAGGAGACTGGCTCTTGTCTCTCTGTGACAGGTGAGCGTAAGCTCAACTTGATATGTGCACAGTGTGGAGAACGGGTCTGTCAGCAGTGCATCTGCAACTTGCTACTACTGCAGATGCAAAGAACTCTCCCTATGCTGAAGCACAGCATGAGGAGCACCTGTGACACAGCTGTCTGCATGCTGTCTGACTGAGAGACACTGCAGGCACTGCAGGCACTAAGATGATGTGCTGTGGGCAGATTTGTGAGGTGCACAAGACCAGGGTGCATTGACATTGGAAACTTTGAGGAGACAAAGACACACTGCCAATTGGCAGGCAGCATTGCGTCAGGTGTGGCTGGAGTCAACAGAATGTGTCACGCAGACTACGCAAGGACAGTGAGCAGCATTGTGCCCTGCTACTCGATCCATGGCGACTGTTTATCTTTGACACGACCTTACCCACAACAAGGGCACATTCCCATCAGACACTGTTAGTCCTTTCAGCTGTGTTGTAGACACTTGCTGAGTAAAGGACATGACTGCCCACAGACTGCCAGGGTCACAAAATTTGGCAAAGCAAGGAGTAGGCAGTCAGACACATGCATGTTGCATGGAGCAGCACTGAGACTCACACTTGCGGGCACTCATCAGGCTTGCCCAACTTCTTCTTGTCAGGGTATTTGTCCTCAAGATAAGGCACCATCTTGTCACTGTCGTACAGCCACTTGCCACTGTCATTCTCCTTCATGAAAGGGATCTGCTTGTTGCCGTCACACACATCCTTGATCCTGCATGTACAGCATGGGCTCAGCAAAGCTGAACAACCTCTGTCACAAGCATATTGCATATGCAGCGTGTTAAAGACAACCAATGTTGGGTGATACTCCCAGCAGCTTTCAGTTAGCCTGACAAACCAAAGAGTAGCAAAAGGAGGCAGCTCTCACCAGTCTGGCATTTTTTGCTCGTCCAACAGATTCTTGTGGTATGAGATGCCCTTCTCCTCCATGGTCATCATCATGCGGTGAGAGAATGGGCCTGCACACAAAGTCAAGTGATGATCCTTGATCACAAGCAGGCACGGCCAGTATAACGTTAAAACAGAAAACTGCTGTGCTCGTGATCAGCGATCATGAATGTGTTTGCGGCACAGCAAGCAGGACACTTGACACTCACAATCGCCGAGCTCGTTCTTTTCGGGACTACCCTTCACCCAGATGTCATATGTAGCTTGAGCCATGGCAGCAAACTGTCGTCGGCTGTATGCACGGCTGGTCAAAGGTCTGCGCCTGAGCTGCTGTACTCCTGTTCCGGCGCAGAAAGGTGTTGTCAGTGATTTGCTTGCTGTCAAGCCAGAGCGCATCATGTTTGCATAAGCCATGCTGGCATGCAAAGTCGAGAACACTATACCTTTGCACAGATCTAAATCGAGGCAAAACACCTTCTGTGAGTAATGCAATGAAGCGCACACAGACGATACGCTAGTTCTAAAGTGTGCAAAGCTTGATGAAAGGTGCTGGTCAACATTCGAGCAGGGCAACGTGCATGCAGCTAGTCTATTCATCTGTCCACGTGTATAAAGCAGTACAGTCAAAGAGTATAGGTTGCATGATCATCACAACTCTCATGAAACTAATTTGCATAATGAAGCTTCTCCTGAGCACATGTACGGATGCCAAGGGACGATGTCTTTGCCTGTCAACGTCAGAGCCCTGTATAGTAGGGCAAAGGCACAAATGAGTACAAGTAGCTTCAAGCTTGCTGGAAGGATCAACCAGGATGTGCCGCAAGCTTCATGTCCCACACACTCTGGTTGGATGCAGCTGCAGATCATAGTCCAGCAAGCACACTCAATGTTGATCTGCTCGGAATGGGCCCTGCACTCAGACCTAGCCGCATTGCACCCTTGCCACATACCTGCCTTCCCTTGCAGGCAGTGTCAAGACTCTGATATGCTGGGTCAGATTGACACGATGCTCAGAGCTCTGTGCTTCAATTGTTGACTTTGCAAATGTAGGGACCAGTTGTAGCATGGTGTGATGCCAACCACAGCAGCCAACTTGACTGAATCAAGTTGGGCAGATAGCTAGCTCTGTCTTGGGTGCAGCCGCATGCATAGCTCTTGACTTGCAGCACTTGACTTGCAAGTTCAGACTTGTTTGCCTAAATCTCATTCCTTATAAGGTTTCACGCTGATGGCACACTGCCTGAAGGGGTTCAAACTTGAAGCTAATGCTTCTAGTGAAATGCTTCAGGACACACTGTCTGAGGACAAAACAGCATTGGGAACGTTGCCATGTGCAGTAAGGCATGCATGCCAACCAAGCATTGTGCGTGTCAAGCTGAACCTCACAGAAAGATTAGATTCAGCAGGCACCTGAGCAGCAAGACAGACATGCAGTCATGACCACAAAGTTGACACCTTTTTTGCGCCATAAAGGAGCTGGACATGTTATGCTGCCTGCTGATGCTGCAGCAAGAACTTGCTGTGCGAGCAAATCATCTGCCAACATTAGCTTCAGATACACATCATTGTTCTTTGACAATCAGTACAATCTTTCCCTTGTTCTTCTTTGCTTCCATATATTCATGTGCTTCCTTGCAGTCAGATAGCTTGAATTGCTTGTCAATTATAGGCTTCATTTCTCCTGTTGAGAACTTGTCTCCAGCAAAGGATGTGAAATCGGCTACAATGGTCTCCTTGAATTGTTTGGGGCGCGCTCGCATTGTGCTGCCAATTATTTGCAGCCTCTTACCCAAACACTGCAGTCAGCAAGTAAGTTCAGCAAAATATAATGCATGTTTGCGATACATTTGTCCTACAGGATGGCAAGACATGGTGAAACAACAACATCAAAAGTACTGCCTAATCCTTGCAGAAGCTATTATGTGCCTCATCCTTGCAGATGCTGTTTTCTTGACTCTGGCTGCTGTGTGTCAAGAAGACAATGCACAATGCAACTGGGCAAACGTGCATGTTCTGACTGCAGCCACTCATGCCGTCAAGGTTTCACACGTGCATCTGCCAGCCAACCTTTGCAGTGGTGCAGGCATAGCTGCACATGACTGGTTGCACCACACAGTTTAGACGGATGACAAGTGTGATTCTCAACAGATCTGCACCCAGTGCTGCACACTCAGTGGGCATGCCACCAGCAGGACGAAGAATGCAGGCCAGACTCACAGAAGGCCAGGGGTAGAGCCTTAGGCTCTGCAGGAATGAAAGTTATGCCGGCATCGAAGTGTGCCATGTACAATAGGCCTATCATGACTGACAAAGAAAAGGAAAAAAATACAGCAGGCAGGACTCACGGAGGCAAGATCAATCTCTGCCTTCACGCCGCTGGGAACGCCCACAAGCAGCAGTTTGCCCTCAATTGTCAGAGACTGCAGGTTTGCGGAGAAATGCGACGCGCCCACCAGGTCTAGGATGACGTTCACTCCTGGCGCAGGTTTAGGGCCTCCTGGTATTGCCTGCAAAAGATATGCCATGTATTCACTAGCTGACGCACACATTTTTGAAAGTGAGCGCTCACTTTCAAGGCAGAAAGAATATATAAAGGAACAGCAAGGCAGAACACCACAGGCCCAGGTAATCGGGACGTGCTTGTTTGGCAGGGCGCCAATGAGTGTGCAGCAAAACAGCACTGATGCAATTAAGCACTCATGCCATGCAATATGTGCGTCCAGTCTTCCACAGCATTCTGAACCGTCTGCTGGTTGCACATGGTGCATGCTGACCTTGACTTCAGGTCCTGCAGTCTCCTTCTTCACAACCTCGGCAAAGTCCTGCTCCTTATAGTTGATGAGCACATGTGCTCCCAGCTCTTTGGCAAAGTCAAGCTTCTCCTGCGAGCCAGCTGTAGTGAAGATCTTGGCGCCTATTTGCTTGGCTACCTGTATTGCTGCTGTTCCTGCAGACAAGCAACAACCTGTGCTGATGCGGCTGTTGGCTGGACTCTTTTTGACATTGCCACATGGTCCTGCCAACAGTGAAACAGGAGCTGTGCTCTCCAACTGCTGCCAACTCAGCCCATCAGGTCTTCATCAAGTGTTTGCAAGACTGCAGATCCAACTGGAAAATTTGGTTTGCTTGCAAGTACTGACCATGCAAGAACACATGGTGTATACTGAAAGTGCGCATGTGCTCGCTGGCTCGCTCGCTCACTCACTCACTCACTCAGAGTGGTGGGACTTACCTACTCCACTGGCTCCTGCATGTATAAGGACGCTTTGCCCCTTTGACAAGCCACCAAGCATCACCAGCTCCAAGTAAGCTGTCAAAAAGACCTGCAACAGGGCTTGCAAGTTAAGTTGCCTAGCATTAGCTGTACTGACGTTTCTTCGCAGACTTCTGTATGATGCGCTGGCTGTTTTGCAAGTACCTATGCACAGTGCTGCGTACAACACAGTTTGACTGTTTACAATGAATGAAGAGTTGTGCATGTTGCCTGCTTTGCTGATAAAAACCAGTGCTGAGCCATACATCCTTATCCAAGTGCAGATGGCAGATGGATTTGGCCGGTCTTGAATGGCTCACTTTGAATCCTGGAAATGCTTGATGGCGTACTGGCATGCATCTGCCACGATGGCTTCATATTGTGCTTGTTGCAAATCAAACAATATGCTCAAGCAGCATCAGGACCAGCATGCCAGCTAGTATGCTGGAACAGCAGAACAATTGCTGCTCAATTCAACAGTGGTCAAGGAAAAGGTGACAGGTGATAACATCTTCTGACCTCAGGAATGCCAGCAGCTTCAGCAAAGGAAAGATTCTTTGGCATAGGCATGACAAAGCCTTCTGGTGCTGCAGCGTACTGGGCATACCCACCACCATCTAGCAGCGCCATGACTTTGTCACCCTTCTTGTACTTGGTCACCCCTTTGCTAACTTCATGAACAATGCCGGCTACCTCAAGCCCTAGAATCTCACTGGCACCTGGATACATAATACGCTACAGCTCGCACCATGACATGACTGTTGTTTTGTGACAGCTACAGGGCGGCGAACCCACAAATAGTGTGAATTCTAAATAGAATCCTGCTGTAGGCAAGACCCCACAGCTTGCTTGCTTCACATGGAAGTAGGCATATGGGCCAGCTCTTCAACAGTGTCTGTGCGCATATATGCATGCAAAAACGCTAGTGTATGGTACATGTCTGCGTGAATGTATGCGAGCATGGCTTGGTAGCTCCACCTGGTGGCTGGGGGTATTTGCCAGCGCGCTGCAGCAAGTCTGCACCATTGAGGGCTGTTGCATACACCTCGATCATGACTTGACCGTCGCCAAGTTTTGGATGTGGAACATCGTCGTATTTGAGGTTTTCTGGACCACCCGCCTTGACCAACGAAATGCCCTTCATAGTGTTGGCTGCCATGGCCTGAAAGCAGTACCCACAAGCCTGTTGCAATTCGAAATCGCTCACAACATGCTTGATCACTGGACGAATGGCGTGACGTGGAGTTGCATCCGCCACGTACAAGTCGGCAAACGAGCAGACTGTGCGGGGCTACCTTCCGTCAAGCCAAATCAGAGACTGCGTTCGAAGCGAAGGTGCAGAGAAAATGTGTTATGCAAGCTGACGGGACACAGGTCACAGGCTGTAGACTTTCAGTACAAAGACTGGATTGCGATACAGACAAGCTCGGTCAATTTCGGATCGGCGCCGATGGCAAAGCTCGGAAGTGCACATTCATAAAGGCCTTACGACATGCTGCAGAGCATATGCATGCAGCGACGGTTCATATCCCAGATGTTCAAAATCCCGTTCAGTTGCATCGAAGCCACTGTGGGTCCCAGTGTGGGATCACAGGGTGGGATCACCTTGAAGGACCAATGCTGTCGTCGCGACGCGGCCCTCTCGACGGTGGGAGGTGCCACGCACCAACGCTCAATGCTCACGTTGCTCAGAGTGACCGTCATGGTTTGCGCAGGACACCATTGTTCAACACGCAAGTTGACCGTTTACGGTATCTTCTCGCTCGCCCAGCAAGCCGACATAAAATTTTCTGGCATCAAGCAGTGCAGCTCGCATAAACACATACATGAAGTCATCGCCTGAGCGCTTCCGGCAGACAGACAGGAGTCCAGCTTTGAAGTCCTAGGCGGGATGCGTCAATCGCCTATCAGATATGCCAGTGGTGTAATAGACGGGCAAGCTGACACACAGCAGGCAAGCCCAGGTACAGAATTACCAGGCCTATGGAGGCGAGCAGCGCCACAACTTCAGCCCACTTTGTCAGTACAAATGGCAGATCTAGGAAGAACAGCGCAGTCAAGCTGGCCTGATCTTGCCCGACATTCTTCCTTGGGATTCTTCCCTGTGGTGCCTTTGCAGCCACAAAAGAGTGTCAGAGATCAGTACACTTTACCTGGACAGGTGGAAAGAACAGGTAGCATGACTGTAATGTAGACAGTGTAGTGTCAAGCTGTATCAGTACCACTCTCTACGCCTTTTATGCAGAAGCTGCTTTGCACAGTGCAACAGTGTCTTGACAAGCTGCAAACTGACAGGTAGTGAAAGACTCAATGACCAGGACAAACAAGCCTCTTTGCCAGGGCAACTGGCGAGGAACTCTGTAGCGCCTTTGGGCAACGCAGCTCGGTCATCGTCCCAGGCGCAACAGCTTGCCACAGACTCAAAACCGGCTGGAATGATTGAAAGGCTATATTCCGGGATCAGACTGGCACCCCTGCCGCCACCCCTGAAGACCCAGCCTAGCAGACGGTCTGAAGACCAGCAGATTCAATCAGTGGGCAGTCGTGCACGGACTGGTGTGCCAAAAGCTGACGACATGCGCAGACTTGAAAACATGGAAGCAGCCTCGGCTCTTTTGTCTACAGTAGCGGACGTTGCACAGACTAAGCAGGATGCCACAGGCTCTGTACAAAACCAGCCTGCTGTTCAACAGCCGCGCCGCCGTGCAAAGCAAATTACTGCTAACAGTGCAGAGCATGTGGCTGAGGTCAGGGATCATGCCTCCAGTGTGGGCCCAGAGGACAGACAAGACACCACGGGTGTTGAGCATTCAAGATCTGGCCCCAGATGGTGGCAGCCTGTTTTGCTGGTGAGGCACTTTCAGCTGCATATGCTACCCATATGCGTAGTGATGTTGAACCTCAACATGCAGCAGGTCTCACTCATATGGTTCAGCTGAGAAAATGCAACAAGGGCTAGGCACAAGAAGATGCATAGGTGCGTAATCTACCATAGCAAGGGGTGTCAGAAAGACTTGCTTCAACCAGGTCATCATTCAGCAAAAGGCTTGCACAGTGAAGCGCCACCTTGCAATCTGACATGACCTGCATTGATGCATAAGCCAAGTGCACAGATCAGTAGCTATGACAAAGGTCATGCTGCCACAGCTGTTCGCTCACAGGACTGGGGTTCAGGCACACCTAGTAGGTACCTGGCAAGACTGATCAGCTGGAATGCCTGTAAATTGTTTATTATTGTTATGCTGTCACAGGTGTCAAGCATCTTGCTGTTGATCTTGCTGCATGACGCTTTGCTCATTTTCGGAGGCTTCTCGCTGGCTAACAACTTCTTCACCTTAGACCTAGAGGGTGGGCTCATTGTCAAGAAGAAGAGCCTGCAACTGGTGCCAAGTGGTGGCACAGCTACTGTGGGCTCTGGTAAGCTGGACCAGAACAAGGAATACACATTACATCACCTTGTGCATGCCTGCTGTATATCGCTGCTGACATACATCGTGGCATCAGACAGGCAGTCAGCAGTCAGCATCTGTTGAAATCTTTCTGGAAGGTCAATGCGCACTGTCTGTTGACACTGTCTGTTGACACTGTCTGTCAGATTCAATTAGGCTCCCGACCAAAGGACCCCTTGCATGCTGCTGCATAAGCATGTCACAATTTCTAAGAGTTGCCCGGTCTTGTGTTATCTGCTGTTTACACTGATACCTGAAGCCCTGAGGTGTTTTGACATGCTGGGCTAGTAGCAAGAGCTGCATATGTCATCACATTAGCTGCACAGCAGCAACACTGCTGTCGCTTGTAGGCTTTGCATTTTTTGTTAGGCGTTTTTTGTTTTGAATAATTCTTGGTATGCCATCAGCCAGTGCTCCCATGCAACTTAGCCTGCTTTCAATTGCGTGTACTTGCATGACTTCTGAGGCTTGTTTGCCAATCATCATCTACTCACTCACTCATGCGCTCACTCACGCACTCACTCAGTCATTTACTCACTTACTCACTCACTCAGGTCAGGTAAATACAGTCCTGAGTAGCTCCATGTATGTGGAAATGACAAGGTCCTGCACTCTGCTTTTGTGTAGCACATACACAAAATTTTCATCCTTTGGGAAGTTTATCTTACATCATGATCACATGCAGATAGCGAGGAAGCAGACCTGACAGTGTATGGCAATGTCTTTGTGCGGCCGCTGAATACTGTCTCTTCTACATCTTCTTCGGGCAGAAGGCGCCTGCAGCAGACAGGTACACTGCCTGAGATTTGCTTCAGTTTGTCTTGTCTGCAGCTTCAAGCTGGGCTAAAGCAGCACTGGAAGTTAGTTATGACTGTTACAGACTTTAAAGTTTCCATGTCAGGATTTTGCTCCTTTCAAGTGGGTGCATAAGCCACCTTGCACATTGCTGTTACACATCCTGCCATGCATGATGGCTTCATGTTGCACAGGCATGTCTGAGCAGGAAAGCTCATCAATCGCCGCACCAGAAACTTTTGTTGCACAGGTACCACCAACAGGACTGCACAGATCACCCACACAGCAGCAGCTGGTCGGCACCTGTTGCTGGATGTGGACCAGATTATCAGCAACCTTACAAGCAGCTCAGATCTGGACACCAGCAGCGTCGCAACACCTTTTGGGTTGGAAGTGTATGGCAATGATCAGCCCACTGGCCTGATAGCGGATAGTGGGAGTACAGAGGTACACACTCATGCACTGACATGCTTGCCTGCTGGAAGCCAATGTTTGCAATTTCAGCCTGAATTTGGACAACTTTTGACCCAGCTGCATGTCTTTGCCAAATGTGCTTTGGTGATGACAGTTGTCACTGATGCTGATGAAGTGTATCCTGTCAGAGTCAACGTGTCACATTCAGGCAGACTTCTTTGTTGATCTGATGAACTGTCTATGGCCATGACCATGTGAAGCATGGGTGCACAATGCTGCTCAGGCATGCGCTGTGCAAACACTGGACCTTCGCCACAAGCATACAAACTCAGAAAGGAGCTGCTCACGCGCCAGGATTGTAGCTCGTTGCCTGTTCAAACGAGTTGACACAGATCATGTCTGTATCAACCTGTGATGCAGGATTCACACAACTGCATGCTCAATCATGTAGGCTACAAGCATCTCACCCCTGGGATTTACGCACACTAGTTGCGCTATTCTTGTGACTATGGTCAGTCGAGTCAAATCTGACATAGCTGCAGCTCCTGCAAAAACTTCTTGAGAGGCTGTCTGTGCTGTGCAGCACCCCTCCACTCTGAGACTTGGAGCAAGCAACGGCAGCACCACCATCCGGCTTGCAAGTCTGGGCTCAGAAGGACCCTTGTTGCTGACCTATGGCCAAAGCCCTGTACTCTTCACCAACAGCACCCACACCATCATCTACGGTGCCGTAGGAGACAGCAGCATTGCTCTCACCACCAACGCTGCTGGATCAGCTGTCGTTAATGTTGTTGGGGATGTCATCAACCTGCAAGCTGGGCAGATCGGCATTGCAGGCAACATCACGTACAACAATACTCCGGCGACTAGTTCTGACACGTCACCACCCCCCTCACCACCTCCCTTCCCCCCTCCAGAGTCCCCACCTCCTGCCACCCCTCCAGAATCCCCACCTCCTGCAACCCCTCCACCACCCCCCTC
>JAABUK010010320.1_pt1 | contig 12494 bp, 14 predicted proteins | sample 5559141 | NCBI WGS metagenome assembly JAABUK01 (sample SAMN10711869, study PRJNA513367) | rock metagenome | isolation source: Antarctica rocks | place: Antarctica: Victoria Land, Pudding Butte nord | collected 2016-01-03
TACAGGCTTGCTGCAAGCCTGTCTTGCAGAGCAGCACTGAGCAGTGGGGACTGCATTTTGCCCTGATCAGTGTTGCGTTGCACTGATGTTGGGTCACTGCACACCTGTGTGAACAGCCAATCTTCATGGGTGTAACTGCACTGATACAAGCCTGCTGCAAGCCTGTCTTGCAGAGCAGCGCTGAGCAGTTGGGACAACATTTTGCCCTGATCATTGTTGCAGTGCACTGGTGTTGGGCCACTGCACACCTGTATGTACAGCTAATCTGCATAGGTGTGATTGCAGTGATACAGGCTTGCTGCAAGCCTGTCTTGCAGAGCAGCACTGAGCAGTGGGGACTGCATTTTGCCCTGATCAGTGTTGCGTTGCACTGATGTTGGGTCACTGCACACCTGTGTGAACAGCCAATCTTCATAGGTGTAACTGCACTGATACAAGCCTGCTGCAAGCCTGTCTTGCAGAGCAGGGCTGAGCAGTTGGGACAACATTTTGCCCTGAACAGTGTTGCAGTGCACTGGTGTTGGGCCACTGCACACCTGTGTGAACAGCCAATCTTCATAGGTGTAACTGCAGTGATACAAGCCTGCTGCAAGCCTGTCTTGCAGAGCAGCGCTGAGCAGTTGGGACAACATTTTGCCCTGAACAGTATTGCAGTGCACTGGTGTTGGGTCACTGCACACCCGTGTGTACAGCTAATCTCCATAGGTGTAATTGCAGTGGGACAAGCATGCTGTTAGGCTAGTTTGCAGAGCAGCACTGAACAGCAGGGAAGCTATTTTGCCCTGACCAGTGCAGCAGTGCACTGCTGTTGCATCACTGCACACCTGTGTGAAGAGCAAATCTCCATAGGTGTGATTGCAGTGGGACAAGCATGCTGTGAGCCTGTTTTGCAGAATACAACTGAACAGCAGGGAAGCTATTTTGCCCTGACCAGTGCTGCAGTGCATTGTTGTTGCGTCACTGCACACCTGTATGAAGAGCAAATCTCTATAGGTGTAATTGCATTGGCACAGGGCTGCTGTGAGCCTGTTTTGCAGAATACAACTGAACAGCAGAGAAACTATTTTGCTCTGACCAGTGCTGCAGTGCATTGCTGTTGCGTCACTGCACACCTTTATGAAGAGCAAGTCTCCATAGGTGTAATTGCAGTGGGACAAGCATGCTGTTAGGCTAGTTTGCAGAGCAGCACTGAACAGCAGGGAAGCTATTTTGCCCTGACCAGTGCAGCAGTGCACTGCTGTTGCATCACTGCACCCCTGTGTGAAGAGCAAATCTCCATAGGTGTGATTGCAGTGGGACAAGCATGCTGTTAGGCTAGTTTGCAGAGCAGCACTGAACAGCAGGGAAGCTATTTTGCCCTGACCAGTGCAGCAGTGCACTGCTGTTGCATCACTGCACCCCTGTGTGAAGAGCAAATCTCCATAGGTGTGATTGCAGTGGGACAAGCATGCTGTGAGCCTGTTTTGCAGAGCAGCACTGAACAGCAGGGAAGCTATTTTGCCCTGACCAGTGCTGCAGTGCATTGGTGTTGCATCACTGCACACCTGTATGAAGAGCAAATCTCCAAAGGTGTAATTGCAGTGCCACAAAAATGCTGTGAGTCTAGTTTGCAGAGCAGCACTGAATAGCAAGGAAAGTATTTTCTACCCCGGCTATTGCAGCAGTGCATTGGTGTTGCATCACTGCACACCTGTATGAACAGCAAATCTCCATAGGTGTAACTGCAGTGACCCAAACCAGATGTGAGCGTGAGTTGCAGAGCAGCACTGGCTTAGGGTTGCAGTGGCACAAGGCTGCTGTGAGCTTGTTTTGCAGAGCAGCACTGAACAGCAGGGAAGCTGTTTTTCCCTGAGCAGTGCTGCAATGCATTGGTGTTGCATCACTGCACATCTGTATGAAGAGCAAATCTCCTAAGTGCAATTGCAGTGGCACAAGGCTGCTGTGAGCTTGTTTTGCAGAGCAGCACTGAACAGCAGGGAAGCTATTTTGCCCTGACCAGTGTTGCAGTGCACTTGTGTTGCATCACTGCACATCTGTATGAAGAGCAAACCTCCATAAATGCAATTGCAGTGGCACAAGGCTGCTGTGAGCCTGTTTTGCAGAGCAGCACTGAACAGCAGGGAAGCTGTTTTGCCCTGACCAGTGTTGCAATCAATGGTGTTGCATCACTGCACACCTGTATGAAGAGCAAATCTCCACAGGTGCAATTGCAGTGGCACAAGGCTGCTGTGAGCCTGTTTTGCAGAGCAGCACTGAACAGCAGGGAAGCTGTTTTGCCCTGAGCAGTGCTGCAATGCATTGGTGTTGCATCACTGCACATCTGTATGAAGAGCAAATCTCCACAGGTGCAAATTGCAGTGGCACAAGGCTGCTGTGAGCCTGTTTTGCAGAGCAGCACTGAACAGCAGGGAAGCTATTTTGCCCTGACCAGTGTTGCAGTGCACTTGTGTTGCATCACTGCACATCTGTATGAAGAGCAAACCTCCATAAATGCAATTGCAGTGGCACAAGGCTGCTGTGAGCCTGTTTTGCAGAGCAGCACTGAACAGCAGGGAAGCTGTTTTGCCCTGACCAGTGTTGCAATCAATGGTGTTGCATCACTGCACACCTGTATGAAGAGCAAATCTCCACAGGTGCAATTGCAGTGGCACAAGGCTGCTGTGAGCCTGTTTTGCAGAGCAGCACTGAACAGCAGGGAAGCTGTTTTGCCCTGAGCAGTGCTGCAATGCATTGGTGTTGCATCACTGCACATCTGTATGAAGAGCAAATCTCCACAGGTGCAAATTGCAGTGGCACAAGGCTGCTGTGAGCCTGTTTTGCAGAGCAGCACTGAACAGCAGGGAAGCTGTTTTGCCCTGACCAGTGTTGCAATGAATTGGTTTTGCATCACTTTACACCTGTATGAACAGCAAATTTTCATAGGTGTAGTTGCAGCAGCACAATCATGCTGTGAGCCTGTTTCGCAGAGCAACGCTGAACTGTTGGGAAGCTATTTTGCCCGGAACAATGCATCAGGTTCTTGAGGCGCCACTTGCTGCAAGCGCTGTAGGCCGTTTCTTGGGAAGCGGGGCACACGATCATGACCGTTCAAAGCACACCTTCAGCCGCCAGGCCGCTGCGCATGACAAAAGGTCAAGGTCAGGGAAGAATAGGTTTTCTTAGCTTGGCCCGTGCTTCGTACTACGTGTTGGTTAGTGCATCCCGAACCAACGTGCCGTTTTACACATGGCCATGATTTGGTATCTGCACATTCAGAGCCATAACAAGATCAGACTTGCATGCCAGTCTCACATATTGCATTGGCATACTTTATGATGTGTCCTAGCATTACGTGATGCAATTTTGATTTGAAAGAAGCGTTCAGAGTCCAGCTGTCATGAGGCATGCAATCTGGCTGTCAGTCCGGTCGGGCAAGTTGGCAAGTCGTATGTCCTTATCTGTAGGCGAAAGGCAATAAACTCTGGCAATTTTTCACAGCTGCAACAAGAGGCACTGTAAATAGAGCAGTGTTGTGAGCACAGGCTTTGCTTTTGTCAGAGCAAAGCTTGTGCCACAAGCCTGACCTTCAACATTCATTCTTGGGAAAACTCTCTAGCCAAGAACCACAGCTTTGCTGGCTAAACTAGATACCAGGCTTTGAAGCTGGCCAGTTTTCCAGAAGACCAAACGGCTTTGACGGATCCTTGCCCATGTCGTTTGCCCTTTGCACTGCTTCAAACCTGCTGCCCTTCTTTCTGCTCTGTTTCTGTGTTCGAACACTGCCGCATTTGCCGATCTGCTGCAAGCGCTGTAGGCCGTTTCTTGGGAAGCGGGTCACACGATCATGACCGTTCAAAGCACACCTTCAGCCGCCAGGCCGCTGCGCATGACAAAAGCTGCGCAGAGCAACATCTTGTCGCTTTCTTTGTTTACCTAATCAATGGATACATTTTTGTGGGCCAGGACTGTACATCTAGGGAAGTTGCAAGCTTCTCTTAGTGGTGGTGTTGTTGATCAAGATGCCCCGGATTTGTTGCATCAGATTCTGCAAATGGAACTCATTCAAACCAGCCACGAGCAGAACAAGCTAGCAGCCACTGAGAGGTATGATCAAGCACATGTTGAAGAAATTTCAAAAAGGGCATTGTAAATTCTTGTGCAGCTGCAGGAAGTCAGCCTTTCAGCTTTCAATTGTCTTATACTGATTACCCATGTTAGGCATGGGTAGCAACATTGCAACATAAAAGGCCACGCACAGACACACCAAGTTTAGTAGTGGAGAGGGGTCCCGCTCTGGCACACAGATGTCCTGAGGAGTCTGTGGTGAGTCTGAGAGGATGTAGTGCCAATCCAAAGGAGATTGAGTGATGATCTAGTGGGAAACATCAGGTGGGGATTCTGTGATGATGATGTGGTGATCTGGTGGGAATGTTGTAGGGAGTAATTGGGATAGTGGGGGAGAGTATGGATAGTTGGGTTTTTGTTGGAAATGTAGTGTGTTTTCAAGAATGATTGTGATGATTGTATGAAGGGACTAAATTTTTTCATTAGAGCTTCAAAAGAGTGAGCGAAAACTCCCCTCCCCTAAAGGAGGGACAGGCTGACGCCTGTCGCTCACGTCATTCTTGATGTTTCTGTGAATGCAAACAAAGGGAGCTACTGACGTCAGCCAGTACTCCACTGAAGATGTATGGTGAAGTTTGGGAGGATTGTGCTTAGTCTGTGGATCTTTCTGGACATTGTCGTATTTACCTTGATTTTAAAGGTAATACAAGTGCATGTGTCGCGCTCTGGCACAGAGATCCTTGAAAGCTTCTGTGGAGAGTCTGATGGGATGTGTGGGGGATTGAGTGGTACACTGGACATGGACGTAGGCTGTGGGTCCAGTGCACAACAATCACAAGGGCCGCAACGTCAATCATTCTTTCGGTCAGCAGCAATCATGCAGAAAGCATCAGGGCATCAAGCACTCAGCTGCGCATGCATTGATGCTATGCGCTTCTGAGTGCTGCAATGGAAATGGCCACATATGCTGTGGATCCAATGAATGCTGCAATGCAAATTGTTTGACAGCCCTGTCTTGCCAGTTCTGAGCTATGCCAGTCAAGTCTGGGCGTTGATCAGAAACTTAGCAAAAATGTAGAGGTGTTGCACAGGCAGTTTCTGAAACAACTCATTGGTGTCAGGAAAAGCAGCACAAATGAGATAATCTTGGCAAAGTTTGGGCGTTTCCCTCTACAGATTCGCTTCTAGCAACAGATTTTGCGCTTCCACAATCACACCATGAAACTTCTCAATTCGCGTCTTAGCAAGCTTGCTGTAGTAGATGGTGCTCAGTTGCAGCCACAAGGAGATCAGATCTGTGGAACACAAAAGAAGAACGGTTGAAGGTGTCTTTTGCGTGCATAACTTGATGAACAGCCAGAATGTCCACAAAAAAATTCCATTTTAGATGTTGCTTTCATCATCAACCAGCAACAGGGGTTGTACCAGCTTGACTATCAGAGCAACTCAAAGCGCAGCAGTTAAGTCTTATACCAAAGTCTGCACCCAAGCCATGAATATGCTCAGTGTCTTACTCATATCAAAATCTTGTTCAACCGTAGGCTGATGAGCAGGTTTAGATGTGGTTGTCACGGGTTACACGTAGACAATGGCCCTTTTATGTCAGGCAGTCAGTCAATCTCCAGGCACCAGAGACTATGTATGGTATGCCATTCCTGCTTTGCAAAGAATGAGCATCATTTTCTGTTTGATTGTCCAGCGCATAGTCACGTAAGGGTGCATCACCCAGCTCTTTGCGATCACCCTTCACCCACACTGGCATCTTTTCTTTCCACAGATCAAATCAACCTTTTAGGAAGACAGAAAGTGCCACTTTCATAGACGTTACGTTTTGCGTTATTATCCCATTTCTGTCTTGTCATGTTTTAGGGCATGGGCTCGGCTGCACTGCACCGCACTGAGAGCAGCAAGTCAGTCGTTGTCATCTGGAATCAAACACATGTGGTGGGCTGCCCTCACTGAACAGTGTGGTGTTTGCGGTCATTTGCTGAAGCCCTGCCACATATTAGATAAATGTGCTGGCGCCAAAGTGCTGTTTGCCATCCAACCACTCCTGCCGTGCTGAGCAACCCATTTCAGAACGCTTTAGTGTGTTGGCTGAATTGTACGACTTTTTTATTGATTTTTTGTCCGGGGGCCCCAGCCACCCGAAGGCCCCACGGACTTTGAATTAAAATAGCGATAAAATAGTAGTTCTATGTGAGTGGCTCAGGACAGCCTCCAATATGCATTTGCTGAGGAAGATAAAGCTGCTAGAAAGAAGAAGAAAGAAGAAGGTAGACAGTACTCATTTCAAGAGCTGTACAAAACGTGGCCGAACACTGGATTTAGATTTGCACGAAGTCAGAGAAGCTAAAGTAAATGCATGCATCCTGCGGAATGTCAACTTGAATGGTTGTATTGCAGGCAAAGTTGACCTCGTCACGCGGATCTTCGTGCACTTTTTGGAACGATGCTGCAGGTTATATTCGCTGCTGTCCTCTGCCTAGGGTCCGGGGTCAGCTTGGCACTTGACACTTTGGTGCAAGACGACCACAGTCAAGGTTTGACTGTGCCCTCGCGGCTGGGCACGGGAGCGTATGCTGTTCCAAGCATTGTGTCGGGAAATGGGCAATACACCCTAGTCATGCAAGATGACGGCAACGTCGTGATTTACGGGCCTGGCGAAGCCCTCACGGTGTGCAGGGGAATCTGTTGCAATCAGGGAGATCGACCTCACACGTTGATACTTCAGACTGATGGTATGTACACGGAAGAGCTCTGAGCACTTGCGTCAAAGCCTTCCGTCTGCAATAATGATGATGTCCATGATGTACGTTCCATGATGTCCGTTCTAAGGTGTCCATGATGTCTATGATGTCCGTTCGGAAGGTTAGGTCGTTTAGAGATTCGCTTGCGAACGTGTTTTGCAGGCAATTTGGTGGTTTATACCAACCAGTTTCACCCAATATGGACGTCCAACACTGTCAACTATGGTGTGCCGCCATATCACTTGCTGATGCAGAACGACGGGAACTTGATCTTGTACGACAGCAGGGGCTTGCAGTTCTGGTACCAGAACGGATACCTTCACCGCTGCGATCCTGGCAGTTCGACTTGTGTATGCCCTGATAACACCTCGTTCAATAACCTGTTGACTGGCACCAATTGTGGCAGATGTGGAAACACTTGTCCGGCAGGCACAACATGCGACCCTACTGGCCGCACAACAACATGTCCCTGTCTAGCAACCAGCTGCCCCAATCATGGCAAGTGTAGCCAGCAGAATCCCAACTTTGTGTGTTACAAAGGACCCACCAATTACTATTGCGCCTGTCCAGATGGGAGAAACCTGGAAACACAAGGCCCAGGAGTCGTCTATAATTGTGGTAACACATGCTCAACCGGTGTTTGCAGCAACTTGGGTTCGACAACCGGGACATCTTCATGCCAAACCATCTCAACTTGAACCTTGTCACTAAAAGGCTGGAGACTTGTGAAGGCTCAGCAAGTGAAGTGGGCCCTCAAGAACCTGATGCTTTACTCCGCCGCGGATTTAAAATGGGCCCATTTTAAATCCGCGGCGGAGTGAACACAAAATGTTGATGGATCGCCTATGGATCCATGATTAGATTGGTGAATGAGCTCATTTTCTGGTGTGGCCCTTGCCACATGAAGAACGAGATTTCAACTTTTGCAAAGACTTATACAGGCGCAGAGAACAAGGAGGGAGTATTGCAGATTCTGTCTTTTGATTTTGATGTTCAAAATCAGGTTGTACAGTCACTACATGTAGCTACTTGTGACAGAGCAAATACTGGTCTGTGTTGCAAATAGTGGTCTGTGTTGCAGCATGGGCCTCTCTGCATTTGGTTAGTGATGTAAGTTTATTGCTGTGGATATAGGGCTATTAGCCGGTTGCAAGGATCTGCCCTTGCTCTCAGCATGATTGTGCTACTGCAACTACACCTATGGAGTCTTGCTGTTCATGCAGGTGTGCAGTGACCCAACACCATTGCACTGCAGCACTGTTCAGGGCAAATAGCTTCCCCACTGATCAGTGTTGCTCTGCAAAACAGGCTCACAGCATGCTTGAGCTACTTCAACTACACCCATGAAAGTTTACTACTCATGCAGGTGTGCGGTGATGCAACACCGATAAACTAAAGCACTGTTCAGGGCAAAATAGCTTTCCCACTCTTCAGTGTTGCTCTGCAAAACAGGCTCACATCAAGATTGTGCTACTGCAACTACACCTATGAAAATTTGCTCTCCATGCAGGTGAGCAGTGATGCAACACCAATGCACTGCAGCATTGTTCTGGGCAAAATAGCTTCCCAACAGTTCAGCGTTGCTCTGCGAAACAGGCTCACAGCATGATTGTGCTACTGCAACTACACCTATGAAAATTTGCTCTCCATGCAGGTGAGCAGTGATGCAACACCAATGCACTGCAGCATTGTTCAGGGCAAAATAGCTTCCCCACAGTTCAGCGTTGCTCTGCAAAACAGGCTCACAGCATGATTGTGCTGCTGCTACTGCAACTGCACCCATGAAAATTTACTCTCCATGCAGGTGTGCAGTGATGCAACACCAACGCACTGCAGCACTGTTCAGGGCAAAATAGCTTCCCCACTGTTCAGTATAGCTCTGCAAAACAGGCTCTCAGCATGAGGGTGTTACTGCAAGTACACCTATGAAGATTTGATCTCCATGCAGGTGTGCGGTGATGCAACGCCAATGCACTACAGCACTGTTCGGGGCAAAATAGCTTCCCCACTGTTCAGTGTTGCTCTGCAAAACAGGCTCACAGCAAGATGTGCTACTGCAACTACACCTATGAAAATTTGCTCTCCATGCAGGTGAGCAGTGATGCAACACCAATGCACTGCAGCATTGTTCAGGGCAAAATAGCTTCCCCACATTTCAGCGCTGCTCTGCAAAACAGGCTGACAGCATGATTGTGCTGCTGCTACTGCAACTGCACCCATGAAAATTTACTCTCCATGCAGGTGTGCAGTGATGCAACACCAACGCACTGCAGCACTGTTCAGGGCAAAATAGCTTCCCCACTGTTCAGTATAGCTCTGCAAAACAGGCTCTCAGCATGAGGGTGTTACTGCAAGTACACCTATGAAGATTTGATCTCCATGCAGGTGTGCAGTGATGCAACACCAATGCACTGCAACAGTTTGTCAGAACAAAATAGCTTACCCAATGTTCAGTGTTGCTTTGCAAAACAGCCTCACAGCATGCTTGTGCTACTGCAACTACACCTATGAAGATTTAGTATCCGTGCATGTGTGCAGTGATGCAGCACCAATGCACTGCAGCACTGTTCAGGGCAAGATAGCTTCCCCACTGACCAGTGTTGCTCTGCAAAACAGGCTGACAGCATGCTTGTGCTCCTGCAATTAGACCTATGAATGGATATTTGCTCTTCACACAGTTGTGCATTGATGCAACATCAAGGCACTGCAGCACTGGTCAAGGAAGAATAGGTTTCCTTAGCTTGGCTCGTGCTTCGTACTACGTGTTGGTTAGTGCATCCCGGACCAACGTGCCGTTTTATACATGGCCATGATTTGGTATCTGCACATTCAGAGTCATAACAAGATCAGACTTGCATGCTGCATTGGCATACTTTATGATGTGTCCTAGCATTACGTGATGCAATTTTGATTTGAAAGAAGCGTTCAGAGTCCAGCTGTCATGAGGCATGCAATCTGGCTGTCAGTCCGGTCGGGTAAGTTGGCAAGTCGTATGTCCTTATCTGTAGGCTAAAGGCAATAAACTCTGGCAATTTTTCACAGCTGCAACAAGAGGAACTGTAAATAGAGCAGTGTTGTGAGCACAGGCTTTGCTTTTGTCAGAGCAAAGCTTGTGCCACAAGCCTGACCTTCAACATTCATTCTTGGGAAAACTCTCTTGATTCTCCATCTGGGTCATTGCACACCTCATGAGACCTTCTTGGTCTTCCATTTGTTCCTCATCTTCACCTGTGACAGCAAACACAGTCAAGTTGAACAATGGCTATCAAAACATTAGATGTCAAAGGAATGGGGCATAGCAAGATGCCTTGCACTTGGGAAAAAAAGCAGCTTGTATTGTGCAGTATTCACTATGCAGTATGTGGTTAGGACATCAGAATCCAGATATCAGCTTGAGTGACAAAGCTGCGGCTGACAATTGTAGATGGCAAGCACAGCCAGCGCATGATTGCTTCCGACCTCGATTACAATCCTTAATAGGACTTAACCCACTTGATACGCACAGAAAGATATGAGACGATGTGAGTACACAGCAAGATGAAGTCCTCTGACTCACCAGCAACATCTGCCTCATCTTCAGGTACAGCCTCGACTTCATGCTCAGAAGCATTGTCAGGGTTAAAGTCACCGTCTTGTTGGTCAACCTGGGCCTGCATTTTGTCAGCTGCCTTGTCACCATCTGCAACAGCTTTGTCAACATCATCCTTGGCGGAATCCTCTACAGTCAGCTTGCTGGCATGAGCCTCCTGGCTGCCGCCAGCATAATTGCTGTGCGCCTTTTTGGATGACGTTTTCCTGTCCTTAGCTGGTCGCTTTGCTGCGCTTTGCTGTAGAGAAACATCAAGATGAATGTCTTTGCCAGGTCTGGACAAGACTCAAAGGTCAACATGGAAAGGTCTTTTCAGATGTTCTGGTTTCCAAGTGTTACTCAGCTGGGATCCTTAACCTGTGAGGGATGATGAAGGGTCCAGAAGCAGGCCTGAAAAGGCATTGGAACAACGGCAGGCTGTGCTTGTCTGTTCTACCAGGGCAAGGCAGGGACCCAGGACAGCAGGACCTGTGGGACTGTTGCACACTCTACCAGCTAAGAAGCTCTGTTGGACTTGGCTGAGCCCGACATAAACTTACTATGCATGGTCAATGGGTGGATGTCTCCCACAGGCTGCTGCACAGGAGAGGTCTGTGGACATTGACCTTGCAGGCTGACATAGGTTACATGTAGGAAGGCAGAAAAAACCCATAGATCAAGGACAGCAGTTTCGTGACTATTCTGTATAGCTGGCTCGAGGTTGCCTAAATGTGACTGCAGAAGGCTGCCAACCTGAAGCCGCTCCTCCAGCTTTGCCTCCAGGAACCTTGCTTTTGCTGCTGGCTGGATGTCAACGCCTGCATCTGCTGCCAGCTCCTCTGACTTTGCCTTTTGACTATTTTTAGGGGCCATATGAAATTCTTTTCCTTGGCAGCGAACCAGACAGTGTTCTCTGCTCAAGCCTACAATACAACAGAAGCTCTGAGAGGGGTTTTGAACGCGGATTGTACAACTTTGGTTGCTGTTGAAACCTAAGATACGACTTGAAGCAACGTCGTCGGGCTCCAGCGGGGGTTTCGCCAATTCTGCTGTCGTTGATCAGCGTGCGTGCAATACGATGGACGAGTCTGCCAGAGCTAAGAAGAAGAAGAAGAAGATTACAAGCTTTGGCCAGCCAACGGCAAGGCAAGGCAAGGCAAGGCACGGCAAGGCAAAACATCTGGCAAGTTGTATTGCTATTTTGTTGACTTCAAAAAAGCATTTGATACCGTTCCTCGTGGCTTGCTGTGGCAGGTGTTGGAGCGCGTAGGAATACGTGGACCAATCCTTGACTGCATCAAGTCCTTGTATGCTCATGACAGTGCAGCTGTGAGGAACTCAGAAGGCATGTCAGAGATCTTTGACTGCTTGATGGGAGTCAAACAAGGCTGCCCACTCAGCGCAACTTTATTTGGGCTATTTGTGGATGGACTTGAGCAGCACTTGATGGACACAGTTGGTCATGATGCACCCTCCCTCTCAGGCGTACTGATCTCACTGCTACTATATGCCGATGACCTCATCGTTATGTCTACGACAGCAGCAGGGCTGCAAAGGCAGCTTGACGCATTGCAACAGTTCTGTCATCAAAGGCAACTCAGTGTCAATCTGGCCAAAACAAAAGTGGTTACGTTTGGATCAAAAGCTGCATGTCAAACTTTCGTATTCAACAGCAATGAAGTGCAGCGAGTGGAGTCATACAAGTATCTTGGGTTTGAGTTTCATGCAACCAAAAATCTGGCACACGGCGTCTCGCAGCTTGTCTCTTCTGCAAAGAAAGCACTGCATTCCATGAACCGCAGATGCGCTCTTCTACCAATTTCTGATCCTGGACTACGGTGCAAGCTTTCTGACAGTCTGGTACTACCCATTTTGAGCTATGCCAGTGAAGTGTGGGCTGTTGATGACAAGCTAGGTGACGCTGCAGAGCTACTGCATAGACAGTTTTTGAAGCACGTACTTGGTGTTAGGGACAGTACTGCAAATGTTATTGTGCTAGCTGAATTAGGCCGTTTCCCTTTGTGTTTCCATTGGTGGCAACAAATTCTGCGATATCATAATCGCATCAACGATCTGTCTGACGATGAACGTCTCATCAAGTGTGCCTTTGTTGAGGGCATGCATGATCCAGC
>JAABUK010010322.1_pt1 | contig 12493 bp, 16 predicted proteins | sample 5559141 | NCBI WGS metagenome assembly JAABUK01 (sample SAMN10711869, study PRJNA513367) | rock metagenome | isolation source: Antarctica rocks | place: Antarctica: Victoria Land, Pudding Butte nord | collected 2016-01-03
ATCAAGTTTCCTGCAAACGACGGTGCGGCGCTGGACCGGCGGCCGTTCGTCCGTGCCGGCTGACGTTGCCGCATGGGTCGAGACGCTGGCCGCCTTGCACCGGGCGCACCCGGCGCCGGGGGCCGGGTAGGCGCTACCCGAATAACCTGCCCCACGTCCACTCTAGCCAGACGCGGGCCTGATACAGTCCCTCCCGCACGTCCCTGACCGCATCCAGCAGGGCCGGCAGGAACATCGATCTACTTGCGCCCTACCCCGTGCAATCGTCGATGCCGTTCGCGTCCGGGGGTGGAGAAATGAAAGGAGGTGAACGGGAAAGGTTGGGATGATGAGGCTAATGCCACTGGTGCCGGACGCGCCACAAGAGTGCGTCGCTACGCTCCCGCGGGCCGTGCCCGCGCTCTTGTCCCGCGCCCAGCCCGTGGCCTCGGGACCGCATCCAAGGACGAAGGATGCAGGATGATGAGCGGACATGACGGGGAGATCCAGGCGCTGAAGGCCGGCGTGAGCTGCGCCGTGGTGCTGGAGCGGCGAGGGTGGCAGCTCGACAAGCGGGACAGCACGCATCACTGCTGGAAGTATCGCCGCGGCGCCGGCGAGGTGCTGATCGTGAACCACGGCGGCCGTGGCTGGTGGGACCCGACCGGCGACCGCAAGGGCGACGTGTTCGCCCTGGTGCAGTTCCTGGAGCCGGGCACCAGCTTCGGCCGGGTCCGCCAGGCGCTGCGGGACCTGAGCGGCATCGCGCCGTCCTTCCCGGTTGCCCCTGCCGCCAAGCGGGACAAGGCGCCCGAGCTGCCGCCTGCGCAGCGCTGGAGCGCATGCCGGGTCCTGTCACGGGGGTCGCGGACCTGGCGCTACCTGACCCAGGAACGTGCCCTGCAGGGGCCGGTGCTGATCGCGGCCTCCCGGGCGGACGCCCTGCGCGAGGGGCCGTATGGCAGCGCCTGGTTTGCGCACCGCGACGGGGCTGGCGAGGTGGTCGGCATCGAGATGCGCGGCCCGGACTTCCGCATGTTCTCGGCGGACGGCGACAAGACCCTGTTCCGGCTGCCGGGCCGGTCGCCGTCCAGCACCGTGCCGACCGCGCGCCTGGTGGTGTGCGAGGCGCCGATCGACGCCATGAGCCTGGCCGGCATCGAGCGGCTGCGGGCGGACACGCTGTATGTCGCCACCGCCGGCGGCATGGGGCCGGAGACGGTCGCGGCGCTGCAGGCGCTGCTGCGGGACCTCGCCGCCCAGCCCGACGCGGTGCTGGTGCAGGCGACGGACGCCGACGCCCCAGGGGAGCGCCATGCGGCCAAGCTGGCGGCCCTGGCGGCCGAGGCCGGCGTGCGCAGCGGGCGCATCCTGCCCTTTGGCGGGCGCAACGATTGGAACGACGTGGCCCAGGCGCGGCGCCGGGCTGCGCTGGGCCTGCCCTGCCCGGCCGCACCGGATACCTCCGATCAGCTCGCGGGGGCACGGGCGTGAGCGCCCCGGCGCCGGTGCGCTCGGCCGCCGACCCCGGCGCGCGCCTGCTTGTCGAAGGGGGCGACGCCGTCCTGGAGGGCGTCATCGTGGACGGGGACCGGGAGGAGGACGGGCAGTGGGACCTGGATAGCCGGTTCGTGCTGCTGACCGTAGATGGAGAGCGGGTCAGGATGAACGGCTGGATGTGCCTGATCGAGGTGGACGAGGAGGAGGAGGAAAGGAGGGGCAGGGGGGTGGACTGACGCGGGCAGGGGAGGGGAGGCCCTGCCGCGTCGTGCCGGGGGCCGCAAGGGGCAAGGGCCAAGCGGCCCGCGCTGCGCGCGCCCCCTGCACCCCCCGTCCCGAAGCGGCTGCCGGGCTGTGTCTTCGAGTGATGAAGGCAGAGCAGAAGGACGGCAGCGATGAGAACGATGATGAAGGTACGCCTGGTGCTGGGCGCGATGCTGCTGGCAGGAGCGCTGTATGCCCTGGCAGCAGCGCCAGGGTTCGTGTCCGACCTGGCTTCCACGGTGCCGGTACGGCCGGCGCAGGAGGCGCTCCGGTGACGGCCGTGGACGATCAGGCCGGCGACATGCCGGACCTGGTTCCGGAGCAGGCGCTGTTCTGGGTGGCCTGCTATCTCACCTCCCTGAGCTGCGGCGGATCGGCCGAGGGCGGCTGGTGGTTCGACGAGGGCGAGCTTGTCACCGACCCCGACATCTACCGCACCCTGGGCGGCACGCCACGGTCCTTCCTGACCGAGCACGAGGCTGACGCCCATGCGGCCGAGCTGGCGCCGAAGCTGGTGCTGCTGAACCAGGACCGCCCGCCCAAGCACGCTTCCACAAGTCAGGGCACCTACGAGGTCCAGGTCCTGCAGGCGGCCAGCCTCCCGGTCGGCTTTCCTGCGGCACGCCCGCATTGCGAGTAGATTCCGACCCCTTCTTTCCACCCTGGAAGCCCGCCTCGCGCGGGCTTCCGCATGTCTGGAGCCATGCCGTGCCCATCCGCACAGCACGACGCCCGTTCCTGTTCCCCCGATGCCGGCACGCAGGCGCGGCATGAGCGCCCGCCGGTTCCTGGACGCCTCCAGCGGCCACCTGTCACCCGCAACCTGGGCGTGGCTGGACGAGCAGACCACGGACGAGGTGGTGCGCGACCCCCGCAACCGCAGCGCCGAAATCCTGGGCGGGCGCACCCGCCACGGCTGGTTCATCTGGGCCAGCAAGACGCCTCCGGCACAGGTCCCGGCCGACCTGGTTGCCGTAATGCGATACGCACGGAAGCACGGCTGCGCCTACGTCCTGCTCGACTGTGACGCGCTGCCGATGGCCGACCTGCCGGTGCTGCACCCGGACTTCCAGGACCAGCCCATCCCGCCTGCCACGTCCTGAAAGGACATCGCCATGTCTCGATCCACCCGCCGGCGTGCCGCACAGGCCCGCCGCGCCGAGCGGCTGCGCCCAGTGCAGCTGCACGTCTTCAGCTTCGACTTCCCGGAGACCAGGGGCTTCCGTCGTGCCGCCACCGTGCTGGTGCGCGGCAAGATGGGGCAGGTCGCCGCAATCGGCCCGGCCGGCGAGCAGGCCAGGGCGCTTGGACACGGGGCGGTGTTCTGCACGGACATCCACACCGTGCCGGCTCCGCGGCTGACGCCGGCGCTGGACCGGCTGTGCTGCCGGCACACGGGGTTCCCCACCTTCCTGGCATTGCTGACCGCCGCGGCGGGATACCGGCCCAGCATCCGCCTGGACCTGCTCGGCCGGGACGGCGCGGTGCTGGCCCGCGCCTACGACCGGCAGCAGGCCGCGTGGGGCGACCCGCGCCGTGCCTTCGTCACCGGCGACGCGCCAGTCGCTGGAAAACCAGCATGAGCACCGTCCCGGCGCGACATGCCTCCCCTCCGGTTGCCCCCTGCTGGTTCTGCGGCCAGCCCGAGGTGCTGGAGATCCAGGAGATCTGTTAGGTATCGCGCGTCGAATGTCCTTTCTGTCATAAGACGCTTGCCAGTCAGGACGACTTTTACCCGTGGTCAGGATCATGGATCGGAGACGGGCATGGCGGAACTACTGTTTACAGCCGATGACTTCCGTCCGCTGGGGCGGTCCGTATCGGGTGTGCCTATGCTTCTTGACGGGAGCATGCGCTTGGTCGAGCCAGCCTGCGCCTGGCTGATGCACGTGGCCCTCGTGCGCGGCCGAACCCGCAGTCCGCAGACTTGGCGTGCCTATGGTGAGGCGCTGTATGACTGGTGGCAGACGCTGGAGGCCAACGGCTGGGCCTGGGACCGGGTGAGCTACCACGAGGTTGCCGCCTACCGCGACCGGATGCTGAGCGGCCCGAGCGACCACACCGGCCGCCCCTACGCCCGGGCCACGATCAACGGTCGCCTCCGCGTCATCGCCCTGTTCTACCGCTGGTGCGCCTCACGCGGCCTGACCGCCTCGGTGCCCTTCACCTCGCAGGATGTTTCCGTCGCTCGGTCGCGGCCGGCGCCGTTCCTTGCCCATGTGGACGCGAGCGGCGGCGTGCGATCCGCCAACGAGTTGGTGCTGCGCGAGGTCCGCGCACTGCCGCGCCCTATTGCGCCAGAGGCGATCCGCTGCGTCATGGCCCCACTCGGCGCGCGCGACCGCCTCATCGTGGAGTGGGCCGCCCTGACCGGCATGCGTCGCATGGAGATTGCCGGGCTGAGCAAGACGGTGCTCCCCAGCACGGACGCCTCGGAGTTTGTCTCCTCGCCCGTCGTCTCCGTTCGGCTGGACGTCACCAAGGGCGGTAGGGTTCGGCAGGTCTATCCGCCGCTGCCGCTCCTCGACCGCACGCGCGCCTACTTGCGCGAGGAGCGCGCGGTCATCGTGCGCCGTGCGCGCCGGCGTGCATCCGACAATCGGGAGCCCGAAGCGCTGTTCCTGACCGCCAACGGCGCTCCGATGACCGCGCGACGGGTTGGCGCCATGTTTTCCGCTGCAAGCCGGGCGGCGGGTATCGAGGCAAGCTTTCACGCCCTGCGCCACACTTTTGCTGGCGTCATGCTGCGCATGCTGCAGCGCCAGACCGAGCGCAACCCGGAGATGAACCCGTTGCTGACCCTGCAGGCCATCCTCGGCCACGCCGACCTCTCGACCACCGCCCTCTACCTGCGCATGGTCGCGGTCGACCTAGAGGCGATCGAGGCGGCGGTCGACGGCCTCTTCGGTGCGCTCGGCTGAGCCTATGATGCGCCCGCGCAAGGACTACCGACTCCCGCCCCCGCCTGCGCTGCTTTCCGACGCCGTACAGTCCGAGAACCTTGTCGTCCGCCTCCTGACCCCGACCGGCACGCCGGCCCAATCGTTCGACCTCTCGGCTCATGCGCACCGGCCGCACCTGGCCGCCGAACTCGCCTTCGCTTTCCGCCATCACCTCGCGGACAAGTCCGACAGGACCCGTCAGACATTCCAGTACAACATCGCGTGGTGGTTCAGGTTCTTGGACGAACACGACCCCGCGCGTGAGGTGGTCCGATCGGCGCGCGACATCGGCAGGGCGACACTGCGCGCCTATATCGCCTGGCTCGGCCGGCAGCCGTTGGCCGTAGGCAGTCGAGACCGGGTCTGGTCCGCCATCAAGCAGCCGCTGGCCTGGATGCGCCGGCACCGACCCGACCTGATACAGGCCGGACTGGAGCTGCCCATCAACGCATTCCCGCGCCGCTTCGAGCAGGGCTGCCCACGAGCGGCACTCGCGCGCACCGAGTTGGATGCTGTCCTTTCCGCCTGCCGAGCGGATATCGAGGCGAGCTGGGCCGACTTCGAGGCCGGCCGCACTCTGCTCGCAGCGAGACGCCAAGCCGGGTCTCTGGTCCCGGGCGAACTCGACCTCAAGGATCTCGGCTCCTTGCTCATGGTGCTGGTCGAGCAATTCGATGGCTTCGTCCCGAAACAATGCCGGCCCTATCCTGACGACGCCATGTACCGGCGAGTGTGTCGTGCCGTTTCCGAGCACGGCGGCCTGGCACGGATCAGCCGCTTCCTGCACGCCACAGCAGACACCCTGGTGCCCTACGCCATCGCAATCGCCGCGCAGACCTTCGCCAACCCGGAGGCGCTGCGCAACCTGCGCCGGGACTGCATGGTCGAGCACGTCATGCTCGATAGGCGTTGGCTCGTGACGTGGTACAAAGGGCGCTCGCGACAGGTGCAGCGACGGAGCTTTCTGCGCGACCGCGGCTTGTCCGTCCCAAACCTGATCGACCGCATCCTGGCGCTTACCGAACCGCTCGTGCCCCACGCGCCCGCGGCGGACAGGAACAGCTTGTTCCTTTGCAGCGGCATAGGCGGGTCACGCCGCATTGGGTTGATCACACGCGGTCACCTGACAACGCTCGTGCACGCCTTCGCCGAACGGCACGGCCTGCGCGGGATCGACGGCTCCCGATTGGTGCTGACCATGGCCTGCTTCCGCCCGACCGGACTGGCTCTGGCACACGCGGCGCTCGGTTACGACGTGACCAAGACGCAGATCGTTGCGAGCCACGCCTCGGCGGATACAACGAGGCGTTACGTCGATCAGCCCGCGGTCCGAGCCGGCCAGGCTGCTGGGCTGGCCCAGTTGCAGGGCCGCTTCGTTGCGGTGGTGCGCGACGGGGGTTGGGCGACCACGATGGGCGACGAGGTCGGGGTGGACGTGGCACCGCGGATCGACGCCCGCAATGCTACGGCGTCGGGCTTCACCTGCTCCGACCCGCTGGCCGGCATTGCCCCTGGACAGTACAAGGGCCGTCTCTGCACTGCCTGGCTCGGTTGCTTCACCTGTCCCAACGCAGTGATCCCGCTCGAGGCCAACACGTTGGCCCGACTGCTGCGCATGCGCGATGCCCTTGCCGAGGCCCGGGGCCGCATGGCTCTGGACCGGTGGGGGCTGCTCTATGCGCCCAAACTCGAAATCCTGGAGCGCGACGTGCTTCCCCGATTCACCACAGCCCTGCGCGCCGCCGCGTCCGAACTGGTGGGACAGGTCCCGCCCCCGCCGCCCATTGAATGAGTCCGCACGCATCTCTTATACGGCCGGGGGCCCCGCAAGCCGCCGACGACTGGATGCGGGCACCCGTGTCATCGCGCAGTCGCTTCGGCGACGACATCTGGCAGCTCGATATCCAACAATCTGGGATCAAACCTGGGGGAAAACGACTCAGGTGGCATGCGCGCTTACCCGATGACTCCCGCATGACCGACCCACGGAACACCAAGCTCCTGCGCGCGGCCAAGCAGTTCCTGTGGTCGATGGTAGTGGACCCGCCCTCTGGCCAGAAGCGGTCGTCGCCGTCCACGCTGCTCCATGATGGCTCGGCCTTGCGGGTCGTGATCGGGTGGATGATCTCAGACGGTCTGACCTCCTTTGGCGCGCTCGACCGATCTGCCATTGAACGCCTATGTGCCTGGCTCCGGACAAGGCCCGGCAAGCGGCCGGGAAGCACACTTGCCCCGAATACCGTGCGCCTTTACCTCAACTTGATTGCCAACATGTATCGCCAGCGCGGCAAGCTGGCGGACGCCCCGTGGACTAACCCGCTGGCCTGCGACTCCGCATCTGTGATCTCAGGCGCGTCGCGCGACGCCGCGGGTTCTATTCCATACATCCCGGACGCCCTCGCCGTAGACCTGCTCTGCAAGGCGCTCGCCTGGGTGGAAACTCACGCTGAGAGCATCGTCCAGGCGTCCAAGCTGTGCAGGCAAATCACTCACGACCTGCTGGAAGCCGACGCACGCGCAAAGCAAATCGGAGAGAAAATCCACAAAGCGATAGAGCGCGCCGCGATCCCTGGTCCTGATGGGCGCCCGCTTGTCGAGGCGCGCGCCATCTCCAAGGCCCGCGCGCGTCTGGTGGACGCCTGCTTTATAGTTGTCGCCGGGTTCGTCGGCATGCGCGTCAGCGAGATCCTCTCCATGCGGGTCGGCGCAGTCGAGCGACATCCCCTCGGCGAGACCGGAATGGATCAGGCCTACGTCGTGGCTCGCCTGTTCAAAACGGTTGACGATCCTGAGGGCCGGGTCGAGCGCTGGCTGGCACCGGAGCCGGTCGTGCGCGCGATCGAGTGCCTGGAGCGCCTCGGCGCCTCCCTGCACACCGCGTCCAGCCACCGCGAGCTGTTCCTCAACGAGGTAGGTTTCAGACGCATGATGACGCCGATCAGCGGGTTCGCCATCAATCGCCGGGTCAACTTCTTCGCTGCGCACGTCGGCGTGCCGCCATACAAGGGCAAGCCTTGGGTCTTCTCCGCCCACCAGTTTCGCAAGACCTTCGCCCGCTTCGTGGCACGCGGTGACCGTTCACAGCTGCTCGCGCTCGCCGACCACTTCAAGCATGCCTCGGTTGCTATGACCTCCCGCGGCTACGTCGGCAACGATTTCGAGCTGCACGAACTCGTGGACCGAGAGACCCAGGCCGAAACGGCGATCGCACTCGACCGCCTGCTGGCCAGTGAGCAGCTCGGCGGGCGCATGGGCGAGCGCATCGCGGTGCGCAACCACGCATTCCGCGGGCGGGCCGGCGAGCAAGTGCGGCGCGACTACATCGACTTTGTGCTGGCCGAGACGGACCTCCGCATTCGCGGTTGTGATTACGGCTGGTGTGTGTTCCAGGCCGAGACCGCTCTGTGCGGAGGCGAGGTCGCGCCAAACGAGGCGGGCCGGGGACCGTCGGTGTGCGCCAAGTGCTCAAACCTGGCAGTGGATGACCGACATGTCCCGTACTGGCAGGATCGGCGCCGGCGGAACCAGGTGCTCTCGGAGCAGGCCAGCTTGCTCGTCCGTGCCGTGCTCGCCGAGACGGTCGAGGAGTGCGACCGCGTGCTGAGGCGCATCGAGGAGGATGGGAATGGTGACCGAGCGAAGCCAAACGCACCCGCGCCAGATGACGACGCAGGCTGAAAACACAGCTCGGGCCTACCGCGCGGCCCTCAATCGCCTGATCGAGGGCAAAGCCACGCATCCAGCGCTTGCCGGCCGCCCCGTGCGGATCACCCCCGCCGCGGTCTCGCGGGAGGCGCGGCGCAGCCGTAACCCGCTCTACACCACGCACCGTGGCATCCTCGACGAGATCACGGTGGCTGCCGGCAGCCCCAGCCCCGCTGCCGACTTGGCCGCCACCGTAGCTCGGCTCAGGGCGGAGAACGCCGAATTGCGCACTGCTGCGCGGCAACACGCAGAGGAGAAGCGCCAACTGGCGAGCGAGAACCTCCTGCTGCTCCACCGAGCGCGGGTGGCAGAAGAGAGGCTGCAATCCGCATCCCATGCGGCAGCAGGACCAAGCCATTGATCACGGCCCGGCGCAGTCCCGTTTCTCGGTTCGGCTGGGGGCCGTTTCTCCGCCCCGGCTTGCACCACCCTGAAGCGCCGTACGCAGCGGCGGTCGAGGATGGCCGCAGTCCACCGCCGGAGGCGGCGCGCGGTGTCCTCGACGGGTGTTGCGCACAGCGCCGGGCTTGACCTCGCCGGGCATCTTTGCCTGTTGGATGCTGAACGGCGGTTCATGGTGGAAAGCGGTCGGGCAGCTTTCGGCAGTAGCGGGTCGAAAGCTGCCATTTTGTCGGGTGTCAGAACCGTTCGGTTGTGACACCTGGACGGTATGCAGCTAGTGATCGCCTAAAATCGCTCAGGCGCCGCCCCGCCTTGGCCGTGCGGCACCGCACGGACCCGGTTACGGTGTTGGGTGACGCGCTTGGCGGACCACACTGGGCCATCTATTATCTTTCGGGAACGAAAGGGCAGCAGCCCTGATGTTTCCCGTGCCAACCGGCCTTGGGGGGCATCGGCGCCAATAGGCTCGCGCCGCGCTCTGACGCATCATGTTCAGGCACCTGGGAGAATGAGGTGCATCCTGGCATGTCGGGCAGGCGGAGCATTGCCAACTGAAACTGCCTCGAATGGCCTGCGGCCGGCTCTATGCCGCGACGTTCACATCGTTGGCGACCCGCTTGGCCACGAGCTGCTCGACCTGCGTGAAATGTTCGGTGCCCCAGGCACATAGCGGTACGAGCGCGTCGGCCAGCGTTCTGCCGAACGGCGTCAGCGAATAGTCGACCTTGGGCGGCACCTGCTGATGGTCGCGGCGATCGATCACACCATCAGCATGCAGCTCCTTGAGCTGCTGGATCAGCATCTTGTCGCTAACGCCGCCGACCGCGCGTTTGAGCTCGCCGTAGCGCCGCGTGCTGTGCGCGAGGTGGAACAGGATCAGCGGCTTCCACTTGCCTCCGATCACCGACAGCGCGACATCCAGGCCGCAGCTGAACACCATGCTTTCCATCGGTTTCTCCGGGTGGTTACCAAAAGGTGCATACTAGGAAGAGTGACAGTGTGTGTCCACCTCTGCGACATCGGCATCCAGGAGGAACAGATGGGCAGACTTCAAGGCAAAACGGCCGTCATCACTGGCGGCACCAGTGGCATCGGACTTGCGACCGCCAAGCGCTTCGTCGCCGAGGGTTCGCATGTCTTCATCACCGGGCGGCGCCAAGCCGAGCTGGACAAGGCAGTCGACGAGATCGGGGGCGCTGTCTCAGGCATTCAAAGCGACATCGCCAGCCTTGATGATCTCGACCGGCTGTTCACCATTGTACGCGACGAGCGTGGTGGGTTGGACATACTGTTCGCCAATGCCGGAGGCGGGAACGTGGCACCGCTCGGCATAATCACGGAGGAGCAGTTCGACCGCACCTTCGGTATTAACGTCCGTGGCACGCTGTTTACCGTGCAAAAGGCGCTGCCGCTGATGAAGGCGGGCGGATCGATCATTCTCACCGGCTCGACAACCGGATCGAAGGGCACGCCGGCGTTCAGCGTCTATAGCGCGAGCAAGGCCGCAATCCGCAACTTCGCGCGAAGCTGGACGCTTGACCTCAACGACAGCGGCATCCGCGTCAACGTGCTTTCGCCCGGAGCGACGTCGACGCCTGGTCTCCACGGCATCGCCAGCACGCCCGAAGAGGAGAAGGCGCTCGTCGCCGGCCTTGTTGCGCAGACGCCGCTAGGCCGGCTCGGCCAGCCCGAGGAGACCGCCGCGGTAGCGCTGTTTTTGGCCAGCGACGACAGCAGCTTCATGACCGGTGCTGAGGTGTTCGTTGATGGAGGCTTGGCACAGGTCTGAGTCACCGAACATGCCACCTCCTCCATTTGGGGACTGTCTCGATCGCCAACGGCAGCTATCCTTAGATCACCTCCCGAAAGCGGTTTGGCGGGAAACGACCATTCCACGGCTTTCGCCAGTGCCACAACCGGTCGGTTCTGACACCAGCACCCGACCGGCGCCTTCCAGGGCTTAGCGGGTGTCAGAAGCCCGCTCCACAATGGCTGCTTCCAGGCTCGGCAAATGGCCTCGGCTACGGCCGACTAGAGTCGATTTCAGTCATCGGACAGTATGTCAGCTTGCGGGCAGGTTGAGCAACACCGTTAGTGAGTGTCGAAGTCATTATACGATGTTTGAAGGACTACTGCGGCATAGATTTCAAGCAGGCACTGACAATTCGGATCAGTTTCCTCAACCCATCGGTAGTGCATACTCTTGATGCGCGTTTTAGCGGCGGTGAATGCCGCTATGAAGACGGGTTCGATGGCGAGGGCTTTTCGGCTACCTGCACCCTTCTGGTAAGTTGCCTTAAGAAAACCGGTTGATTCCCTGGCGAGCTTGAACGCGAATGCCGCTTCCCGTTCGGTTTTGCTGGGCATCCAATGATTGCGATATCTGGCCAGCAGCCTGTTAGAACGCCCCACGTAAAGATATCGGTCGTTTTCAGAAAATAGATAGATACCCTTGGTCGCGGTGCCGTAAGACGGGATCGCTCCTCCAGTTACAGGCGCCCTTTCCATTAGGGCGACGAAAGCAGGATGGAGACGATCAACGAGAGAGGCAAATCTCGGATCCATAAAGCTCCGTTGATAAGAATGATTTATCTCATTGCACTTAAGCGGGTCAGGTGCATTTGCATCCCGCTTAAATACCAAGTCTCTAAATGGCTGCTTCCGGGATCGTCCAATCGCCCCATCAGCGTCCGCCTAGGGTCGATAGCGGCTACGACGAGCATACCGCCAGTAGGACACTTGTAGAGTGACCTATCATCTGGACGGACAGCAATTTCCAACTGGACACCTGCTGCCAGGCACTACTGGAAAGCGTCTCTGCCGGCATGGACGACGACCCGGCCTGGGGGGCGCGACCTGCTGCGCCGGCTTGGCGCCGAGGTGCTGACCGGCCATCGCCTGCGCCGGGTCGGCGACGGCCAGGGCTGCCATCCCATGCTGGACTGGCAGCTCGAACTGCGGCCGATCCGCTTCGCGCAGGCACGGGCCTTCATCGCCCTCCATCACCGACACTGCCCGCCGCCCGTGGCGTGGAGATCTGGAATCGGCGTTGCCAATGGCCACCAGCTCATTGGCGTGGCGACGGTCGGCAACCCGGTGGCCCGCGCCTTCAACGGCCGCGGCATCGTCGAGGTGAACCGCCTGTGCGTGCGGCGCGACATTGCATCTCTGCTGTGCTGGAACGCAGCCTCGATGCTGTACGGCGCCGCCGGCCGTGCGGCAGAGCGCGCCGGGTTCAGGTCCATCATCACCTACACGCACGAGAGCGAGGATGGCACCAGCCTTCGGGCAGCGGGTTGGAACCGTGACGGCCCGGCAGGCGGCCATAGCTGGCACCGCCCCGGCCGGCCGCGCAGCAACCGCGGCGCGTTCATCCCCAAGGTCCGCTGGTCGCGCACGCTGCGGCCACAGGCGAAGCCGGCGCCCCGCCCTGTCCCGCAACCTGCGCCGGCCGCCGCGCCGCTGTGGATCGGCGCCCCCGCCAGCCCTGGGCCGTGTTCATTGTGAACACAGCTCGGCGTCGGACGGCAGCGCGTGGAGGAACGGGAGGAGGGGCAGGGAACCCCTGAGAACGGGAGGGGAAGGGAGGGCTACCGCATCCCGGACCCGGCGGCAAAGGGTGGGGCGCGCGAGCCGCTGCGCTGGTCTCGCGCGTCCCGCGTCGAAGCCGACGCGCCTTTGCCGCCGGGTCCGGGATGCGG
>JAABUK010010325.1_pt1 | contig 12489 bp, 8 predicted proteins | sample 5559141 | NCBI WGS metagenome assembly JAABUK01 (sample SAMN10711869, study PRJNA513367) | rock metagenome | isolation source: Antarctica rocks | place: Antarctica: Victoria Land, Pudding Butte nord | collected 2016-01-03
CCGTTCACCGACACCAACGGCAAGGTGCAGACCGCGAAACACGATCGTTACAGCGCGGTGCCTTTCTGGGACACCGGACGCAATCAGATCGTGCTCCTTGAGCTGTTGGATCCCGAGCGGATGCGCAGCATCATGGCCTCCGAATTCGACATGGCGCGCGAGAAGGGATACATGAACACCTCCTTCCACGGAGACAACGCCGTGTTCATGTTCCTAGGTTCGTGGAAACGCGGCATTCCCTTCGACTACGCCGCCGCCTATGAGTACCTCAGAAAGAACGCAACGGACCCAGCTGGTCCCCGGCCCTATCTCGCCGAGTACAACAAGAACGGCTGGATCTCGGACATCGTTCCGAAGAACAATCCGAGCCCGCCGTATGCCGGCGGCAAGGCAGGCGCCGCTACAACGCTCGAATACGCATGGGACGATCACGCGATGGCACAGTATGCTGCACTGCTCGGCAAGAAAGATGACGAGCAGCTATTCCTGAAGCGTGCGACCGACTACAGGAATGTCTTCGATGCCTCCGCCGGTTTCATTCGCGGACGCACCGAAGATGGCGCTTGGATCTCCCCTTTCGATCCGCAGGAACCTTATTACAACTTCATGATGAAGGAAGCATCGGGCTGGTCGACGCTCTGGCTCGAGCCGCATGACGTGCAAGGCCTCATCAATCTTCTCGGAGGACGCGACGCGTTCAACCGGAAACTTGACCAGTTCTTCTCGACGCCCTACAACCCTAAGGGCATTTGTCGCGATTGCACCGGCATGATCGGTCAGTATGTACAAGGCAATCAGCCCGACCAGCAATCCCCGTACTACTACGACTGGAGTGGACAGCCCTGGAAAACGCAGAAGCTCATTCGCCAGATACTCGCAGAGATGTACGGCAGCGACGCGTCCGGCTATGGATATCCAGGCATGGATGATCAGGGCGCAACCTCTTCCTGGTACATCTTCAGCGCCATGGGCTTCTATCCGGTCGATCCCTCGAGCGACGAGTACATCATCGGCTCACCCCTGTTCGATAAAGTGACCCTCGCAATGACAAACGGGAGGAAGCTGGAGGTCGTCGCGCATAACAACTCGCCAAGAAACATGTACATCCAGTCGGCCACGCTCAACGGCAAGCCGTGGACCAGAACATGGTTCCGTCAGGCCGACATTAAGGATGGCGCAGTCCTTGTGCTGAACATGGGGGCTACCCCGAACACATCCTGGGGCACTGCTCTAGATGCAATTCCACCATCTATGTCTTCAGCCCGGGAGAGGTAAGGCGGGAACCAAAGCTTCGTACCTGCAGGGTGGGGTCCACTGACCATACAGAAGCGAGAGCTGAATGCCCAAAGCGATGCAGTAGTTTCGTTCGTATTCGAGTAGCCCATGTGAGTTTTTGCTCGTATCGTGGACGCAGCGGCACCGAGAATAGCAGACCGCTACCCTTTGCACCTGGGGAGATTATGTGCTGACGAAAGAGAACAGCGTGACCTTCACATATATCGCACCACCTGAATGGCTGCTAGCGATGTGGAAAGCGATAGACGACAAGATCTTCGGTGATGGCTTCGATTGTTTTGCCGACGACGCGGTCTGCAACCTGCGCGTAGCTGATTAGCATGGGCGGGAGGGTATCTCTCAGAACCTCCGCGAGTTTATCGACAAAGGAATGACGATGCATTACGACGTTCTCAAATACTGGGATAGCCAATCCCTCAAGGTCTTCACGGCATGGTCATAATGAACTTCGATGACCCTAGCATCGAAGCCGTGAAAACCGTCGATGTCGCATTCTTCTCAATGGATGAGCGTAACGTGTCGAGGGTCAGTCTCGGGAGTGCCGCGGTAGACCCTACCTCCTTCTAGCTGATGCAGATTCGCCTAGGATTCGCTCTCGAAGTGGTTTAACCTGACCCTTGAGGGCTACGAGGCGAGCGATGCTTCCTCCGACGACCATCTCGATCGTTCTTCCGGAGCTTCAAGACTGAACGTCTGGTTTCCAGGTGAGTACGAGGCTGGCTACCACGCTCGCTTCGCTGGCTCCTCTGAGTCCTGGACCGCAACCGCTTACTGGTAAGCCGAATGGCAGGAGGCAGATCGAGAGCTCACTGCCTCTGGACAGTGCCTTACCAGTTCCCCTCTTAACTGCAGTACCGCCTCAGACCTTACTGAATCCAGCCTCTTTGGGACGGGAGAGCTGGCACGAGATTACGAGCTTCCGTTCGATCGGACGCTTGGAGATTTTTGGAAGAGAGGCTGGATCCGAAGGGACATAGAGCTGGAAATGTTTGTGAGGAAGGGAACCGATCGGTGAGGCGTCTTCTTCAGCGCTCGATGCATTGCCGTTGCGGCAATCAGCGAACTCTTGCGCACGGCTTATGTCCCACCTGCTACACGCTGCGACGGCAGGATCAGATGTGCTTCGGAGGTATGCGCGAAGCAGTGCTCGAGCGGGACGGCTACCGCTGTCGCGTCTGCGGTGCGCCGGGCAGACGGAAGCGATCGATCACTGTCCATCATCGCGTTCCTGGAAGATCCCTGTTGCCGCTCATGATCTCACTCTGCCCAGGATGTCACTCGAAGGTGCATCGCATCAAGGTGGTGCGAACGAGCATAAGCTCTCTGCTGGTTGAGCTCTGGCGGGAGCAGCATCCGACAGGACACGAGCAAACACTACTCGATCTTTAATCAAGGCAGCTTCCTCAAGGAACGATGCAGATGTCCGCAGATCCTGCTTCTTCGCTGCACATCGCCCACGGACTATTTGCTATCACTTGACGAGCTTGAATCAGGAGATCAGTTCTCCTCTGACAATCTTAACCCACACTTTGCCGTGCAGAACTCGCGGTCGTCAGCTGCTCACCGTAATCGCTGCGGCTTCGTCAGACAACCTGCGATCGCCAAAGTCGATTGCCTCATGAGTGATCTTTATCATGTGTCAATGCTTGTCGCTGCCGTATTCCGGTTTAGACCATGAATACGACCGATCTCGTTTCCGCCATTGATGCTGAAATCTCCCGTCTGACTACAGTCCGTACTTTGCTGGATGAAATTGGCGAAAGCTCCCACCGCAACTCGCGTCCGAAGGTCTCCTCTGTTCAGAAAGCTTCTACCCCAGGAAATTCGGCTGAACCAAAGCGGCGAGGCCGGCCCAAGGGCTCCAAGAACAAGACGTCGGCTTCAACCCTGAGGAGTCCGCTGCGAAGCGACGGGTCATGAGCCCCGCTGGTAAGGAGCGGATCGCTGCCGCGCAACGCGCGCGGTGGGCTAAGCAGAAGGGAAGTGCTGTTGTTACAAGGCGCGCGTCAGAAAACGGGACGGGTAGGCATAAGTGAAGTTCGTACAGAACTCACTTGTGTGTTTCGGTCTGACTGAAAGTCATGGACGTTCTTGCAAGTGCGTGGTGGTCGATTGTCACTATTCTCAGAATGTAGCATCTCGAACGCACCGGAAGCCTGTATTGCTTGTCCCACTGTCGGGTGTATTGGAACTCCGCGCCGCGACCCGATACCGGTTGCAATAAGACTGATGGCACAAGTACGAGCCGCCTTTCAAGACGCGCGCCATCCCGGTCGGCGGCCCAACCGGGTTCATGCGCGTGGCGTTAATATGATACTCAGCGTCGAACCAGTCAGCACACCATTCCCATGTATTACCTGTCATCGAGAGCAAACCGTAGCCGTTCGCCGGAAAGGCATCGGCGGGACACGTGCCAAGGAATCCATCTTCTGCCGTATTCAGGCGGGGGAAACTACCCTGCCAGATGTTGCAGAGGTGCGTGCCGCCGGGCAACAGTTCATCTCCCCACGGGTAAAGCTTTTGTTCCAGACCGCCGCGTGCGGCGTACTCCCACTCCGCTTCAGTTGGAAGCCGCTTTCCTGCCCATGCCGCGAACGCCGCGGCATCATTCCACGAGACCTGAACGACAGGATGACTTGCACGATGGGCCCAGCTGCTCTCGGGACCTTCGGGATGTTTCCAGCAAGCACCATCGATGCGTTTCCACCACTCAATGCCCGGCACTGCTTCGCGCGAACGGAGGCTTTTCGACAGGTCCCCTTCAAAGACAAAGGACCAGCCAAAGAGCTCAGCTTCTGTTACGTATCCGGTTGTTGTGGCAAAGTGCGCAAAGGCCTCGTTCGTCACAGGGGTGCGATCCATAAGAAATGGGTCGACCAACACACGGCGCAAAGGACCCTCTCCATCAGCGGAGAATCCGTTTTTGTAATCCGTACCCATCAGGAATCTGCCCCCGTGCAGGTGAATCATGCCTTCGGCAGATCCTGCCGTGATGCGTTCCCGCTGCGCAGAGTGATTCGTGGAATCCGCAAGGCGGAACGCTCGTTGCTTGCTTGGAACGCAACAGGGAGAAGGCGGCGTAGCTTTCATACGAGAGGCCCGTCTGAGGACACAACCTCGATGGAAGCGGTCCGGAGTGCCTCTTCCATAGCCATGTCGGTAATGTGGCGCCTGCGTTCCTCTAACAAACGCCGGGACAGTATCGGCCTCAAACTTTCCAAGGAGGAGTACTCCGGTATTTTGCGCCGCAGCACCGTGGCAATGTGAAAGCCGAAGATCGTGCGAAAGACTTCCGATCGGGCGCCGATTTGTAGCGCGAAGATAACCTCTTCGAACTCGGGGACCATCGTTCCTCGTGTCACCCACCCCAAGATAGTTTTACCTCCGCAATCTGAGTACCGGTTCGCGACTCTGCTGAACGCGGTGCCTGCCCTGAGTTCTTGCTCGGCCCGCCCAATCCGGGCACGAGCTCCGTCCTCGTCTTGCTGTGATTCGACATTGCATACGATATGTGCTGCCTGAACACGCTCGGGAAGCCAAAACTCCGCGCGATGCAGTTCGTAGTACCGTTCAATCTCCGCGCGGGCGGCATGGGGCTCATGACGGCTAAGCCACATGGAATATCTCTCGACCAGCAGCTCGTCCGCAAGTTGTCGGTAGATAGCAGCGCCACACACCGAAGCGCTCGAAATCCCCAACAGTCTAGTCCGTCGTACACTTACGTCCTCTGCCGAAACAGTAAACCCCGCTCCCAAGGCCTTCTGGAGCAGCGCTACCTGGCCGGCAACCTGCCGCTCAGATAGGCGGCGGAGCGCATTGGCCTGAAAACGACCACCTGGGGTGGTGGTGTCTAATCCAAACCCGCCAAGCTGTCGAAAGACTTCGATGAACCGCTCGTCGTCCACGAACTGTCCATTAACAATGACAGCCACACTTTTCTCCAGATCTTAGGCTCCTGCACGGATTGCAGCGAAAGCCTTCAGTTCGCTTATGCTCAGAAGGTCAACCTCGCGGCGACCTGAACCTGACGAGGAGCACCAGCCGAAGTGATAACACCGTATAGCGTATTACCGACCGTGCTGCCCGGTCCGTTGAATTGTGGGTGATTCAAGACGTTAAATCCTTCCAGGCGCATATTTAGATTGGTCTCGCCTAGCACTCGGATGGGAAAATTGCGTTGAAGACTCAGGTTCAACTGATTCTGATTTGGTGATCGAAGAATATTCCGCCCCGCGTTGCCAAAAGTGAAGGAGGGTGTATTTACATAGCAGGCCGTGTTAAACCACTGCTGTCTCGTGCCGGCCCCGCCCAAGTTTCCATTGCAGATCTGCGTTGGTCGCGTTAGTGTACCAACGTTGGCCGCATCGAAGCTCAAACTTGGCGTAAACGGCAGACCCGTCTGGAACTGGTACACCGGAGATATCGCCCAATCGCCCAGGACCGCGCCTGCAAGTTTTTGGTTCGGGAGAAGTGTCCGGCCAGAAGGTACCTGTATTATTCCGGTGAGCACATAGCGAAACCGCACATCATTATCCGAAGAGGCGTAATTAGCCGCACGATTGTAGTTGTCCTGCAGAGTATCACCCGCTCCGCATGTGTCGCAGAGGTCAAGTGCCGGATTCTGCAGGTCGAACGCGTGTCCATAGGTAAGCGCGTTTAGAAATGACAGGCCCGCGTTGAAGCGCTTTTCTACCTTGGCTGAAACCCCCTCATACTGGCTTGAGTTCCAATTGCCCACCGTTTTGATTGGTGCAATGGTGAATGCCGCGAGAGGCCGGCGCGAGTTCACAGGCGTGGAATTCAGCACCCTGGGTTGATTGCCTTGACCTACGCTGAGCAGTTGAGAGCCGTGATTTCCCACGTAGTTCACCTCCGCCAGCACCTGCCAGGGCAGCTGTTTCTGTACGCTCAAGCTCCACTGCTGCACATAGGAGGTCTGGAAGTGTTCGGCCCAGCTGACGAGGGCAGCGGTCGCGCTCGGCACCAAGGTAAAGCTTGACGCCGGAATAGGCGTAGGCCGCGCGATTGAGGCATTTGGGAAAAGAGGAAAGCCGCTTGCGGGATTGAGCTGGTCGCTCGAGATGGTCGCCGATCCATACCCGAAGAATGGGGGATTACTGGTGAGCCGGTTGGTCACGCCCGTGCCTTCGTCTTGGGCGTAGAAGATGCCATAGGACGACCGGATCGTCAGGTCCTTTACATAAGGCACTCGGTAAGCAAAACCGAGCCGCGGTGCGATGTTGTTCGTGTCGGTGTAGAGGAGGCTCCGCGGCCGGGCCGGGTTGCCGGAGAAGATGAGCTGGCCATACAGCGGTCCGGGATCGAGTACGAGGTTCGCCATCTTATTTTGTGTCTCGGTAAATGGTGGTGTCAGTTCGTAGCGCACACCGTAGTTCAGAGTCAACGCGCTGGTCAGTTGCCATTGGTCTGCCGCGTAAAAGCCATAAGCGAAACCGCGCTCCTCATTGTCAGCAGCCGTACCCGTGGTCAATGAGTTGGCGTCTCCCAGTAGCAGGTCGGCGATTGCGCTTCCACTCGCACCACGAGCCCTCGGGTTCTGCGTGAAGACGCCGGTGAACCCAAAACCGGAGCGGCCGTTCAACGTGGCAAACGTGCGCGGCCGTATCCAAAGGATGTCGGTGCCGAACTTCAACTGATGCGTACCGCGGGACCAGGAAAAATTGTCCGCGAAGTCGAATACCCCAGAGGTCTTGTTCAGGGGGCTGTTGCCACAGCAGGGTGCCTGACCACCCAGACCAGCGATGCTGGAAACATTGAAGGACGGCGTTCCCGTGGTGACCCGAGAGTCGAGCGAACCTGGAATGATTTCGTCACGCGGCTGTGTGCCGCCCGAAGCAATCCCTACGGTCGTCCAGGAGAAGCGAAGCTCATTCACGGTGGAACTCGTCACAATGCGCGTATACCCAAGGCCCAGACCTTTGGAAGCTGTTGTCACTACACCTGGATTCGCTGCAGGTGCCGGTAGCGCAGACTCATTCGCAGTAGAAGTGGTCGTCTGTGCATAGCGCACGAAGGTCGAATCTTTCTGTGAGATCTGGACGTCTCCGCGCACGATACCGTTCTTGCTGTCGTTGCGCTCGGGCGAGTTGCGCTTGAAGACGTTCACTCCAAGCGCAGGCGTGTTGGGTAATGGATACAGCTGCGCCAAAGCCAGACCGATCGCGTTCAGTTTCACCGTTGGGATGACGTTTCCTGCAAATTGAGTGCGGGTTGCCGTCGTTCCAGTACCCGCCGTGGTTGACGGATCGTAGATGGGGACCACAGCGCCGGATGCATTGGTTGTGCGGGAAAAGTTGCCCATCCGTTCGAGTGCGGTCGGTACTAGCGCCGTAGCCGGAGTTTCGGCGCGCTGGTGAACGCCATCATAGGCCAGAAAGAACCATGCTTTCTCCCGCTTTACTGGTCCGCCCAGCGACCCACCGTACTGGTTACGCACTAGGAGCGGCCTGGTGGAGGCGAAGTAGTTCTGGGCATCAAGACGGCTGTTTCGCAGAAAATCATAAGCGGAGCCATGCAGCTGATTGGTTCCACTCTTTGTGACGACGTTCACCACGCCGCCGGCCGCAGCGCCGTACTCGGCGGAGAAGTTGCTGGTCTGCACCGTGAACTCTCGAATCGAGTCGAGGGGCGGCCGGACCATATCGCGTGCCTGATTGTCCAGTCCGCGAAGGTAGTTAACATTTCTCGAACCATCCAGCAAAAAAGCGTTCTGCAGTCCGGTGTTGCCGTAGGCGGAAAACGAGTTGTCACGTCCGGACGATGTTGGAATCACACCGGGAATGTAGTTTGCCGCGGTCAGATAGTTCCGTCCGTTTAGAGGAATGTCGGTCAATGCCTTGCTGCCGATGACCTGCGCGATCGTTTCCGACTTGTCCTCAATCAAAGGTGCGTCTCCAGAAACTGTCACGGCGTCGCTCGACTCGCCAAGAGTTAGTGCGAGGTCGAGCGATACGATATTGCCGACCGACACCGTTACATCGTTCCGGTCGATGGTCTTGAAACCCGGCGCGGCCACGTGTGTGTTATACCTGCCCGGCTGCAGCAATGGCACCTCGGCGATGCCGCGATCGTTGGACTTCAGGACGCGAACCGTAGCTCCGGTATCGGTTCCGGTGATCGTTACGTCGGCACCCTTCAGGACGGCGCCGGATGGGTCCGTGATCGTGATGCTCAACTCGCCTGTCGCTGTCTGTCCAACGCCTCGGGACGGCAGCACAATTGCGGGTAGCAGGACGAGAAATAGCAATCGGATACAAATTGCAGAAACACTCTTTTCCATTCATTGATACGGCTTTGCGCCGCCTCCATACCTTTATGCCCGTCTTCATGAGCTGCTTGGGAACCTGCAGCGGCCAGCTGCGCTTGTTCTTCGGAAACCGATTCAGCCCGCTGCCCGGCTCTCCGGCTTATCAATGTTCAGGGGATCCCCTAGTTCGTGCTGCATCTGCTTCAGACGTGCGATGAGATCGGACTTCACCTGAGCGTAGGCTGGATCGTCCACGAGGTCATGCATCTCCCACGGGTCTTTCTTCAGATCGAAGACCTGGAAGCGCTGGATCTTGGGATAGAACATTAGCTTGTGGTCCCGGGTGCGGATAGAACGTTGCAATCCGCTTAGCCAGCCGAACATCGCGTCGTAGATCGGCTGCGGTCGCTCAGTCTTGAGCATCGGCGCAAGCGAAGGAAACTGCACGTGCGGGGGAACAGGGACATCGGCCAGCTCGCAGGTCGTCGCATACATCGAGTGCTGGTAGACCATCTCGTCAACTCGGCTGCCTGGCCGAACTCCGGGACCGGACAAAATCAGTGGCATGCGCATGGAGCACTCATACTGATTCTGCTTGCCCATCAGGCCGTGCTCGCCCACCGCCAGCCCATGGTCGGCCGTCAGGATCACATAGGTGTTGTCCGCCTTGCCGGAGGCTTCAAGCGCGGCAAGAATGCGCCCGATCTGCGCATCCATGTGTGAAATGATCGCGTAATACTCCTGCCGGTGCACTTGAACGTCGTGTTTGGTACGTGGAAAAGGCGCCAGCAGCTCATCACGTGTCTTGTACTCTCCTTGATCGAACGGGTGTTGAGGCAGGTAATTGGGGGGAATGGCGATCTTCTCGGCCGGGTAGTGGTCGATGTACTCCTGAGGTGCCTGCCGCGGATCGTGGGGTGCATTAAATGCCACGTACATAAAGAACGGGGACGCACGACCAGGCACTTTCTGGGTGAGGTGGCGGATTGCGGCGTCCGCGTAGAGTTCGCTCGAGTGCTGGACCGTGTCGTCTGAAAGATTTAGCCAAACGCCCTTCTGCAGCCAATGGCCCTCAAGGGACCGGTCCGTAGGGCTCCATGTATTGCCCGGCGCGGGCCGGTTGTACTCCTGCGGAGTCGATGGAAGGAATCCGGGGGCCACAGGGCCCATTTCCGAGAAGGAGCGCTGCAACGTTACCGCATCCAGGTGCCACTTTCCGGTGATAAATGTTTCGTAGCCCGCTTCCCGGAGGGTTTGCCCCCAGGCTGGCTTCGTGCTTGCCGTGTTAGCTGCGTCGAAACGGTTTGCGTGAAATGCGGTCAACCCGGTGTTCAACATCGTCCGGCTTGCCACGCAGATTGCGCCGGTCCACGAGCCCTGGTGGAAGCAGTGCGTGAAGTAACAACCCGAGCGCACCAGGCGATCGACGTTCGGCGTGGATACTTCAGGGTTATTGATTGAGCCGATGGTGCGGTACATCCAGTCATCGGCAATAAGGAAGAGGAAATTCGGGCGAGCGGAAGCGGAGCCCAGCGCCGAAGCCGGTCTCACTTGGGTCGCAGCGAGAGCTGCTGAGGAAAGAGTCACAAAGTTACGTCGGTTCACACGATCTCCACGGGCCGCAGGACCTGGCCCCAGCTTGCTAGCTGCCGGGAGCGCCGGTACCGCTTTTTCTCTAAAGTAATTCTGAGCACAGGTAGCGACGAGCCATCACTTCCTGCGAGCACGTGAAATCTAGAGAGCCTCCCATACGGGTGTCATGAGAAATGAGGTGAGAACACGGTGATAACACCGTGTCGCACGCTGAATCTGCGGGAGATGTCTGCTTGGCCGAGGGGTGCTCCCCCGAAGCCGCTCAAGGCGGGTTTGCATAGTTCCCGTTAACCCAGTCCGCTGAGGGTGGCAAAATAGATACATATGGGCGAAAGGAGCGCACTGGACCACCACGTAGGGATCGAAGCCGCTCTATGTCGGCAAGAAGTAGACCGCATTCTCTCCAGTGAGGCCTTCGGCAAGGCTCCCCGTCTGTGTTCTATTCTCAGTTATATCTGCCAGAACTCACTCTTGGGCCGCGTGGACGAGCTGACCGAGCAACAGATCGGTATCCATGTCTTCCAACGCTCGCCTGGGTTCAACTCCGGCGAGGATACGATCGTCCGTGGAACGGCCCGGCACCTGCGTGCAAGATTGGACGCCTACTATCTGGCAGAAGGTAAGTACGATCCGGTGCACATCAGCATACCTAAGGGTGGGTATGTCGCGACCTTCTCTCCTTGTGATGAACCCGGCATCAGGAGCTCAGACATTCCATCTGAGGAGGTTGCAGTTGGCGCGCCTGACACCGCCAATCCTCTAAGTGTTCCAGCTCCAGCGCGTAATCTGGAGAGCCGCTGGCCCTTTGCTGCCAAAGCATCGCTGGCATTTGTCTCGCTGATAGCGGTCATTCTGGGCGTAATCGCCGCGTATCCGGCGCATCCAAGCGCCCCCGACAAAGTGCCCTCGGGACCCACGCCGCTGTGGCGTGCGCTCTTTACGGAAGGCCGGCGGACCCTGATCGTGCCGGGGGATGCAAGCCTGGATACCTATATCGCGTGGGAGCAGCGACCTGTTTCGCTGGACCAGTATGCCAACCAGACCTACCAGCGTGAGGTAACGGTTAGCCAACCACCATCAGCAACGGACGTTCCCCTCAGCGTTCGGTCCGTAACGCCCATGGCAGACCTGCGTCTGGTCGCCCAACTCGTGCAGGTGTCTGAGCGTCTGGGGATCACGCAGGCTCCGAAGTGGATCGAGATCCGGTACGCCCGCGATCTCGCGATCGCTGACACGCATGAGAACAATCTCATCCTGATCGGGACCGAGAGCTTCAACCCCTGGGCGTCCCTCTACCAACCGCAAATGGACTTCAAAGTGGGCTGGGACTTTCATTCCGACGTCTACAGTGTGACCGATCGTGCTCCAAAACAGGGCGAGCCCACGAGGTACGTGTACCGAAGAGATGCTCCTGGCAGCAAAGCCTTGACGCTACTCGCTTTTCTCGACAACTCACAAGGTCATGGGCACGTCCTTCTGGTTCAGGGAACCTCCATGGGCACCACCTACGCGGCTCTGAACTTCCTCACTAACGAACACCTCTGGAAGCCGGTGATCGATGCCGCAAGCGCTCAGGATGGATCGCTACGCAACTTTGAGGCGCTGCTCAGCAGCGATTTCGTCCGCGGAGGGGTCAGCAATACGCAACTTCTGGCCATCCATTTCCATTAAAGCGCCGACAGCCTACCTGCAAATCAAGTGCGTCTCTCCTCGGTACCGGCCCAGCCCAGAAAGGCCGTTGGCGACAGCTCAAAACTTGGTTGCCAGTGGCGGGCTGGCTCGAGCGTTGATTTTCAGGACGACTTATCAAACAAATTGTGAGGCAAATCGGGAATGTTGCAGGCACCTCGCCTCCCGTCGCAGAAACGGTTCGTTTCCACAACTGAACCGCCAGGCACGCAGGCTCGACGAAGGTATAGGCGGCCAGGTTTCCACGAAGCGCATCGTCCTTGAACCTGTTGTGCAGAAGCAAGGGACCGGCAGCGTCTCCGGAGTGAAGCACTCCATAACAATTCGGGCGCATTGGTGGCTGAAGATCTGCCAAGTAACATCATCGAAATGATATGAGGATTTGGACTGAGATGGTGGTCGTCGCCAGCGTCTCCACTGACCAGTCTGATAACAAGTGGAACGTGACCCCTGGCACTAAGCATGCTCCCTGCTACGACTTACAACGTCTGATAACGAATCTTCTGTATAGTCCCGCTGTAGCTGCAAAGTTGAAACGTCCGGTTTCTGCAAAGTTGAAATGTCCAAACTACCCTTCCGAGGAATGATCTCGGAGGCGGAGATTGGACCTTTTTACGATGAGCAGACACGAACTGCACCGGATA
>JAABUK010010327.1_pt1 | contig 12486 bp, 11 predicted proteins | sample 5559141 | NCBI WGS metagenome assembly JAABUK01 (sample SAMN10711869, study PRJNA513367) | rock metagenome | isolation source: Antarctica rocks | place: Antarctica: Victoria Land, Pudding Butte nord | collected 2016-01-03
CTTCAAAGATCATTTGACAGATTTCTGTTTATTCAAAGAAGTGATTTTTTCAAGTCAGCTTTATCATAGATTGAGTAATCTTTGAGAAGTTCTTTATGAATCATTGATAGAAATTGCAGAAGTCAATGAAAATCTGCATATGAATCAACAATCAAGACACTTTTCAGTTTTAAATTACATCTACTTTTTGAAAGTTCATTTGTAAATCATTGATGAATATCAATAATTTAAGAAACGAGATTTTCTGAATCTTGAATTTGCACTTGTCAATGTTTATCTGCAAGTTGACTTCACGAAGTTTGTTTAGCACTTTTTTTACATGAGTTTTATGTTTCTTCAAGATTTTATTGTAGATAAGAATATCATTCAAATATGTCTGACAGAATTTATGTAAACAGTTGAACAATACATCGTTGATATAGTGCTGAAAGAACGCAAGTTCATTGATTAATTTAAAAAGCATTACTTTATACTTATAAACATTGAAGAAAGTAATGAATGTGATTAAATTCTCGCTTTCAGTACTCATGCAAAGCTTATTGAACATGATGATAATGTTGAATTAAGTCAAATACTTACTGTCTTGAATTTAAGCGAGTACTTCGTCTATCAAGAGTATTGAATAACGATCTCTTTTGATCAGAGCATTCAGTTTTCAATAATTCATGCAAAAGCAAAGACTATCATCTTTCTTTTTGACAAATAGTATTAACGAAGCAAAAGAAGCTTTACTGAGTGTGATGAACTTCTTCTTCAAATTCTCTTCTAAATACTCTTTGATCTTCTGCAACTTATAGCTCAACATGAAATACAATCAACTTTTAAAGAGTTAACTTTCATTTTCTAATTTAATCTTATGATCGTATGATTGATGCAAGAACAACTGCGTTATTTTTTCTTTATCAAAAACATTCAGAAAGTCGTGATAAACTATTGAAAGCTTCTTCTTCAGTTCATTTAATGACATGACAAAGATCATTTCATTCAGTTTCGCGAAATCTTTGACTGAGCTAAGTGCTTTGTTGATTTCACTAATGATCAAGAAAAAAATCTTGATCTTCTTATTCTTGACTAGAGTTTGATATACAATGACTTTGATCATGATAATATTGATGAGCTTCTTTTTCTCAGTTGACTGAAAGAAACAAAGTTGATTGAGATCAACTTAAGTGCTTTGCTTTTATATGAGTACAGATTCAATGAATTGAACAGATTTAATGAACTGATTCACTAGTTTCTGATTCATGAGTTGCTTCAAGATGATTGTTGATGTAATCATTAAGTTCAAGTTCTTTCATTTTATTTTGCAGATTTTGCTTGATTCAAATCTGTGAAATGCTGATTGACTGCTTGCTTTTGAAATGACAAATTTCAAAATTTGAATCTTCAATAATGATATTAATCGATTATTTGCAAAATTTATCAAAATTTGATTTCTTTTCAATCAAAGATTTTCAATGATTATCTTGTGCTGATTTAAATGAGTTATTAATAAAAACATCATTTCATTCTTGTGTTCTTATATCATGATCAATGTATACAAAGTGTATGTAATCAACTTTCAATCAGAAATTTTATCATATGATTAAATCAACTTTGATTTTGACAACGATATTAACTGAATATCAAAGTGTTCACATAGTTCTGACATCAAAGATTTATTAATGAAAGTCATGTTAATGACTTCAGTATTTATCAGAGCAAGAAATCTGAATATTTTTTCTAAATTACTTAAAATAATGTTAACAGTGAACGACTTGAAATTAAATGAATCATCAAGCATGCTGATGAAACAGAATATGAGTATATCATTCTCAGTCACTACTTTGACGAGAGCAGATCGTTTTTCAAATTTGCAGCGATCTCATGCACTTGAGTTGTCTTAAGACAATCATATGCTCTATGTTCTGACTTCTTGCATTTGAAGCAAAGTTTTTTCTTAAACAACTCTTTCTGAATAAAGTCAAGAATTGATCTTCTGAGTTTCTTTCATGCAGAGATTGATAACATGAATTGAACAGACGAAGTGCTAGCGACAGAGCAAGCAGCTGAGATTGCTGAGACTTTGATGATCAATTAAGTGTTTAATTCAGTCAATTTAACATCAACTTGCATGCAAATGTCAACAAACTTGTTCAAATTCATGATTCATTCATTGAGTGTTACTTGTTGAAGATCTGAGCTGATCTTATGCTGAAAATCATTTAGTAAAGTCTTGTTATTGTATTCTAGTTCTGCGCTGAATCTTTGAAATTTCATTCAAAATTCATGAAAGAAGATCTTGTTTTGATACAGCTTCAAGTACTGTCATTGAGTCGTGTGATGATGATTGAGATTGTCATACATTTTATTAATGATTGATAGTACTTCTTCAACTTCTAAAAATGAGTTCAAGAAGATATCTTGCATGCGAAAAGCTATGTGCTTAGTCACAGCTTCACTGACTCAACTTTTGATGTAAACAATCTTCAATTTTTTGATAGAAAAGTGATTCTTGTTTATCTTCAACTTATTTTGCATTCGCGATAGTCAATTGTTTACATTCTGCAATAAATCTTCAAACAGTGAAGAATTCAATAATTTGATTAATTTCAAGAAATGATCTTCAGAGATCAAAGTGCTTCGTCGACTTGATGCAGTTTTTAAATGATGTATAATTACATTTTTGTTTCTCATCTCTTTCTGCAGACGCATTTGCGCAGCTTTCAACATGATGTTTATCTTGTTGATATCTTCTAACATCTGAATCATGTCATTGTAAATCTTGATTTCAATATCATGCTGTTGACATATGTACTTGATAAAAACAACAATGTCGCTTACTTTATGAGTGCTTATTCAAGCATTCAGTTCAGTGCTGATGCTGATTTTGATCATTTCATGATCAAAGAGCAACATGTTCATGTTCTTTTCTTTTATATTTGATGACACATTCGTGTCTTCTTCTTCTGATGCTGTTCAATTCTGTGATAGAAATGATTCTCTTCTAACATTTCAAAAGTCATAATGAGCAATGCTTACTGATTCTGATTCTGTGCTTCTAATCATGATATGAGTAGAAAATTGCTGATCGAGATTTTAATGTTACTCTATTGAACTTTCTGAGTTCAAGCAACAACTAGTACTTTATCGAACTTTCTGAGTTTAAGTACTGCTGAAATTTCTGATTTTTGATGACAAGCTCAATAAAGAGTTAATCAAGAACAACGCGTTCATGTTCTTTAATTCTGATTTTATCGAAATTTCTGATTTTGAATCAAGATTCTTCTTTAGAAATTTCTGATTTCTATTGAGCTTTCTGAACTTAAGTTCTGATTAAGTTGATTGTGTAACTTGTTTTTATATCATCTACATGTCAATAACAAGATTAATGAGCTTTGAACTAATGTTATGAGTCTGCATAAAGCGAATCATATGAATGTATTTTAACTAGAAGTTCAAAGCTAAAGAAGAAAGAAGATGAAAGACGTTAAGAGTTTTATACTCATGAAGACGCGCTAAATCACTAGCGTGTTAACATCAGCTTTATACTAGTTTATAATAGTTTAACATGATTTATGTTAGACTAACTCAGAGTAATGAGACATGCTTGCAACAAGAAATTCTGAATCTTGAACTTCTTCTTAATAACAAACTTCATAAACAGCATCACTCTGCATTTCAAACACTTAATGACGATGTGAGAATTCTTTTGAAGCAGTCTTTAAGCAATCTTAATTCATTTATTCTCACTCGCTATCATGTAAGTTTTTCAATCAAACATGTATGCATAAAGATTATGTCACTGTAAATCAGCGACATTAAGAATAATGAATAGTGAAAGACAAGTAAGATCATAAATCATAGTCTTCAGTTTCATTCTGACTCTGTTTCAGTATGATCAAGTGTTTCACACAGTCGCTGTCTTGCAAACAATTATATCAGTCAGATGAGACTTTGAATTCTCAATCATTTCTTAAAGTACATTGATGTTGTTCATTTTCTCTGCATTGCAACTTATATATCATTAACTGATTTAATAAATCTGCTTTCGCAGCTGATTGTTAAATGCTCAATAGTGAAACTGAGAATGATGTGCAAAGCAATCATCTTTATATTTTATTAAATGATTGTGATAATTAATTAAAAAAATTGCGATGTGAAGATGAATGCTGTTGAAGAAGATGATTTCGATAGAAAAAAGAGTAGAAAAGATCATACAAGCGATGTGTAAAGAGAAATCACGCTCATTAAGAGATCAAGAACTCAAAGTGATCATGAAAAACAAAGTTTGCTGAGAATGTGAAGCAACTGCAGCAGATTGAGACTGCTTCAGTTCAGTTCAAAGTTGAGTGAGCTTGAAGAATTCAATGATTAAGTCAGAAATGAAAGTAATATCAATGATGATCAATTCTTTCATCAAAATCTGAGCATCTTGATTCAATTCTTGCTCTGTCACAGTTTCTTTATCATTTTAAAGAATGCAAGATAAGCAATTCAGAATGATATTCTTCTGAGATAATTGAGAAAGTTATTCAGCGTCAATGACAATATTTATGTAATTCAAATGATGTTTTCTCAAAAAGATCAGTTAAACTTCTATGTTACAATAATGTACATGAAAGATATGCTTAAATTAATAATTCATGTTACTGTTCTCAGCAATCAAGATGATAAGCTTCAAAAGAAGAACTTGCAGCTTAAAAGAAAAAGAAAGCAATCAACTGATAATCTTGAAAGTGTTTTGCATAAAGTTAATCACATGATCAATATATTTATACTGATGTCTTTTTACATGATGAAATTTCATGATGACGTGAGCTCTGACTATCAACATTTTCTCGATCAGAGACAATTCAGAAAGATTGATGAGCAGACATAGTGAATTCATGTTATTCTCGACAGATCACAACGTGAGATCATTGAGATTGATTGTTCTGTTCTTGATGCATCGATGACAAAAGCATCGTTTCTTTCAGTCAATCAACTTCATGTCAAAGTCAATCTCGTTGCAAATATCATAAATATCTCGTTCAAAGTTCTTAAGAATGTTGTAAAACTTGTGAATGAGATTTTAATCATTCTTAAACATGATTGAAGTGTCAAGAGTTTGATTTAATGCAACATGAGTAAATGATGTTGAATCAAAGAATGCAAGCATACAGATGATACATCGACTGAATTCAAGATCATTGACATGTTGAAAGATTAAGCAAAGAGCATTGTGATTATCATTTAAACATCAACGCATCTCATTTTCAGAAAGATCAGATGTGTTGATGCAATAAACATACAAGATGAGTGAATTAATCAAATCTTTGAAGAAAAAGTCACTTAAGACTTTTGTCACATCGCAGTCAATACACAGATTGTAATGATGCAAAATCAATGACTGAATCGAAGTTGAGCGAAGCTTTTGCAAAATGATGAGCAAGAAACTCAATGAACTGCGATTCAAACACGTTGCTCTTTCACAATATCGTTGATGTCGCTGTCTGATTTTCTCTCATCGATTCTGCAATTTGTGTATATCAGAGCGATCTTCATGATTCTGTCTTGCAGACTTCATCTGTTGAGCAATTTTTCTTCGCTTAGCAGAAGATAATGTCAACTGTGTCGATGCTCTGCTAGAACAACTTCTTCTTCGTCTTGAAATCATGCTTGTATTGAAGTCACGTTCTTGCAACATCATTCTTGAAGAAAAGAGACGAGCGAAAGAAGAAGATTGAGCAGAAGAATCTTGATGAACATGTAGCACAGACTGTTCATCAGACTGTCTGTGATGTGCGACGACAGCAGCAGTCTTTCAAGCATTGCTCTGACGTTTCTTGTTTATATAGCTGTTAGAAGATATAGAAGGCATATTGCAGAAGAAGAAAGCGCGCTGTTAGCAGTGAAGAACGAAGTGAAGCAAACGATGAAGCAGTGTACATACGAAGCCGTATTATCAAATAGAAAAGTCGAATAGAGAAGAAGAAAAATTGATCTCTAACTGTAATAGGTTTAGCTTCCGTGATCTCTAACTGTAAAAGGTTTAGCTTTCATGATCTCTAACTGTAATAGGTTTGGCTTCGGTAACTTCGGTAAAAGAGCCAACCGTTTTACAAAGAAAAGAATTAAGGTTTTCGCAAAAGGGGTCAAAATCAGTCGGTAGAAGCAACTGCGTTGCTAATAATGGCCTTTTGACCTGGTATCATCCATCCTATACATCAACATCGCAAAGAAATCATCGACCCCTAGCTTCACGTTAGATGCTTACACAGCAGATGTCACTCTCCTATCCAAACGAGCCCTTTCCAAACCCCCCTTCCCCTGGACAAGCGTAATCCAATCCTCCCACTCCCGTGCCATCTCCATCAGCACACTGCCCATCACGCCCGCACTTGCCATAAGACCATGGCCTTCCCCATCCAGTACTCGAACCTCGCATCTTCGCATTGTCTTGCCAAGCCATTTAGCATTCTCTACAGGGACCCTAGTGTCTTTGCTGCCGTGGTGAATTACAACCGAGCGTGTAATGTCGACGTATCTAAAGCCGATGGACTGCCGCCGTTCCAAACAGACCAGGAGATCAACCGCTGGATTGGCATTTGTGGTGGCCGCAGCCCAGATGGCTTCCGTCAGTCGTGTGTCATAATCTGATTGGCGTTCTTTCTCGGCCTCCGGGTCAATCATTGATGGACCTAAGTCAGAGTCGTCTGAAATGGCCATGTCTTGCGCAAATGAACCCCGATCGTATTTGAGTTCTTGCACTTTCGTCGGCTTGGAGTATTCACGTCGACTGGCATTTGTGATTTCTGGGGCCTCCGTTGGCATGCTCTTACGCCTCGAGCGCCGTGGCGACTTGGGCAAACTCGTGGTAATGCTGGCACTCGTGGTACTGAAGAAATTGGAATTGGCGGCTTTCAGAAAGGTAGTGGGCAAAGAACGAAGGAAACGCTGGGAATAAGGCATAGCACTAACGGGTAGAGAATCTTGCTGGGTCCCAATGACAGACATCTGAGATGGAGGGATCCAGGGCGCTAAGAGGTGGACTCGGCCACGGATGTGCTGTGGCATGCGGAGCGCCGTTGCCAAGGCGTAAATGGCGCCCGCGGAATGAGCCAGAATTGAGAACTTGGAAAGTTTGAGATGCTGACAGATAGCGAGTACATCATCTGGCCATCGCAAGGGCTGATCGGTCCCATCGACGTGAGGCTCGCTGGCCCCAACGCCTGGGCGATCAGGTGTGATGAGCCGAAGCTTTAAGGTCAACGCTAATTCATCGTAGAAAGCGGTGATGTACCTGGTCAAGCCCATTCCAACGCAGCAAAAGACAGCCAGACCGTTGGGATCCCCAACCTCGGAAAAGGAGATGACACGCCCAGTCGTTGGATGTTCTATCTTCTGGGACAGCCTTGGAGAGGACAGGTAGTCATACACACCATCGTCTATGGAATCTAGACTCGATGATCGATCCTCAGCTGCCAGTGGATTTGAGAATGTCCTCCGGTGCTTCTCGGCAGTCGTTGGGCTTGTAGATCTCTTCAGTAGGCGAGAATTACTTCTCTGTGGTGGTTTACTCCGCGTTCGTTGAATTTCCACGGTGGGTTTAAGCAGGGAACTGTTCTTTGCTTCACGAGGCTTGCAGCCTTGTGAACTCGCTCGAGCTCCGCTAATTCGGTTGATCCTCTGATCAACCACTGGAGAAGGTGCGCTATTTTCGTAATCTTCGTTGGAACATGCTTGCTTCATACGCTTTGCTGGGGAGTTTTGAGGCTCGTCCTTTGCATTAGTTGTCAAGTTATTGGTCTGTCTCAATGGTGATCGATCGTATTTTCCTTGGCGACTGCTTGAAGGTGATCGAGAATCTTCAGTGGTTACTGTGAGCGGGCTTTCTCTCCTTCTTTTCTGCTCCTTCAGCTCCCTTATCCTGCGTGAAACATCGTCCTCAACGGAATCATCAGGAAATTTCTGAGACTCTTTCTTGGACAAGTCAGGGCTATCATCCAAAACCAGTCTCCCGATATCTGGCTGGACGTGGGATCTCCGTTTCCGTCTGGACGGGCTCGAACCATGGCTGTGTCGGACCGAAGAATCTCTGGTAGGGATTTTCAGCCCACTGCCTACAATATCTGGACTATCACCTGGTCTGTTGGCCTCCTGGTTTGTAGCATGGATGGAAGAATGGGCCGAAGAAGCTCGTGCGGAGACGCGCGGAGATTTCGGATGCTGATTTGTAGTGTAGATCGAAGAATGAGCCGATGATCCTCGCGCGGAGAAACGTAGAGTCTCCAGATCGAGATTTTCGCTGTTCTGGCTTTCAAATATCATCAATGGATCTGGCGAAGACGTCCCCTCAAGGTTTGGATTTTGGTTTTCTGCATCAGGCAAATGTTCGCGAGATTTCATTCTGCCTCCTAGTCTATTCCCATCACTCATTCGGTCTTTAGAACTTCTAAAACCTAGAGTCTTATAAGTCTTTATGCTCTTCTTGCCACCACTCGCGGTCGATGCAATGCTTGTTTCTGATTGCTGGGGACCTGGCTCAATGCTGAGATTCCCAATGCTGTATTCCTGCTGCGGATCACGTTCGGCGTGGGTCTGCGAACCCCACGAGACGTTTCGAAAATGGGATTTGAAAAAGCTTTGACCTGGTGAAGTAGGTACTACTGGTGGATGCGCCACATCGTCCGGGTGCAGGAAGAAGTCTTCGGCCGATTCACGGGGTTTCTTTTGCACGCCATAGTCCATCCCAAAGCCAGGGTCGGGACCTGACCGATGTACGTAGCCACCAAAAGGACCATGTGATTTGTTGTAGCGCGGTGAGGAAGGGGTGGATACTGAGGCGGTTATGCGGGGCAAGTTTTCGAAATGATGCTCGGCTGGAGTTGATATAGCGGAAAGGGTCTCTATTAGGGACGATATGACTTCGGTTGAGGCAGGTTGGATAGTTACACGGTTCGCCGACCGGCGGGGCGCCGTAATAGTAGAGGAAGGTAATGAACGTCGATGCTGTTCTCTCGGGCGCAGGGAGGTCCGCAAAGGGATAACAGGGGAAGAGTCCGTCATCGTGGTGGAGGGCATATCGGAGGACGGAATGTAAAGGGGATGATGTTTCTTTTTGGGCAAGTTCGCGGTCTCACTTCTGCAGGGCGGCTGCCTCTAGAGCACGGCCCCAATAGGGCATCTAAGGGCCGAGTCGGGGATGAATCCTGTCCCTCATCAAAGCGCAGTAGTATCGCAATGGGCGTTGCTCACGAGATCAATAATGCCTGATCCAGCAGTACACAGTATTCGGCAGAGGTGATACGACACAGGGATGGAGCGCCACGATAATTGACAGCGGGTAGGACTTCGTTAGTGGGTACCTTATCAAAGAGTGACCCATTTCTTCTTACGACAGATACAGTACTTCCACGTTGATATTATCATTTTATATTATACCTATAAACAACATCAATCTACCGAAAAGCTGAAACCTGCCTCCGAAGGAAGATCGACCCCATCAAGCCCCTTTTTTTTTTTGGCAATGTCCTTGGATGAGTTTCTGGGTCTTGGCTCATTGACCGCTGACAAGTTCTACAAAACGCGCAGGGTGGAATCCAAACTGCCCCTCTAGTTGTCGTCTTTGATCAAGGAACTATTCTTTCCAGACCTCTTCTCATATCTCAATTTATATTTCATCAGGGGGATTGGTGGGCCATGGTGGCATCCCATTATCGAAACAGCTTCTCATTGGTCAGTGTTTGCCTAGCTCTAATGCGGGCCCCGGAGCCTGTAACATCGCTCTCGTCCAACTCTTCTCAGCCTTGAACCGTTTCACATTATTGTATCTTTCCTTCGAAACTACTGTACTTAGCAATCACAATGAATATATTTCAGTCCTCACAGCCTACGTGGCTTGACCGAGCTCTCTTACGAGTTCCACAGCCATCGCTGCTGGACCGCGTCTGGCTATCAGTTCGCTACCCTTACGATCTTGTAAAGAAGCCCATTGATATCCTACATTCAGTCCCAACCGTTGGCTTTCTGCTTGTACCTTTCTTCTCATCATATTCGACTTCGCTGAACCTACTGCTCTTTTACTTAACATGGACCACCCTCATCCTTTCACATTCGCCTCTCAAAGTTGAGCTTATTGGTACACTCGCGATCCGTAGTTTGTTCTGCATTCTGCCGTCGATTGGCTTCCTGCTCTTCGATAGCGCGGTGCCATCTTTAGCTGTCAAAATCAAGGAGCACGGTGATGATGCGTTGCCGTTGAGGGAAGAGCATGGGGGTATCAAAGGCCGATGGTGGAAGATCACACTGGTTAGCCTGGGGAATATCTTACTGGGGATTGCATTGCAGGCAGGCATTGAAATCCTTCTGACCGAGGTCCTCCACACGCGGAGCGCCCTGAAGGTGACCCATGCCATTCCAATGCCCTGGGGAGTCGGGGTTGACCTGCTCCGGGGATTGCTCCTGCGCGAGGTATGTCCATCAAGAATCACACCCAAGCCATCTGCGCTAATTCACATCGCGCTTCAGATACTTGCCTACCTATTCCACCGTTACGCCCTCCACAACCCCTCCTCCCCCATCCACAACCAGCACCTGGCTTGGCAACACTCTGTCTCAGCCCCATACTCCCTAATCGCAAACTACGACCACCCCCTCCCCTACATCATCCACGTCTTCCTCCCCTCCTACCTTCCCGCTGTATTCTTCCACTTCCATCTCCTCACGTACCATCTCTACCTCGCCATCATATCTCTTGAAGAGACCTTCGCTTACAGTGGGTACAACATGCTACCTAGTGCGTTTATTCTAGGCGGGATTGCAAGAAGGCAGGAACGACATCTGATGGGTGGAGGAAAGGGGAATTTTGGATGCTTTGGGTTGATGGATCTGGTCATGGGGACGGGTCTTGGAGAGGATGTGATAGAGGACATTCGGGACGAAGCAGAGAACAAGCAAGTGGCTCAGAAAGTGAAGGGAAGGGCAAGAGCGGCTGGGAGAAGGACGAAGAAGTCAAGGGAAGATTAAGAATTTGGGACTCGAATTCGCGAGTAGAATGTGCCCACATTTCAAGATACCCTTTTCATCACTTCCGATGATCTCTTTTGTGATACCCTTGTCATCCCTTGCTGATGTTTCCTCTTCTTTTCTCTCGGTGGAACGTGTAATTGATGGATGTTCAGCGCCGAGTGGCTTACTTTCTTATTTAGTATGTAGAACCACATGCAGATACCACTGTAGAGATGGAGTGACTCTGCTTGGTTAATATTTACCGAATGAAATCAGGTGATTGTGATGTGGTTCTTGTTGAAGCTTGATACAGAAAGACTTGCCGCCAATTAGGCCATATCGGAAATGCGGTCCGTCCCTCCACGTACAAACAAATCCAGCCATCAGTAACAAGCACCGTCCCTGATCCCCATTCACACCTCCGTAAACTACCCTGGACCCCTGTCTACCACTTCATCTCGTGTGGTCTGTCTCCCCTGCGTAAACTAAACGTGCTTCGAAGGTACTCGAAGAGATGCGGCTCTTTCTTGATATTCGCCAACAGCGACTTGTCAACAGCCTTCTGATCGCTCGCGCGTACACTAGCAACCTTCTTCTTCTGCAGTAGAATGTAAGTCAGCCAACCTCATCCCAGGCACTTCGCCTTATGTACTGACCTCTGGCTTCTCTCCCTGCTTAAAAAAAGCTTCCTCTCCACTCTTCTCTCCTTTCTTCTCTCTCGTAAAATACCCCTCATTTCCAACCTTCTGAACCACCTTCTCATCAATTCCCTTCAGCTCCACCTTCGCGCTCGTGGCAATCACATACCGGGCGTTTACTCTCCGGAGCGGCACGCCGTTGACTTTGAAGGGACCGGTAATGAGGAGGACACCTTGAGGGAGGTGCTTGAGGAGAATGACGCGCTTGCCGCGGAAGCGGCCTGCGAGGAGGATGAGGACGGTACCAGGTTGGAGGGTGGCGCGGGGTTTGGCGGGGTGGATGGATTTGCGAACCTGATGAAATAGAGGATTAGTAGCAGTTTTTTTAGTAATTCGAATCTTGTTGTGACTCGAATTGTTCGCAAGCTGATCGGCCTTCGTCGCGCAACCCACCACGGCCACTCAAGCTCTAAGCAGGTCACGGAAACCATAGGGCCAGTCATTATGACTTATCAACATACCTTCTTGGGCTTGTACTCATCCTCCGCAGGATAGTACTTCTTCGCCTTTTGTGAGTGGTGAGGTATTTCTCGCTCGCCCTTGCCGAATTTCTTCGTCTGCCCTGTAGGCTTACTCGAATCTTGCTTTGCAGACATGGCGTCTACGAGAACGATTGTTATGAATAATAGAAGAGTAGCCGTCGACTTGCTGTAGACAGGTAATGGTGGGTTCGGTGGTTGATAGATGAGCCCTAAGGTTTTGTGGGAGTTTTCGCTTAGCGGGCACTAGCATGGATTCGGCTGATTATGTAATGGACTTTGAGCTCTTTGAAGCCTTGCAAGCAACGACATGTAATTGTTGTCAATCGCAATTCTGC
>JAABUK010010328.1_pt1 | contig 12486 bp, 12 predicted proteins | sample 5559141 | NCBI WGS metagenome assembly JAABUK01 (sample SAMN10711869, study PRJNA513367) | rock metagenome | isolation source: Antarctica rocks | place: Antarctica: Victoria Land, Pudding Butte nord | collected 2016-01-03
CAAATCAGAAGTCGAAACCAGAAATTTTGACAGCAGAATCAGAACTTGAGCTCAGAAAGCTTGATAGAAACCAGAAATTTCTAAAGAAGAATCTTGATTCGAAATCAGAAATTTCGATAGAATCAAAATCAAAGAACATGAACGCGTTGCTCTTAACTAACTCTTTATTGAGCTCATCATCAGAAATCAGAAATTTCAGCAGTACTTGAACTCAGAAAGTTTGATAAAGTAACATCAAAATCTTGATCAGCAATTTTCTACTCATATCATGACTAGAAACACAGAATCAGAATCAGTGAGCATTGCTCACTATGACTTTTGAAATGTTAGAAGAGAATCACTTTTATCACAGAATTGAACAGCATCAGAAGAAGAAGGCATGAATGCATCGTCAGATACAAAAGAAAAGAACACGAACATGTTGCTCTTTGATCATGAAATGATCAAGATCAGCATCAGCACTGAACTGAATGCTTGAATAAGCACTTATGAAGCAGACGACATCGTTGTTTTTATCAAGTACATATATCAACAGCACGACATCAAAATCAAGACTCACAATGACATGATTCAGATGTTAGAAGATGTCAACAAGATAAACATCACGTTGAAAGCTGCGCAGACGCGTCTGCAGAAAGAGATGAGAGACAAGAACGTGATTATACATCATTTAGAAACTGCATCAAGTCGACAAAGCACTTTGATTTCTGAAGATCATTTCTTGAAATCAATCAAATTATCAAACTCTTCACTGTTTAAAGATTTGTTGCAGAATGTAGATAATTGACTATCGCGAATGCAAAATAAGCTGAAGGCAAACAAGAATCATTTTTCTATCGAAGAGTTGAAAATTATCTACATTAAAAGTTGAGTCAGTGAAGCTGCAATCAAGCACATAGCTTCTTGCATGCAAGATATCTTCTTGAACTCATTTCTAGAAGTCAAAGAAGTACTATCGATCATTGATAAAATGTACAACGATTTCAATCATCATCACACGACTCAACGACAGTACTTAAAGCTGTATTAAAACAAGATCTTCTTTCATGAATTTTGAATGAAATTTCAAAGATTCAATGCAGAACTAGAATACAATAACGAGACTCTACTAAATGATCTTCAGCATAAGATCAGCTCAGACCTTCAACGAGCAACGCTCAATGAACAAATCACGAATTTGAACAAGTTTGTTAACATCTGCATGCAAGTCAATGTTAGATTGACTGAATTGAACGCTCGATCAATCGTCAAAGTCTCAGCGATCTCAGCTGCTTACTCTGTCGCTAGCACTTCGTCTGCTCGATCTACGTCATCAGTTTCTGCGTGAAAGAAACTCAGAAGATCGAATCTCGACTCTATTCAGAAAGAGTTGTTTAAGAAAGAACTTTGCTTCAAATGCAAGAAGTCAAAACATAAAGCATATGACTGTCTTAAAATGACTCAAGTGCATGAGATTGCTGCGAATTCAAAAAACGATCTGTCTTCGTCAAAGTAGTGACTGAGAATGATATACTCATATTCTGTTTCATCAGCATGTCTGATAATTCATTTGATTTCAAGTCGTTCACTGTTGACATCATCTTGAGTAGTTTAGAAAAGATATTCAGATCTCTTGCTCTGATAAATACTGAAGTCATTGACATGACTTTCATCAATGAATCTTTGATGTCAGAACTATGTGAATGCTTTGATATTCAGTCAATATCGCTGTCAAAATCAAAGTTGATTTGATTGTATGATGAAATCTTTGATTGAAAGTCGATTACACATGCTTTGTATACATCGATCATGATTCAAGAACACAAGAATGAAATGATGTCTTTATTGATAACTCGTCTAGATCAGCACAAGATAATCATTGAAAATCTTTGGTTGAAAAGAAATCAAATTTTGGTAAATTCTGCAAATGATTGATTAATATCATCATTGAAGATTCAAACATTGAAATCTGTTGTTTCAAAAGCAAGCAGTTAATCAGCATTTCACAGATTTGAGTCAAATGAGATTTGCAAAATGAAATGAAAGAACTTGAACTTGATTGTTACATCAATGATCATCTTGAAGAGATCTTTGAATCAGAAATCAGTGAATAGATTCATTGAATCTGCTTTCATAACAAAGCAAAGCACTTAAGTTGATCTCGATCAACTTCGTTTCTTTCAGTCAACTGAGAAAAAGAAACTTGTTAATATTGTCATGATTGAAGTCGTTGCATATCAAACTCTAGTCAAGAATAAGAAGATCAAGATCTTCTTCTTGATCATTAGTGAAATCAACAAAGCGCTTAGCTCAGTCGAAGGTTTCGCGAAACTGAATGAAATGATCTTTGTCATGTCATTAAATGAACTGAAGAAGAAGCTTTTGATAGTTTATCATGACTTTCTGAATGTTTTTGATAGAGAAAAGACAACGCAGTTGCCCTTGCATCGATCATACGATCATAAGATTGAATTAGAAGATGAGAATCAATCTTCTAGAAGTCGATTGTATCTCATGTCGAGTCACAAGTTGCAGAAGATCAAGAAGTATCTAGAAAAGAACTTGAAGAAGAAGTTTATTACACTCAGCAAAGCTCTCTTCGCTTCGTCAATACTATTTGTCGAAAAGAAAGATGATAGTCTTCGCTTTTGCATAAACTATTGAAAACTGAATGCTCTGATCAAAAGAGATCGTTATTCAATACTCTTGATAAACGAAGTACTAGCTCAAATTCAAGGCAGTAAGTATCTGACTTGACTCAACATTATTGCTGCGTTCAATAAACTGCAAATAAGTTCAGAAAGCGAGAATTTAACTACTTTTGTTACTTTCTTCAACGTTTACAAGTATAGAGTAATGCTCTTTGAATTGATCAATGAATCTGCGTTCTTTCAGCACTATATCAATGATGTATTGTTCGAATGTCTGCATAAATTCTGTCAGACATATTTGAATGATATTCTTATCTACAGTAAGACTTTGAAGAAACATAGAATTCATGTGAAAGAAGTGCTAGACAAGCTTCGCGAAGTCGACTTGCAGATAGACATTGACAAGTGCGAATTCAAGATTCAGAAAATCTCGTTTCTTGAACTACTGATATTCATCAATGATCTACGAATGAACTTTCGGAAAGTAGATGTGATTCGAAGCTGAAAAGTGTCATGATCATTGACTCATGTGCAGATCTTCATTGACTTCTGCAATTTCTATCAACGATTCATAAAGAACTTCTCAAAGATTGTTCAACTCATGATAAAGCTGACTCGAAAAGATCATCTCTTTGAATGAACAAAGATCTGTCAGATGATCTTTGAAGAACTAAAGCAACAGATGATGACAGTCTTCATTCTGAAGCATTTCAACTTGATCAGAAAAGTTATTCTGAAAATGAACTTCTTGAACTATGTGAACGACGAAGTATTGTCTCAGTATGATGATGAAGACATTCTACATTCAGTGATCTTCTATAGCAAGAACATGGTTTTCGCAGAATGCAACTACGAGATCTATGACAAAGAATTGCTGATCATTATTCGCTGTTTGAAACATTGACATCTCGAATTGAAATGTACGAATATTTCAATCAAGATCTTCATTGATCATCTGAATTTGAAGTACTTCATGATCATCAAAGAACTGACTCGACGACAAGCTAAATAAGCTGAGAAGTTATCTGAATATAACTTCAAGATCATATATCAGTCGGGAAAACAGAATCTGAAAGTTGACGCGCTGATCAGAATGTCAGACGTCAAGTCAGTTGAAGCAAATGATGATCAAAAGCTATATCAGCATCAGATGCTATTGTCGAAAGGCAAATTTGAGCTGCAGTCAATAGAAGCTGATCAAGAAGATGATCAGAAAGCTGATCAAGATCTGACTCAGATCTTGCTCAGATCTGACTCAAATTTGAAACAAGAATCAAACGCTAACGAAAATTCGGTCGAAGAGATGATTTCTATTCAGAATCAAATTATAGTCGAAAATCAAACGAATCAACTGTGCTTTGATATTCAAATAGTCATGAAACAGAACAGAAAAACTTGTCAAGATATTGATTTAGACAATTGCAAAGTACTTGATGAAGTACTCTGAAAAGATGATAGACTATGAGTTTTTCAGTCAATGATTACTTGATTGATAAGAGAAGCACATGATCTTTTGATCAGTGATCACTCTGACATGAATTGAACATTGAACTTGCTGAGACGATTATATTGCTGATCGAAGATGAGAACAACGATCAAGCGCTACATTCAAAACTGTTACGTTTGTCGTAGGTCAAAAGCATCGAGAGATCAAATCAATGAACTGCTGAAGTCATTGCTCATACTTGAACAGCAATGACAGAACATATCATTAAACTTCATTATCACTCTATCAGAAAGTGATGAAAACAACGCGATTCTGACAGTCATAGATCAATTGTCTAAGAAACAACATTATATATCATGTTGATCAGATGACGAAGAAACCTTCGCAGAACAAACAGTCAAGCTACTGTTGATATGAATCTTCAGAACTCATGAACTATCAAGATCAATAGTGTTTGATCATGATTCACAATTCATATTGATTGTCTGAAAGTCTCTATGTTTGAGACTCAACATCAAGGTGAAACTATTCACAGACTATCATTTGCAGATTGATGATTAAACAGAAAGAGCGAATCAGAATGTGAAATGATATCTACAAAGCTATTGCTTGTATATGCAAGATGATTGATTCGTCTGATTATTTATGATCGAATTCGTCAATAACAATGCTATTTCGTCATCAATTGAACAGTCGACGTTCTTTCTGAATAAGAACTTTCATTCTCATATGAGTTTCGATTCGAACTCAATTGAATATAAGATCACTCGAGCTAGAATTGAAGCAGGCAAAGCAGAGAATATATTCAAACACATGAAATGATCACTAGCATTGATCAAGCAAGTCTTAGCAAGAGTCAGAGTCACAATGAAGAAACAGATTGACAAGCATCGAAAGAAAATGATCTACAAGATAGATGACATGATGTTTCTGAATTCTAGAAACATAACGATCTCACGATCATCAAAGAAGCTAGACAATAAGATGCTAGAACTCTTCAAGATTCTGATTGAGATCAAACATGCATATCAACTGAAACTGTTGTTGACTATGAAGATTCATTTGAAGTTTGCATCAAATCTGCTGCAACTAGATTCAAAAGACGCTTTAGAAGAACAACGAAATGAGTCGTTTGATTCTATAGTGATTGAAGACGAAGATGAATGAAAAGTGAAGAACATATTGAACTTCAGACACTATGAATGAGGCAAACGACTACAATATCGTGTCAATTGAAAAGAATACGACGTCGATCTACATTGATACAACGTTGATGAAAGTAAATTCAAAGATTGCTTGAAAGTCATTAATGACTTTCATGAACGTTATTCAAACAAGTCAAGATAGAAATTGACTCAAGAAAGATTGACTGAACTGCAGCAATGAGAACATTGCTAGATGAAGAGAGAGAGTAATGTTGCGATCATGCACTTCGAGTTAGTCTAACATAGATCATGTCAGACTATCATAGACTAGTATAGAGCTGATGTTGACACGCTAGCGGTCTAGCGTGCCTTCGTGAGTAAAACTCACGACGTGTTGCATCTTCTTTCTTCTTCAGCTTTGAACTTCTAGTTAGAATACACTCATATGATTCGCTTTATGCAGACTCATAACAACTTGTCTGAATAAAGCTTATGAAATTTAACTAGAACTTCTTTCAAGCTCTTGAATTCTTCTTTATCAACATAGTATTATTCATTGTTTCAATCTAGTTCTGTTCATTTGACCTTGTATTGTATTTGATCTTAATAGCGTCTAGAGTTCAAAATGTCATCTATCTTTCAATGATCATTGTCTTTGATAGTGAGTGATCTGAAAGATTCTGAATGTTGTTCTGATAAGAAATCATTGAAATAAGAACACAATAGCTTTGAGCTGAACATTGAATGCAGCTGCTTCATGCTTACTGATAAATGAAGATGATAGAAGATTTCAACTTTGATCATGATTTGATAAAGTTTTAGTTGTTTGTCTTTCAAATCTTTGCATGATCTCGTTGTTTTGACGTTTCTGAAAGATAATTAAACTCAGTCATTTACTTCATAAATGACGTCTCGTTTATGTTTATTGATCTGAGCTTTGATGATTTGCTTCGTCTTTTTCAATTGCTGATGATTGAAGATAAGAAGCTCTTTCATTTAAATGATAATATCATCAACTTTTCTAGCTTCAAGACGTTTGTAAGTTATCTCATAGTCAGTTGTATCTGAATTGAAACTTATTTGAGAGTGAAACTCTTTATTGAAGTAGAATGAGATCATTGAGATGATTGAGAAAGTATTGAAATTTTCGCTGAATTTCATCATTGAAAGTCATTTCACTCAATCATTCTGCATGTAATTACAGTAGATTCTAAGTTCGTATTCAATGTCTTGATTGACTCGCTCTGATTGATCATTGATCTCAGAATAATAGACTGTTGATAAACTAGTCGTGATTCTTAATCACTTGCAAAGACTTTGTCACATTGTTGATATGAACTGAGAATCTCTGTTCAAAACAATGAAACTGAGTAGATCATGAAGTCAATAAACGTTTCATAGCATGATTTAAACCGTTTCTTCGACTGAGATGCTCTCGTCTTCTCAATGACAGAAAACATAGTGACGTTTCTTAATGAGTCAACATATGATTATGCAAATGACGTTATAATCTTCTGATAGAGATAGCTCAGTGATGAAGTTCATAGCTATATCTTTTCAGCGTTTCTGTGAAATTGAAAGAGAATGAAGAAGTTCATTGATGTTATTTCTAGATGTCTTGCTTCATTAATAAACATCACAGTTTCGAATGTAACATTTAATCATTGCTTGATGATCTAATAAATAATAGAAACGTTGAACTAGATCAGTAGTTCTTCAATTGTCAGAGTGAAAGATGAAAGACTGATCATGAATTTTCTTTAGTAATTTCGTATGCATATTCTCAGAAATTCACAGTAAATCTTTTCTGAACAGAACGTCGTTAACAATCTTGCAGTGCTTCAATTCAGTGCTATGTAGCTTAAGCTTGTTTTCGCTTATAGCTTGTTTATACTCATTGCAAAGCTCATTCATCTTGTTGACATCTTTTACTCACTGATAGAGATCAACTTCAGATTCAATAGCTAGAATATTTATTCTATCAAGTGTCAGAATGATCTGATAGTGATCTTCAGTACGTTGAGTTGATTCAAAGATGTTGATCAAAGACATTCTGATTAAAGCATTGACTTTAATGTTCATTTTACCTGATCAAAAAATGATCTGAAAGTTAAACTTGAATAGAATGTCTAGATAATTGACTTAACATCGAGTTAACTGTTTGTTTTTCATGAAGATCTTCAAAGTCTGATGATTAATGAACATCTGAATGAGCAACTCTGTGCATTCTAGCTTGAATCTTCAGTGTTCAAAGCATTGAATAATGACTAGCAATTTCTTGTCATAGATGTGATAATTGCATTCAGCGAGAATCATGCTTTTGCTGTAGAATGCTACTGAGTGAAGAACACTCTCATCATTGTACTGTGATAGTATTTCATCTTTGACGTAATCAGATGCATTAATTTTCAGAATAGTCTGTTGTTTTGAATTGAAATGTCGTAGAACTGAGATTGAGCTGACTTGTTTCTTTAGATCATCAAAAGCTTGAACACAGACTTTGTTTTAAACAAAAAACATATCTTTTCTAGTCAGCTGAGTGAATGATTTGACTAGCTTCGAAAAGTTCTTAATGAAATGACGGTAAAAGTTAACAAATCTCACGAAGCTCTGAATCTCTTTTAGGTTGATCAACGCAGTTCAGTTGACTATGACTTTCACTTTGATAGAATTCATATGAAGACTCTGTTTTGATACTATGACTTTTAAGAAGACAGTTTCTTCTACATTAAATTCGCACTTTCAAATATCTACTTGTAGATCAGCTTTTCATAGATGATTTAATATCATCTTGACATGTTGTTGATGTTCTTGTTGAGTTTTGCTGTAAATCAGAATGTCGTCTAGATAGACTTGACAAAAGTCATTTAGAAAGTCTCATAGAACATCATTCATATACTGCTGAAACGAGGCAGAATCATTAGTAAGTTTGAAAAGTAACACTTTTGACTTATATGCTTCTAACGCGATAATAAAAATAGTGTAGTTCTCACTATCAGAGTGCATTCGTAGTTTGTTGAACGTTGAAATAATATTCAATTGAGTCAGATGCTTGCAATTAACTATTTTGTTGATCATCTCATCTATCAGAGATAAAGAATAACGATTTCTTTTGATAATAGCATTAAGCTTTCAATAGTCAACGCAGAATCGTAGATCTTCATTTGCTTTCAAGATGAACAGAATGAGTGAGAAATACGAAGCTTTGCTAAAGATTATAAATTCTTTGAAAAGATTCTCGTTTAAATATTTCTTAACTTTCTGAAGCTTGTAAAGAGACATTCAATATGCTTGACAGCGAGATAACGTTACGTCACTAGTAAGTTCTATCTTATAATCATATGAATGATGAGATGATAACTTGTCTGCTTGAGCTTAATCAAAGACATCTAGAAAATTCTGATATTTCAATGATAGCTTGACTTTAATATCTTCTAGATTCTGAGTTGTTTCATTGATTGAGAAGATGTTTATGACATCTAGTTCACATTAAGTATTGTAGATGATTTCTCTATTGATGTCTTTGATGAACATAGCAAAAATCTCTGTCTGATTCTTCTTTTTTCGTTTTATGAGTGCTTGAAAAGTGATGACATCTATGTTTTGAATCAAGAATGACTTTTTCTGAATGAATGAAACTGAGCGCTTGAACATCTTAAAGATCTTGCTGTGAGCTGCTGAAGAGATTAAAGTTGATCGCGATCAACTTAAGTGCTTTGTATTTGATGAAATCAAAAAAACCGAAATAGAAATATTTAATTGATCAGAAAATACAATAGTATCAGGTCTCATGTTCAATAATATTTCATTTTTGTTCATTCAAAGTTTGCTCAATATGACTTCATGATGCTCGATATCAGCTATCAGCATTGACATAGTCAATTTCTTATGACTTTCGATCGTGAGATTGAATAGAATCTTATGAGTAATAGTCTTTCTAACTAACTTCTCATCATAGTCTCGTATTAACTTCTCTTTTGCTAGTAATATAGATTGTATTTCAAGTTTCTGACATACTTTATTGACTAGCTTGTCATGTATCAGCGTGTAGACGACGAAATCACTATCTATTAAAGAGCGAAGGCTGAAAGAATTGCTCTGAGAGATAAGAGAAGCATTGATCAGAAATGACTTTTCAAAATAGTTTTCTTTCAATAAAACTTTGATTTGACTGCACAAAGATATGATCTCTATCTCTTTAATGACTTTGAAAGAGATAGCTAGTTTTTTGAATCAGAATCTGAGTCAAAGCTCAAATGATTGAATTCATTCTCATCATTTAATGCATTGACTCTAGAGAGTCAATCAAAGCACTCTTTAGAAATATGATTCAACTTGTGACAGATAAAAAAGATTTCAGCTTGTACGTTCAAGTCTTTGACGTTAGTCAAAGTCACGTCACACAATTTTAACTGATTCACTGATACAATGACTTCGATCTTTCTATAGAAGAGTCTTGAATGTTCATCAGCAAAGATGATCTGCTTTCTGACTTTGTTCAGAAATTTCTTTTTCTTGATGTTATTCATGACTCATTGCTCATTATTCAAATGAATCAGATAGTCATGAATTTCGTTCAGAGATTCTGACTGAATCAATTGACTACTTCAAGCTGCATGAAGACAATAGATTATCTTGTCTCGTAAATTGACTATCAACTGTTTTTCGTGATATTTTAAATAAAAGAACAGACGTTGAAACATTGAATAGAAATCACTAAATTTGCTCTTTTCTTGAATGAGATTAGCATATTTTCTTTGAAAGTTTGTCTCTTTGTCGAAATCATTGTATAGCTGAGCAAGTTCATTTAACAAATCATTGATCATTTTATAAAGATTCAATGAATCTTATTGACATCAAGTTAAAGTAGCTTTGACTGCGTTTTCATTGATTCTGAAGTGAATATAAATCAGTATGACTTTATCAGTATTGAAATAATCAACGTTAATCTTTAGCTTGTCACAAATCTTTTCTTGTTAATCATCTCAGAAAAATTCTGTTTCATCAGTAAATAGAGATGAATTTGAAAGCTTTTGAAATCGCTTGAATGAATTAAACATGATGAAAGAAGTAGAAGTATCTTCTTTAGTCAATTGCAGTCAATGTTATAGTTTCATCATTTGATCTTGAAGCTTTCTAAGATTTAGATTTGATTGTTCTTTTGCTTGATCAATTTCTTCGAAATGAATCTTTCATATCTGTTCGCTGAGTATTTTATCAAATAACTCACAAACTTCTACATCTAGATCTTGTTGAGTTTGAAGATTGTTTAAATCTTTTAGAAAAACTTCTGAGTCTTGTTCAACTCAATGTTGTAGCTGCTTTACATTTTTGATATCTCAGAAAGTAGAGACTTTCAGAAATTCATTGAATGTTTAAGAATGAGGCAAGAATTGACGATGTTTTTGTACGAAGTCAGTTCTAAGAAATTTCGATAGACGAGAAGATAACTTGAGATAAATGACTGAATCAAAGCTTTGATTACTCTTAAAGAGATCGAGTTAAGTATTCACAGATGATTGAATCATGATGAAGAGTTGATGATCGAGTGAAGAATGATGCTCAATAGTATGTAGTGAGATTGTTTGTTAAAGTGTTTAGTCTTCAGAGAAGAGTGTTGCTGATTTGAGAGAGTTTTTTGTGATTCTCAAGCAATCAACGAAGATTCTTTATCGTTGATTCTATTAATCGATTTGAACGAGCGCGTACTGAATGAGCTGTAAATTCTCTAGCAATGCAATGATTGTATGTTTTCGTTGATTCTATTGATTTCTTGATGTTGTTCTGTCTTTCAATGTCATTGATCATCAGATACACAAATTTCTTTATACTTGTCTCGTTGTTAGTCAAGTGAACTTGAATGAGTAATGAGATCAGTATCATGTGATTAACGAATTCTTAAAGTAATGTTAAAATCATGTTTAGAAACTAATCAGAGTGCATGCGTGACTAGAATGTTTGATTTATAAAGATAGTTATAACTAAGACTTTAGAAATACAGAAGAAAGAAGATACAAAAGACAAGAAGAACACGCTCTATATAGTAGTTACTCAAATAGACGTTAGTCTCAAAGAGAACGTGTTGAAACACAAGAAAGATGTTGATTTGAAAGATGTTTGTAACATAAAGAAATGTGTTTGTCATAGAAATCTGTTGATCATTCATAACACAAAGAAGTGTGTTTGTCTAGAAGACAATAGAAGCTGATTAGAAAATGCTAGAGAAGAAAAAAGATGCTGAGTCATATCTGAGTCAAACTTGAGTCAGATCTAGATCAGATCTCGACTAGATCATTGACTAGTTCTAATCAATTCTGACACATTCGTAACATTTACATTGATACAACGTTGATGAAAGTGAATTCAAAGATTGCTTGAAAATTATCAATGATTTTCATGAATGTTGTTAGAGATCTGCCTAGAGTGAGTCAGATAGAAATGTCATTTAACTAGAAGATAAATGCTAAGAAAGAAAGATAGCTACAGAAAAGAAGCTGGCTACATATGTGTGTTTCTCAGTCGACGCTAGACTCAATAGAAACTAGTCAAGGTGACGAAGCGAGAATAGATCTAACAAGGCTAGAATCATGACATTATTTCTTCTCTTCGACGATTCATGTTCACATGAATGTATTTTCTGCTCGACTCGATTGATTGCTCAATCATGATTTCACAGACTCAGATCTGTTAAATCGTGATTGATTAAGATTAACGCGATTTGTTCGAGTATTGAATATGAAAATCATCAACGATCTTCTGAGCGTTCATAAATTCGTCGTCATCAGCGTTGTATCAATTGAGATCATTGTCATAGTCATTTCATTTGACTCTATACTGAAGTCGTCTTTGATATCGACGAGAATTCAATATATCATTGATTTTTCACTCGTCTTCGTCGTTTACCACTATTGAACCTGAGGGTTCGTTCTTTTGATCATGCAAGAGATCGTCGACGACAGAACGAAGCAGGTCAGAATGAAATACATCATGAACATGCATAGACTCTGATAATTTCAGTTTATATGAAGAGTCGACGAGATCTAAATTGGTGAAAGAATCGAGCATTTTATCATCTAACTTCTTGAAAGATCTCGCTGTAATGATGTTTCTTTCATTCAGAAACATCTTTGATTCAACCTCGTAATCAACTTCTTTTCTATGCTTATTGACTTGTTTCATCATTTGTTTCCGTGTTTTGACTAGCGACTCGCGAGCAAACTTCAGTGTTTTGTTCATATGTTCAGATATATTCTCGACTTTAGTC
>JAABUK010010331.1_pt1 | contig 12484 bp, 14 predicted proteins | sample 5559141 | NCBI WGS metagenome assembly JAABUK01 (sample SAMN10711869, study PRJNA513367) | rock metagenome | isolation source: Antarctica rocks | place: Antarctica: Victoria Land, Pudding Butte nord | collected 2016-01-03
AGCGTGATGCCCTGCTGGCCTTGCTGATGTGGGAGACCTCCATGAGAGGAAAGACTTGTGAAGGGGTGACCCTGTCTGATTTCTTTCAGCCAGATGGGCACAGCCTCAAGCTGCCCCTGCCCAGTCCCTTGCCCATGGGCAGCTTGTTGACCCTCAGGCCCAATGGGACAGCTGGACTGACATGCATTGAGATTCATGATTGTCTGTCATTTCCACAACTTGACTGCAACAGTGCCACTGGTCTAGCTGCTGTCCCTGCACGTAACAATGCGGTTTTGTGGATGCAAGGCTCATTGCTCGCTTTAATGGAGACCTGTACACACCCTGCCATGCCCGATGAAGCATGTCACAATTACAAAATGTTGATGTTTCCCAGATACAACTCATCACATCTGCAAGTCAGACGGGGTCAAAGCTTTTCTTGAGTGCATAGTTCATTAACAGTATTTTTCAATACTTGGCTCATGACCACTTTCTAACAAAAGGGAGGAACTTAGCGAGTAGCTAAGGGCGGCTCTTTCGCACCAGGGTTTAGGGTTACAAATTCACATGCTGTGTCTGTGATCAAGTCAAGCAATATTCCTTGTCAAGAGTGGTGGCTCAAGTGTCCAAGCACCCTGATATCACTGGGGACCATGTCATGTAGCACATGTGCTCGATACTTGCATGAGTTACGCATGAGTTATGATGTAATGTCAATGATCAGTCAAAAGATGCAATTCTACAGTCTCGGTAAAGTGCCAGAGACCATCAAGGTACATGTGGCAACCCACGAAGATCGAATACATTGCAACTTCAATGAGGTTTTCAGTGCCGTGTCGGCCCTTATGGAGTGTCGGCCCGACACGCGTATTGGACACGCCGACACCGCCACGCCGTGTCGCCGTGGCGTGGTTTCAACACCCAAATTGAACTTCACAAAGTTATGAGAAAGGAGTGGGCTTGCAAAATTATGCACAAAGCAAAAGCTCGCATGGAATCTAAATCAAAGGACAACCGATTTCCGTCGTTGCTTCAGGGTTCAGGGTTTCGGATACTGCAGTCCGTCGAACGCTTTTGCCGCCCAAGCAAGCAAGTCGCTCAGTCCGTAACCGCTGATCTCGCTGTCCTGTGGAAGTCGCAAAATAAGACCTGGCGTTTTATGGCTGTGGAGGTTAAGCATCCGGAAACGTTGATTTGGCACATCTAGTTGTGATCTGTCAAAGCTTTTTTGTTTCTTGAACCTTTTCTGATGAAACTGGTTGATTGAGGTGATGGAATCGATCTGATGCTGAAGCATCTGAAGGCTGGGGAAGACAAGCAGACGGCAAGGGGACCATTTCGTTTTGCACTGTTAGTGAAGCTGTCATCCACCTGTCACCCACCTGTCACCTCGAATTGACTAGCCTGCTGGCATGCATGATGGCGTATCACGTGCTGCAGACATGAGCACTGAGGGGTCGTCTGAGAGGTCTTCTTGTGTCAGGAGCCCTGCCATTGGCACGCAGGTGCAAAACCTCAATGGCACTGCCTACCATCCAAGGTTTTGAATAACGCAAGTGTTTTCTGGAAGTCTATGCAGTGTTGCCCATATGGCAACATCAGCTCAATGTAGTGCAGTTGCATGCAGCAGTGGTCAGGTTGCAGTTTGGTGGCTTTGTAAATTCGTATTGCCCAGATCATGTTGGATTGTGATGTTACATAAACAAAGTTACAGGCTATTTTCGACAGTGCATCCATAGTTGCAATGTTGTGTGTGCAGGTACCTGTAGATGCAGAGCGCTTGGCATTGCTGCCATGGCTAAAAAGGGCTGCCAAGCAGCTCAAAAGGAGTGTGTTGGCTTTGTACTATGCAACACAGGATCCTGATGTGGGATGGGTGCCTCGCATGATTGCTGCCTTTGTGTTGGCATATGCACTCAGTCCAATGGATTTGATACCAGATTTTATCCCTGTGCTTGGCTTCATTGATGACTTGATCCTGTTGCCAGGCATGATATGGCTGGTGAGTTGTCCATTCAGCTGGCTGTATGTCTCTTCAGGCAGCTGCTTGTCATGTTTTGCAAAGCATGCAATGTTGCAAGTGTGCCGTTTGCTTGCCTGGAACCAAAGGTGTGTGTTCTGGCAGACTTATCTAGTTCTTTTGCAACATCACGACCATCATACGTCGGTTTCAATTTTTTCGTCATGGATGCAGGCCATTTGGCTTATCCCAGAGGCTGTAATGCTCAGAGCACAACAACGTGCCGATGAAGAGCCCTTGCGACTCAATGAGAACTGGGTAACAGCATGCTGCATTTTCTTGATGTGGAACATGTCTGCTGTCGGCATGTTGTATTTGGTGTGCACAAAATTTGGCAAGCCTTGGTGGCGACGCCATTGGTGGGTTGCGGCTATAATTCTGGTGGCACTCATGGTCCTTGCCGAAATTGTGTTGGCTGCATGTACAATTTTATTGGAAAGGCGAACAGAAAACCAGTCTGACAAGCAGACGGCAACTGATCTTGGAGTCAATGCCCCTCTTCTCGTAACACAAGATGGAGATGATCAACTGACGATACGTGTAGATGTGTAAGGGCCGCATACACTGCTTTTAAGGCTCCACCTTGGCAACGGTATTATCACAATACTGTTGACCTGATCAATCACATCCATGAATTTCTTGTCCTAGATCGCTCCATTGCATGCTATGAGTTTTGGTTAACCCGGCAGCAGAATCATGGGGGATCGGTCAAAGTCCCCTACAGGTTTATAGCCTAATAGGGCATTCGTCCAGAAATCTGCCTGTGCTAGTGTCCTTGGTGGCGCCATGCATGAAGGTGCCAGACTTGTGAGAACCAACAAAAGTGCCAAGCCAACTGTAACGCTGAAACCTGCACAGTCAGCTTTTTGGGTCAAATTGGTCAACCATCTGATGCGGATTTGTGGATGCAAGGGGCATTGCTTGCTTCAAAGCAGACCCGTACAACCCCTGCCATCCCCAACATAGCATTTCACAACCAACTCTTTTTGGTCTTTTCCAAAGTACAGCTCATCAAATCTGCAGCCAGGTTTACTGACTTGCATTGAGTACATGGATTGTGTGTCATTTTCACATCTTGACTGCAACAGTGCCAGTGGTCTAGCGCTGTCTCTGCACGCAACATCTGTTGCGGATTTGTGGATGCAAGGGTCATTGCTCGCTTCAATGCAAACCTTGAAACACCCTGCCATGCCCAGTGCAACATTTCACAATGACTTATTTTTTATTTTTTATTAAACCTGTTCATCACATGTACAACCAGCTTCACTGACATGCATTGAGTTTCATAATTGTCTATCATTTCCACAGCTTGGCTGCTCCCGAAGGGGAAGCACCACTGGTCCAGCCGCTGTCTCTGCAGGTAACATCTCATGCGGATTTGTGGATGCAAGGCTCATTGCTCGCTTCAATGCAGACCTTGAAACACCCTGCCATGCCCAGTGCAACATTTCACAGTCACAACATTATTTATTTGTTTTAAACCTATTCATCACATGAACAACCAGCTCGACTGACACGCATCCAGTCCCATAATTGTCTATCATTTCCACAGCTTGGCTGCTCCCGAAGGGGAAGCACCACTGGTCCAGCCGCTGTCTCTGCAGGCAACATCTCATGCGGATTTGTGGATGCAAGGCTCATTGCTCGCTTCAATGCAGACCTTTAGACCCCCTGCCGTGCCCGGTACAGCATGTCACAATCACAATTCTATTTTATTTTAGTCTGCAGCCAGGTGCACTGACTTCCATCGAGTTCCATTATTGTGTATCATTTCTACAGCCTGACTGCAACAGTGCCACTGGGCTAACCGCTGTCTCTGCACGCATGATCTGATGTGGATTTGTGGATGCAAGGCTCGTTGCTCCCTTCAATGCAGACCTGTACAACCCCTGCCATGCCCGGTATAGCATGTCACAATCAGAAAATTCAATCTTTTCAAAGTTCAGCTCATCACATTTGCACCCAGGTGCACCGTTTTGCACTGATTCCCATTATTGTGTATCATTTCTATAGCCTCTCATGCGCGTGTGTGGTGCAGTGTTTCTGATTCAAGGCTTGCAACAAGACAAAACACAATGATTAAATAAATGATTTAGCTGTACAGCTCTTGACATAAGTCATGTCCAACACCTTTGCATTGCTCAGCATGTGAGTGTTGGGGGCCATCCTGAACCACTCATATAGCAAACCTGCAGTTTTAGATTTAATTCAAATTTATGAAATGAGAGAACAAAACTGTAGTAAGGGCTGACGCAGTTCAGCAGTCTGCAGTCGAAGTCAAAGTCAAAGTCAAAGTCAAAGTCAAAGTCAAAGTCAAAGTCAAAGTCAAAGTCAAAGTCAAAGTCAAAGTCAAAGTCAAAGTCAAAGTCAAAGTCAAGGGGCAAGGGGAGGGCTATGCTCTTGCAATTTTTATGACACAGGCTGTGGACAGGCAAGGTGGAGTGCTGTGTGTGCACTGCAAGTTGTTGCACTGAAAACAAAGACCTGCTGACTGCACAGCCTCTACCTCTGTCAAAGAAGAGCTTGTCCAGGCAGCAAGGCTTTGCTGCTTCTTGTGCAATGGCTCTTGCTTGTGATTCGCTGCTTTGCGGCACAAACTGGATACTACAGTTCATAGCTGCCCCGTTTTGCCACAAGCCTTGTGCTCTTCAGGGTATCGCTTCCTACCTCTTTTGCGGGCAGCACACCTTGAAACTTTAGCCTGTCCTTTCACCCTGTTTTACTGTGACAGCTGCTTTGGCTTCACCAATACCACGCTATCGCTGTGCTTGCTTTCTGCGGCGATGAACTCGTACACAGGTCGTTCAGTCCATGACCTGCCTGCCCTGAGTCGCAGCGTCAGGCAGCTTTACTGTTGTGCGCTACTTTTCTGTCTGAACACGCTTGTCTAAGAAACTGGACACAACTTATGTCGAGAGCTGTAGATCAGAGGATGAAGCACAAGATTTAGTTGCACAAGCATGCCATACCACAGCAGCAGAAAGTAGTGAGCTCACGTTGAGAATTTTAGAATAAGTATAGGCATAGTTCCCTAGACGGACCACACAGGAAATTGACGGTGACACTGTGAAAGCTGAAACCTGCGGCAGTTCAGAGCGTTTGTTATAATCTCACGTGGATGAATGTGATGCAGTACTGTCGAGATCCTTGCAGCTTGCTTTGCCCAAGCAACACAGCAGGTGCTTTCAGAACTATTGCAGCACCGCATCACAGGTACAGTTACTCAGTACAAGTGTTGTCTATGTTGTTGACCAATCAAAGCTGTAGGCTAAATCACATCATTCAACTTCTACTGACAAAATTATAATGATAGGATGAAGCTTGCCAAAGTACTGTTGATCCGGCTTGCCTGGTAAACAACTCTACTCAGCACTGGAGACCTTTCTTTTCTTCTCATGTTGCTGTTGTGCTGACACAGCGGGTGGTGTGCTCGACGGAACTGGTTGAAGAGCTGTCGTCTCAAGAGTAAGGGCTATGTCTGCTGGCTTGCTTGTGGCAGTATTAGAGTGTGTCTCATCTACACACTTCATGCCAGCCTCATCTACGCACTGCGTGACTGCCTCATCTGCACACTGCGTGACTGTCTCATCTACACACTGCGTGGCTGCCTCATCTACGCACTGCGTGACTGCCCCATCTGCACACTGCGTGACTGCCTCATCTACACCCTGCGTGACTGTCTCATCTACACACTGCGTGACTGACTCATATACATGCTGCGTGACTGTATCATCTTGGCACTGTTCATGAGGAGGCATCGCTGGTGCAGCAGCAGGCAGCTCTGCAGATTGCGTGGCAGGGGACTGAGTGCCCATTCTGTGAGCTCTTTGTGCCTGCGCCCTCCTGAACGTTGTCTTGGTTCTAGCCATGATGCTGATGCCTTTCTCAGGAGTCGCTGGATCACTTCATCAATTTTTCAGGACATGTTCAGGGACACAGTGCTGTTGCACTGATCCAGAGGCTGTTTAGGACAACCCGCGTGATTGGATGTTGCAAGTCACATTATCACCATCATCGATTTTGGGCAGCAAGATTGGACAGTTTCATTCATTGCTGTGCATTGACAAGGGCTATGCTTTCCTGCATCTATTAGGGTGCAATGTCTTGTCTGCGGCAACTGCTCAGGGGCAACATGTCTAAATAGTTGTGATATTCGTTAAGGAGGCCATCATTCCCCCAAAATAATGTTTTGGATGTGTGCAGTATCAAATCGTATATCATCCCGGTATCATCAGAACCTGAAAACGCATTTGCAAAATTAAAAAATGGTTGGTTGAGAACTGATATTACAAGTTGTCCTTTTGAACTAAAATTGAAGTCATAACCTCAATTTACTTTCCTGTATTTCTATGCACAATTTATGTCTGTGCACCTTCTGGCAGGTCAGTCTTGCCTAGAGTACTTCAAGAATTGGGAGAACGTTTTTTCACTACATATGGTTTCATATAATATTTTCAAGGAGCCGAGAGACTTCTGGCCAATGACAGACGTTGAGCACAGCACAAACTGTATTGATTGCAATTGCAGCAGAGTGGTTCACATAGGATCAGCGCATGTGACAAAATTCGCGAAATATCGCTAATGAATTTAGATCCAACAAATTGGTGCTTATAATTGCGATCTTCCTCTGAAATCCGTTTTTCAAACCCTAAAAGCTCCATTGACACTTGTTAATCGTCAATTGTTGCAATACTATCTTAAGGTGGTGTCTCAACCATGTTCAGTCAGCTGCTGGCAGTCTACAACATTTGATCAGCATCAAGCTAATTGCAAAGTAAATTTGACTGCTCTCGACAAAAACATAGAATGAAACAAGTAGTATAATTGACACTTTCCACATCTGCACTATCGCCTTTATGCAAACTTGCAAAATCGATTGCGACAATGACCCCCCTAAGGGGCGCTACTCAGGCGCATTGACGAGCAGGCATGGATTCAAGCACACAGACGTCTGTGTTCCAGATCATCAACACCAGCAGCAAAGGTCTTTGGCCGCCAAGTGAAAATGTGACACTGGTACAAGCCTCCAGCCGAGAGGCCATAATCCAAGCTATACTCCGTGGACAAGACACCTTTATTGAAAAACGCCTCACACCATGCCATCAGTACTTGTCCTGCCTGATCAAGAACTTCCGAGGCGATCCTGCTGATTCTGATGAGGAGTTTGAACCTGACCCAGATGCTTCGATCAAGACGATGACAGAAGATGAAGCAGTTAAGAAAATTCTGCAAGAGATTGATGATAACTCTGTCAATGACGGGGGATTCTACACGGCCATCCAGAAATTAGAAGGTGTAGAAGCAGCTGGGCAGGGAGTTCATCAGCTCAACACATCTTGTGACTAAACCATTTTGAGAGAGTTTATCTTCAACGATAGGAGCTTACCTGCACTACATGATGACACTTTCCCAGCACTTGCTAAATACATACTGAGCACCACTATTGTTGAAATGTCAGATTGGAACTGTTGACTTCTTTGCAAAGGTCAAATTGAAATTTGTTTCATGTGGACATGAAACCTTTTGAAAATTTATTATTAGAACCAAATTTGATGATCCCAAGAATGTTGTATCATTTGATACATGCAAAATTTGCAACAAAGTTGACGTGAAATGGTCCCCCTCTCTGGTTGGGCAAATGAACGTCAGTATAATATTCTTATAAATACACAAAAGTTAAATTGATTACATTTTAGCCGGGGTTGGTGAATCCAATGCAGTTGAAGAATAAACATATTTTTTTCGTTGCCATGTTCCCTTGACGTAGCATCCCTCCAACGTCTCTTTGCTCATGCGGTAGGTTTTCAGCACTGCTTCTCTTACAGGGTCCACAGATTTTGGCATGGATCTAATGGAGCTGCGCCTTATTTGTATGGCTCACCTGTCAAGTCTGGTGCCCTTCGGGCTCCCCTAGCTGCCGGTATGCTTGTCTGTGAGATTGCATTGCAAGCATTGTCCATGAGCAGTGCTGCCGCAATATACAGACCTCTGAGAATAATTTTATATGCAAATTGACTACACTGAGCAATATGCAGCAAAGAAATTGATCAGACAGTCAGTCTAACTTCACATTCTGCCCGCAAGTCATTCATTGAGTTGTGAACATTCAATTACTTGTTTACCCAAATTGTGAGTTTGTGCCCTACAAATAGCAAATGGTGCCAAACCATGTTGTGACACAACTTTCATGACAAGCTGACTGTACATGAAGTCCTGGCTTTCAGTGGAATCATCTGCAAGCTCACCTCGGCTGACTATTGCTTGACAAAGGCGCACAAATGAATATCTGGCCGGTGCACCAGCTTACAGCATTTACAATGGTGCAGCTATGACCTCATATCTGCGGACTGTTGCTAGACCCAGCCCCCAGAAAGACATGTATTCGCTTATAATACATCCAATCAGCAACATCAGAAGCACTTAGAACGGTTCAATTGACATGAACAGTCCGCAGAAATAATTTCCTAGGCTTCAAGCTATGAGCATTTCAAGCTCAAAATACATCAGTGGCTCTCTGTGTCTCACCCTGCAGGCGTAGTCAGCATTGAGAATAATTTAACTGTGAGTTCATGTTTGCAGACTGTTGCATGACACATCCCGCACAGTTCTTTGGGATCTACTTCAAGTTGAGAGGAGGTCAAGTTGACATGACATGAGTCGCTCTCTCTGTTTCCTCCAGCAAAGATAGTCAGCATAAAAAGTGTTTCAGCTCTCAGCTCATGTGTGAAGTTGTGGCTTGACACAGTCCGCAGAGATGATTCTTTGAATTGTACATCAAGTTCCAGCATTTAAGATGGTTCAGATGTCAACTCCTTTCTGCAGGTTGTTACTTGTCACAATTCACACAGACTTGACAGCTTGCGGCTTGCTTGAGATTGTGCATCTTATAGCAACAGAGCGAATAACACCAATTTTTGTACCAATGCATTTTTAAAACAAGGAAGATGTTGGATAGACAGTGTCATGAACGCTAGGAAGACACATAACTCTGGTGCTTGCGATAGCAAATTGTCAAACTCACTTTGCATGAATTGCATGACCGGTAGCGCCGCAAAGAACTTGAGAAGGATACATCCAAGTGGCCGCAAACGGGTTCATACTTTGTGCAAAAACCAGAGTGTCATGTTGCATGGCACATCCTTCACCATTAGTGATGCACTGATACTGCCTGGAGGTAGCCACTGGTACAAATTTGACAACAAACACAGCATATTTTCATGATTGTCCCAAATTATCCAAGTCGGCTCAAATAAGCTGCAGATTTGCAAGGAATTACCTGTCCCGTATTGTACATCTTAGCTGTTCCACATTTTGCGCAGACTATCTATTCCACTTCGCTCACGAATCAGCTGTTCATAAATTTGCAGAGATTGCTTGATGCATGTTTGGCAGCAATAAGCTGTTTGTGAATTGGCTCCTACCAGTTGTGCTGAATTTGCTGCATTTGGAACGAATAATCTGATTCCAGGCTATGCTAATGCTGGCGCATCAAACTTTCAGCTTGCCATTTTCCTAGCACATATATGTATGCCCATCCATGTTCCAACATCTATTCCGACTTCATGCTCAAAATGATCACTGATGTGACTGCATGACATAGTCAATCATGGCATCCACTGTTCAGTTAGATAAGTCTCAAAGGCTTGTTTGGCTCGCGAGCAAAGGTCACTCATTTCATGGCTGGGATCCATTGGGACAAGTTCCCAGCCTTGTTCGCGGCATCCGTTGCACCTGAATGACTCGACTGTCAAGCATTCATCACCAGGCTGGCACGTCTGGATCATCACCTGCTTGCTTGTGTCCCACTCATGTCTGTTTATGACAACCGCAGCTTGGACTCCAGAGTTTGCATACGCAGTCAAGATTATGTTGTCTTTCACCACATCAGCGGCCATAAAATAAGATGAGGGATTCATACGTACCTTACAGACCTTTAAGATAAATATCTTGTGAATGCAAGAAGAAAAGGCTTTGCATTTACACAATAACTGTAGCTGCACTGCAGCTTGAATACACAATGATGCAGTGCCACTCGGAAAAGCTTTGAATTACATGCAATTCCTATCGTATAACTTCAGGATATACTGCCCTTCAGTCAGAATTACTTGTCTGTTGTTTGTTTTCGATGTATATTAATGTCAAGACAGCTGCCACATACTACAATTTCACGACCTTTGTTTACATATTGGGTCAGTTGCAGCTAGTCAGGGGGTCATAAGGGCAGTTTGCAAAATCACTTCAGCACTTAAATTTGCATAAATGTAAGCACTCCGTCTGGCTGCAAATTTTCACCTTGCCTTAATTGTAGACACTCAGCTTGGTTGCACACAGTTTGCTCACTTGCAGTCTGTCAGCTCAGCTGCACAGATTCAGCTCCTCTGTGATATGTCAGTCCAGCCCTATTATATCCCTATCTAAACACGTTTCTAACCCTACCACAAGCCTACATAAACCCTAAATCCTAGCCATACTCAAATGCCCTACCAATATTACAATGAAAAAGTTTCAGATAAATTTACAGCTCCGGTAGAATTCGCTGAGGTTCAACAGAAGAGATCTTCCTTCACAGCAATTTCAGGAATTGGCATTAGGATGGAGCAGCCGGTGAAGGGCCTAGCCTAGCCTAGCCTGCGCTTATATCAATACTTGGATGCCATATTCAATTTTACAATGCAAACAAAGTTTCACAGATATATAGTTTCGACGAATCTTGGATGTTCAGTCTGAAGTGGAGAAAACCTCGGGATCACTCAATTACATCAGGAGTTGGTATTTGACTTTGCTATCAAGTTATAAATATACAGGTAAATAAGCTTTGTCTTTTTAGCACCTTGTTCTATTTACCTGTACAGAGTTTGTGCATTGCACAAGAAGAAGGACGTTCATTAGACCATCATTGTATTATTATAAAGAAATATCATAAAGTGAACGGAGGAAAATAATTGATGGTTTTGTAAATTATAAAACAAAAACATTTATTTTAATATATTTGCTGAACATTAGTATGCCTTGCGCACAACGTGTGGACTTTGTGTGGACAATTGGACACAGCCAATCAAATTCTGAAGGAGGTGCAAAACACACACAGTTTTGGAGCATGCGCAAATTTGATAAGCAGATCAGAAGGCGCCGGGCTTGCATCAGTGGTGGCACTCTTTGTCTTAGATGAGGTAAAGAACATCCCCAAGCTGGAGACCTGAGTGTTGGGCCATCGCACTGCGTGACTTATAATGAAAGAAGTCCACAAATACCATCGCACACAACAAGTTGCTTTTGAACCAGCTCAGGACGTTGTCTTCTAAACGTATCCTCATATTGATTCTGACAGCGTTGCAACACATGCCTAGTGAAATACCCCAGACCTTCAACCTGCCGTTTGGGAAGCTTGCATGGAACAGCTTGTGCCAAGCCCTCAAGGACACCGGCAACCTCGTCCAACAACTCCTCAAGAACAATAGCTTTTGGTTTTGCAACCCAAAGTGGCACTGGGTGGCTACCACAGTCATCGTCTACAATGTCAAGTTTGTCAGCATCAAATTGACAGACTGAGACATTCTGCCACTGTGGAAAAACAGAGTTGAGATGCAAGTACTTCACTGCTGCTGTTGCAACTTGCACTGGGTCAGCAAAACCAAGCTGCTTGAGATGAGACTTGCTCAGGAACCGCAACTGTTGCAAGCCGAACACCAAAGGACCATCGTCAAAAGCATTGTGGTCAAAAGGCTGCACATTAACAGCCAAACACCTATGTTTCCTCAGTCCTGAACCATTCAGCTTGAACTTCCGTGCACAGCGAGCACACATTTCAGTAAGTTTGCGTTGGCAACCTCTGTACTGGCTCCGGTGATGATTGTAATTTCCAGATTGCTTTGTAGAATAGCCGCTAGTTGGACAAGTATGTATAGCCACCTTTATATGCAAGCAATGACTTGATGAGAGTTGCGGTTGGGCAAACATGCCACTAGCCTAGTATTCAGTGCAGGAACGGTCCACTCATGCTCAGCAGCATACCTCAACCGATCTTGAGAGCTGTGCACATGCAATCGGAGGTGTTGGGGCTTCCACTCAGTGCCATGCTTCTCAATAAGATAGTATCGAATGGTCCAAAATTGTGGTTGAATTTGCTTACAGCCCGGTTTGATGGGCCGATTGAGTCTTCTAAGAATTGCTAATCGTTGTGCTTCCCATGTATTTGTTTTTTTGGGGCCCCTGTTCCCGGATGATGACATTCTTGGTTGTTATGAGCAGGGAAATGTTATTTGTTATCACGACGGCACTGCTATCATGCACATGGTTCCTGAAGAGCGTGGCAAACAAGTTTACACCGTCGGGTGTAAAAGGGGCAGGTTTTTCAAACCTACAGCTTGAGTCAGAAGTTTAGGTCGGAGCAAGCACACCTGCACGCTTTGACAGTGATATCAAGCAAGTCGCTCAATTAGCTCTGCTGCGCGATCAAGCACAGCAAGTCAACCGGCACACCTT
>JAABUK010010332.1_pt1 | contig 12484 bp, 18 predicted proteins | sample 5559141 | NCBI WGS metagenome assembly JAABUK01 (sample SAMN10711869, study PRJNA513367) | rock metagenome | isolation source: Antarctica rocks | place: Antarctica: Victoria Land, Pudding Butte nord | collected 2016-01-03
TCTCACCTGCGGCTCCTGTTCAGCCGTTGTCCACGATGCATCACACACGAGTGAAGGAGGAATTTTGGCAATCGAGGCATGACGGCGCCAGTTGCTGTGCTGCGAGGCGCGTGTGTCAGCATTGCCAACTTTGTCGACTGCAGGGGCGAGCAGGAGCACCTGTCGGCGCTCCTGGTGAGGCACGGCATGCAAGTGGCTGCGGCGTTCATGACAGTGCCTGCGCACCAGCAGCGCGGCGGCAAGCGCGGCCACGATTGCGCGGAGTAGCGCCTGGAAGTGCGGTTTTTGAAGGACAGAGTGTTTCCCAGAAAGACATTGATCCCTCACCGGCAGCTCGGTGTCGGCGAGCGCGGCCACGATGGCGCGGAAGAGCGCCTGGAAGTGCGCGCCGCCGCCATAGCCGCCGGCGAACTTGATGTCCGCGTAGACGCCGGACACCCAGGCCGCCTTGGCGCGCAGGTGGCCATGGGGGGACCGGAACAGCGGCGCCACATGAGTCATGAGCATGCCCTCCAGCTCCTTTTTGTACGGCTCCTGCATAGAAGATTTGGCAGGACTTGAGTGACACTGGTCATGTCGGCATTAAAACCCCATTAGTGATGGTTGCCAGTGTTATGTGCCGCACTCGATACGCCCAAAGTGTCCAGTGGTGTAAGCGCAGCTGTTGAACCAGGTGCTTTGCACCATCAAACCTGACACACCTCTCGAGGTGACTGCACATCATGCAACAACAGAGACTGTGTGCACCTTCTGTTTCAGGATGTCGCTGAGGGCGCCGACGGCCAGCAGCGCGCCGTCCATTCGCCGCGCCAGGCCCTGCGGCACCGTTGCACCGCCCGCTGCCGCTGCCTGGTACTCTGTGAAAATTGCCGAAATCTGCATCGCAGCGCAGAACAAATTTGTGGCTAGAGACCTGGCTTGCGGGTCAGACTGCTGCCCGTGGTCATTGATGCAACTGTTGCCAGAGGGCAGAATCGTTGAAATCACCCTGGCGGCGTGTGTACACCAAACTTTACAGGTAGCGCGCACACGACAGCATTTGAGGCCGACTTCGCTTGTATATTGCGCCGAATACGTGTCGCGAGCGGCACACCTGCTGCATGAAGGGCCCCAGGTTCTTCTGCCGCGATTCGCACAGCTCGTGCAGGAAGTTGCTGGCGGCTGACTTGGGGCTGTACATCTCCTCCATTATGTCGTACCCCTGCAGCGACACAATCGGAGCGGTCAGTTCGATATCAGGTAGACAGCAAAGGTGATCTGGCGCGACACGTTGCTGCAGCTGGACGCAGTCGTGCAAGAGGAATCAAAACATGATGTGGGTGCTAGTTGCACTCCGGAGACACTCGCCCTGCCACAGCCGAATGCGGCGAGCTTTTCACTGTCCACTTGCTTGAACACAACATGAAGATGTTGGCGCGCCTTGCGGATGTACTCCTGGAGTCGCCCTCCCACAGCTCCGCGTCATTGTCGCCGACGCATTGGAGGACATTACTCGTGATTCAGATAGGCCTTGTGAATCTGAACTAATCAGAAAACACACCTTGCGGATGTACTCCTGGGGGTCGTCATCCCACAGCTCCGCATCCTCGTCGCCGAAGCACATGAGCGGGAAGAGGACGCGCTGCATGAGCGCGGGGACGTGCGGCGCCAGCAGCTTCCACGTGCGCGCCTGCTTGATGCCGACGGTGAGGTACTGCAACGTCAGGTTCACCACCCGCGGCGACAGCCACTGCCCCTGCGGGTGCGCAGACATACCAAGGGTTGACGACAGGATAGACTGATGCACTATTACTGGCTGGCCCGCCATTGCTTCTGCATTGCATCAACGTTTAACTGGCTGTCCGTGTGCTTGCACTGTAGCGGCAGCTCGACTGCCCCCAGGGACAGCCACCGCCCCTGCAGCTTGCATTGACAACGCGTGAGGCAGTCGGCCTGACGAATCAACAGGGTTGAAAGCTTCGAGTTGAATTGCACAGACAGCAAGATCCAGACATGTCGTCCTGATCAGAGTGAGGAGAGGCAAGCCAGTCTGCGGACGTGAACACGTTTGCAACGTCAGGGGTGCGATGGCAGGACGCCACCTCGGATGGCTCAGAGAGATTCCCACGAGAGTACATCTTCATTGGGCAATGCCCTCGGATGTCCATATCTACTACAAAATTGAGGATGAGTCATCACAGCCACGTTCCGAGGTGTACCGTCGCCGCAGCGCTGCTCAGCAGATATATGCGTCTTCCATCAACCTACTTTCACACCCCAAGCACCACAGCATGACGTATCGACAGTGCACTGAAATCACCCAGCTTCTACACCCTAGAGGTGGTTTACACACCTCTGCGTAGCGGCCCAGCAGCGCGGCGTGCGCTTCCAGGAACTTGACGGAGCAGGTGTCCCGAAACTGCGCAGCAAACGCCGCGTCGGGGCTGTCCTTGTCGCACTTTTTGGGGTCCCCGTACCGGTTGAACAGCCGGTGGCTGATGTGCAGCGCCCACTTCTTGGCCTTCCACCAGGGCCACGCCTGCCGCTGCGCTGAGTCCTCCGGCTGCCCTGCCTGCAGACATGGAAGCGTGCAGTCATGCGGTGACTGGCCAGACCAGGAGAGTGGCAACGGTCACTGTTACCGTTGCTGCACGAATGCACCCGTGGAGGGCAAACCGAGCCGTCAACAGGGCCAAACAGGGCCCACGCACCGTTTCAGTACAACAGATGTTGGCGGAAAGGGGCTCACCTCTGGCACGGGCTGCGAGACGAAAGTGTGGAGCGCCGTCATCCAGCCGGCAAACGCCGCGGGCTCGGCCAGCTGCGCGGGTATCTCCATGTAGGTGGCGCTCCAGAAGGTTTTGCAAACCAGCTTCAGCAGCTCTGCGACCTCCACCGCCGGACTGTTCGCCGCCAGAAGCGCCTGCGCGCAGCGAAAGCAGCGGGATTACTCGACTGGGCGACCAAAAAAATGCCCAGATTACCAGCTCAGAGTCACAATGCACCGACCCGCTGTCCGCTGCCAGCAGCGCCTGCATGCGCGGTGGTAAACCGATCGCCTCTCACGGCAGAACCACCTCTGCAGCTGGTTGATGCAGGAGCGCGACTTCAGCTTGCATGCGCGGTGCACAATGCAAGCAGGTCCTGCCACGAGCGCTGCGTGGCCTGTGCTGGAGACGGCATGCATCCCCGGCGGCCGTGGCTATCATGCCGTCCGGCGGATAGGTTTGCGATTGTCCCCACTGATGCATCGCCAAGTCTATCACCGGCTGCGCGCTGCCAAACTCTAAACCCCAAAACCAAGACCACCTGGAAGATGGCCAGCAGCGCCGGGAAGGTGGCGGACACGATGTGCGCCAGCGGCTCGCGTTCGTCATCGTCCTTGAACTCGTACTTGCGCGCCAGCAGCCGCACCATCAGCAGCCCGCCGTACAGCCGCTGCTGCTCCTGCATCGGATGGACAGTACAGACGTCGGCGACAGACATCAGCGCGAGTGCCAGAGATGCCGCGTGCAATCAATCCGCGAGTGCCAGAGATGCCGCGTGCAATCAATGCGCGGAGCTGCCGTCCGCTGCCGCCGCCACCGTTAGCATGTTGTCACACAGCTGCTGTGGCTCCTTCGCCGCAACCACAGCCCACTGCCTTTAGGGCAGTCGCCCAGCAATCCCACGCCAACAAGCGAACGTTTTCATCTGCGTAATGCGCCTAGGCGACCACTTGTCACCACCCACCTGGGTGGCCAGGTGTGCGCCGATGGCCGGCAGCAGCGACGGCCAGCGCTCTGGGTAGTCCGCATACACCACGTACTTGGCGCACTCGGCCAGCTGCACCTGCACCGCGTGCGGCGCGCGCACTATGCCCTCCAGCAGGTTCTCCCGCACCGCTGCCTTGTCCGCCTCCGCCAGCGGGCTGGTCCCGGCCTCGTCTGTGGCACCAGAATCGTCGATACGATAGAGCACACGGAGCCTCGCACCGCCGCCTTGTCCGTCTCAGCCAGCGACTGCTCCCGGCCTCGTCTGCGGGCGCCAAAACATTCACCGGCACGAGGAGATTCACCTGGATCTCGAGGTTATAGTTTGCCCCGCACCGCACCTTGTCCAGTAGTGGCTGAATGCATCGAGCCATCTTACGGCCCAAACCCCGGCTCAAACCCGGTCGGCCTTGACCAGGTTCTTGAAGGTGATCGCGGCGACCTGCCGCACCGCAGGGTCCGTTTGTGGAGTTGTTAAAAACCAAAACCCCACCTTGCATCCAGTCGGCCTTGACCAGGTTCTTGAAGGTGATTGCGGCGACCTGCCGCACCGCAGGATCCACCGTGTCCTCCACCGCCACCCGCAGCAGGTTGGTCAGCTGCCCCGGCGTGTGCTGGTGCTGCGCATCGAAAAGAGAGAGAAGCCTTTGACAAATTATCCCGGCATGAAATCTGCAACATGGCCTTCGCCGCATCCACGCCGCCAGGCATGAGCAGCGCGTGGCGCTTGGTGCGCTCCGCAAGGTGCGCGCAGACAACAATCGCATGTGCTGTGCAACCTGGCTGCATCAGCTGTGTGGCAAGTCAGTAATGGCTGCTGGCGTTTCTTCTGTGATGGCTGCACCGAATTTACTGCAGATGCCATCGCCACATGCGGCATGCAACGCTGTTGACAGCACAATTCTGCGGCGGTGACTGCTGCTTGCCAGCTTCGAGAGTGTATGTCATATTCTAGTACATCTTCAGTGCACGCCTGGCAGGGCTGCCTGCGATCTGTCCGGGTGTGTGTGGCAGAGCCGTCTTAGCAGGGGATTGCACCTGCTTGAGGGTCTCCTCTGCGGCATGACGCTGCGTCGCATCAGCGTTAATTGTGGCTGCAAGCACGCTGTACAGCTGCATGACCTCCATGACGCCTGAGCGGCAGCGCCTCGCCCGCTACCTCAGCAGCAGCCGCCTCAACGTGCTTCACCTCGATTGCAGGCCAACTTGCCACCGGTCGTGACTTCTAGGCATTCGCAATCGCTGCCAAGCCAAGCATGCACTGTAGCGCTGCCGCGCCTCACATCAAAAGTGGCGGCATGCAAACGCGTCGTGCGTTTGAAATGCACGAGATGCTTTGCATGTGATGCATGATGCTCACACTTCATTTGCATGCGGTTTACTGGAATTTTCTACAGTGCAATTATCATCTAGCAGTTTCAATATCATTGATTGCATTGCGCCGTACACCGTCTTTAGCACGCTGGAATTGCAAGGCGTGCCACATCGATGCACGGCGGTGCCGACAACGCTGTCAGCAAAGAGGACAGAAAAGCCAGACATATTGAAGAAGAGGAATACGAAGAAAACTTCGACGCTGGCCTGTTCCTGAATCAAGAGTGGGTGGTGATGCATGTGGGCGACGGCATGTGCGGGCAATGCGCCGCATGATCAGGAAATGCAGCGCTGCAACTGTCTGTGAGCATGCTGCGCCCGCCAAATGCTGCAGGTACATCCGGAAGGATTTCAACTACGGGAACTTCCGTGTGCCGCTCCTCGTCTCGCAGTCGGCGTGCACCGACTTTGATCTGACAGGTGTGTGCATGCGGAGGGAATCGCAGCCGCTCGACTGCACACATCTAGCACCTGCTGCCCTCTTCATAAGCACACGCTTGCATTGCCCATGCCCCTGCCCCTGCCCATGCCCCTGCTTCCTCACTGGCGCATCCACGCCACATCATGCTGCTGCGCCGGGTTCTGCAGGTCAGATCCTGTGGCCCGCCGCCGAGCTGCTGGCGGCGCACCTCGCGGCGAACCCGCGCTGGGCTGAGGGCCGCTCCTGCGCTCTGGAACTCGGCGCCGGGCTGGGTCTGGTCGGCTGCGTGGCGGCGCGGTCCTGCCCCGTCGTGCTGACGGATCACAACGAGGATGTGCTGTTGGTGCTGCGCCGCAATGCGGACCTGAACCGCGCCCAGCACGGTGAACTTCGTGTCCTGTAGTAAACCACATCCAGCTGGAGTTCGTGTAGCTGCTCCTTGACAGACTGTCCTTCGATCGGCGACAGCGCAACTGCCTGCGCTGGCGGCCCTACTGTGCAATGCAACAGCCTCGTGTGACAATTGGCGATGCATGCCGCGTCCATCAACACCGACACGCTCCAGCTTCCACAAACAGCGTCGTGCTCCTGCTGAAGCATCGCCTTGCGAAACGTGCGCAGACGCGTCGTGCATGCTGCTGGACTGGACGTTCGCGGCCGACATCGCGGCCGTGCGAGCGGCGTCGCCGGGCGGCGCTGGATACGACCTTCTGCTCGGCGCCGACGTGGCATATGGTCAGCAAGCGCTGCCGGCGCTGTTTTCCTGCGCGGCGCAGCTGCTGGCGCGTGTGCCGGCGGCGGCATTCCTCCTCGGTGAGTCTTTGATAGCTTGGCTTGACGGAGGGGTTGCACCCCCTTTGTCAGAGCTCCTGATCAGCGTATCTGCTCCCTCGCTGCAGTGTCCTGATGCGAAGGACGCCACGTGCATGCAGGCTATGTGTCCAGAGCCAAGATCATCGACCGGTCGCTGCCGGTTGAGGCGGCGCGCATGGGGCTGAGCATTCAGGAGCTGCCCGGAACCCGGGGCCCCGTCGGCGGTGGGCTGGAGGGCGTCATCTTCCATTTGCACTGGCTGGAAACCGGCGCACACAGACGGGAGACAGCCTGATCATGACGACAACTGAAACTGTGGACTGACCTTCGACATGGTAACAATGGTCCAAGCTTGAGTAGTCAAACATGCCAGCAACAAATATACATTGTCAAACATACATCAGTCAAACATGCATCGGTCACTTTCTTGACACAGTGATGTCCCTCTCGCATTCCCCTCCAGAAGATCAGCACTCTCTCAGCTAGTGCACAGGATCATTCAATCAGATAGAGCACTCGCCCCTCAACCATACATATGGGCGGCGCTCCAGTCCCAGGTGCTCTCACCCTCGACAAAATCGATGGCCAGGCCAGCCGCTTATCCGCGGTTCTGAATGGCCTGGCCATCTCAACAATCCAGGCTCATCACTCCAACAGCCCACATCGGCTCACTGCAACCCAGCCTCCCGCCCGCTCCACACATACATGCTCCACGCCACTCGGTACAACTTGCCATGTCCCTCCTTGCCTGCCGCTGTCTTGCGGCGCTGGCTGTGTTTTCTCGTCGCTTGCCGCGTTCTCTCCTTGCTTGCTGAAGCGCCGCAACCGCACTAAGGACTCCTCTCTACTTGATTGTTTCGTTAGCTACTGGGGCTGCAGCCGCCGCTGCAGCCACGCCGCCATGCGGAATTGGTGGGCCAGCACCTATGATGATGGTTAGAACAAAACCCGATCAGGGGGAAAGGTGGAGTGCCGCGGTGGAGTCAGGGGTCGAGTTTGTGACCTTAAAAATTGAAAAAATGATAGGAGTACTGGTGCAGCATATTATGCTGCTCGTGAAACAAAAGGCGACGTTGTGACACATACCGGTCGTATGTCGCCGGCGCATGCCGCCAGGCCCTCCAGAATCGGCAGCACCACCTGCGCCACGCCAGAAGCATTGCCTGTGAATTTGCATTGCTGCTCTTGCATCCACCGAAGCCGACTTGAAATCAATCGGCAGAGGTGAAGCGCGTCAGGATGAGCATGCAGCACGCACAACGACGAGCGCCCGATTCTGGGCACAGGCTGCTGCACACCAGAAAATTAGCACAGGGGCCCCACCGTGAGCAGCTCGGTGTCGGAGGGGTGGCCGACGAAGGGGCGCACTGGCAGCCCGTTGGACGGCTGCAGCAGGAAGGAGAAGGGGGAGTTGTCCACCAGCACCGTGCGCGCCAGGTCCCGCCGCAGCCGCGACAGGTCCTGCAGGCAAAGTTTTAGGTTTTATGGGGGAGAAACACATTGCCAACGGAAGGATGGAGAATTGGCAGCTGTCCGTGCGTGCCATAGCCGTAATACATTCTGCAGGCAGACACTGCATCAAAATACGTAAGGTGACAGCTGCGCAAGCTGTAAGCACTGCAAGGCAACACGAAGAGTCCAGAAGTGACATGCTGCTCCCAAGATAGCACCTTGACATTCTCGTGGTGCATTGTTTTGACGGTCGAGTCGCGGTATAGGCGCGCTGTGAACAGGGTGCCAGTAGGGTCCAGCACGTCCAGGATGGGCTTGGCATAGCCTGCAGAGTGCAACTAGAACCGTCAGTCGGAGTCCAAGCAACGCTGGTCACGGTGTATAGGAATTGTGACAATCATCATTTTGAGGCATATCGTCTGATATCAGGCACCTGGCTGGCCGGCGGTGAAGACCATCAGGTCGGCGACGCCACTGGCGCGATGCAAAAACTCGGCGAGGCCCGGGCGTGGCAGCACCGTCAGGCGGCCGCAGGTGCCGGCGCTGAGCTCGCAGTTCACAATAAACGCGCCGGTCGCCGGCGGCGGCGCCTTCACGCGGTGGGCGGCCGCCAGGCCGTCGGCTTGCCAGGTGCACACCAGCGTCTCGTCCAAGTCTAGCACCACCGTGAGTCTGCCGCGGGCGGCGGAGGGTCCCACGCGGGCTGGCGGCGGCAGCACTGCCGGCTGTGGAAGGCTCTGCCGTACATTTCCCTGCTGCTGCTGCGGCTGCTGCTGCTGCAGCTGCCACTGGAATGGCGGGCGCTGGCGGTACTGCGGCGGCAGGCCGGTGATGAGACAGCGCGGCTGACCGTCGGCTGCCCGCCGCGCTTTTGCAATTGACTGCAGCGGCAGGCCCACGAGCTGTGCGAGCCGTACCGCCTCTACCAAGACGATGCTGAGCGACCGAAGCACCTGGAGTGTGGGGGAGAGGAGGTTTGGCTGTCATGCTTCAATTTCTGTCATGCTTAAACTCTGTCCATTGACTCCGCTGACTGCGCATGGCCGCTGACTGGGAATGCGAGGGACAGCCCACCTGTCGGAGCACGGTCCACAGCGCGGCGACTGCAAGCGCCATGATGGAGACGTAGCTATTCTGGAGCAGGTTGACGGAGCTGTAGCTCCGCGCAATGGTGGCCATGGTGTGTTCGCCCCGTCAGACCAAAGTCGAAAGCCGCCGACTGGCCCCTCGCGCCCGCAGGGCAATGTGAAATACCTGCTAGAAGCTTACGAATAGTTTCAGCCGTGCATCGGCGGCGGACGGTCCTGCAACCAGACAGGCAGAGCCAACAATCCCGGGATGCCGTGTTGGGCTACTGCTCATGAGCCAGCCGCGCTGTCGCGCCATCGACACGCACTATGATAACATCTGAAAAAGCTCTTTCAGTGCGCACGCATGTTCACTGGCATCCGACACCATGCAGGCGCACCTCCAGCGCCTGGGATGCCACGGCTGGAGTCAACCCTAGCCCCTCAAACCAGCTATGGACGCGCAGCCTCGCCTGTCCAGACGATCAATCCTAACAATGCTGCAATGCTGTTTGCTACGGATGACCCCAGCCGCGAAACAGAGAAGTGCTGTCCGCGCAATTCGTGGCTGTGCAATCCGATGATCCTGTGCTGACTGATGATGTCGTGTGCAAGATGCCAAGGAGATGAGGATGTCAGCCGGCGCACTTTGACGGCCAGCCAGTTCCTCAGAAAGGCCTAGAGGGCGTGGGACTGCAGCATGTTTGTCGACTGCAAGTCAAGCGGCGGCGGCAGCGGCCGGTGCGCGCAGCATCGTTGCTGGCGTGCGCAGCAGCCTGGCGATGATCATGCAGCTGAACTTGCAGAACACCACAGCTACAAGAGATCGATGCAAAAACAAAATTAGGGTCTACAGTTACAATTGCAGTGTCACAGGTTCCCATCGACCTCTCAGCCGTCGCATGGCGCAGCCTTCACACTGGCGCGGGGTCGTCTAGGTTGTGCTCGACGTAGAACTTGTGCACGACGCCCAGCGCCGTGCCGAACGCCAGCAGGCACGCCTCCAGCTGCGGCATCAGATCGGCGCCCGGCGGCAGGTGGATCTTGTCGAAGAAGGCTTCCCTTGACGGGGCGAACTGCACGCAGGGGGGTTGGCCATCTTGATCATGATATTGCAACCACGACATAACGCTGCTCACAAGTAATGCCTACTCTGCTGGCTGGCATGCACATGACCTGCAGTCTGGAGCATGAGTTGAAGCGTGCTGCAACTGCATGCCGGTCGGCCATCAGCGAGTTGACTGCTGCATCCGTTTGCTGTGAGGGGCACAGCAACGAAAGGTGCAGTCAGCACCAGACACCGCACAGCCACATAAGGTGTGTACCTTGAGCGCCAGCGTGAAGGCGGCGGACGTGACCCAACCATGGTACCGGTATAGCGTCGCGGTGTACGAGTCGCTGGCGGCGGTCGGCAGCGTCACGGCCGGGTCATCGTGCAGCCGCTGCAGCAGCGCCACCACGAACTCCATGGCCCTGCACATCCCGCACACAACACGATTAGTCATTTGATAGTCCAACACAATCCGCCATTGCAGGAGCCTTCATCAAGCCGTTCTTGAGAATGTCTCATTCCACGTTGCAGTGCTCCGAGGCCTTTGCAGGGATTCCGCCAGTGATGCGCTCCTGGAGTGACTGAGATGGCCAGCTGTCCGGAAATCCATGCACAAGTACGCCATCGCTGACGGCGGGGGCAATATGCGCACCTTTTAAGCCAAAGCAGGCCCTTCGTGGCGGACAAGGAGCCGCCCTCCTGCCCCGCTTCCACCTCTGCCAGCACGATGTTGAACAGCAGCCCGAATTTGTCAGGGTCCGTCGCCCGCCGCGTCTCCAGGCGATCGATGTTGCCGCCCACATCGCTCCGCACCATCGCAAACGCCGTGCCCAGCTTTTCTGCGCATGCGGATGTGGCACGTCGAATGTGGGATGTGGACGAGACCTGTCTTCGGTATGCTGTGTGTCGGCATGCGCGATGCGCGGTGGATCGCCACCAGTATTGCAGGATTCCGATTGCATGCACTTCATACCCTACATGATGTAATACGAGAGCTTGATAATTTGAATGTGAGACGAGCTCACCCACTATAGGCAGCACCTCGCTGCATGCTGCGAGGAATTCCACACTATCGACGCCGCCATCTGGCGTCAATGCGTTGGCTGAGAGTTTAGCAATCCGCTGGAACGTCGAGTCGCCCTCGGCGGTATTCATTGCAGAAGGACGCTGAACAGGCGTTTGCCTGGGCCTTCTGTTGGCTGGTGCCGAAACTGTGAACGATTCGTGCTGTATGAGACGATCTGGTGAATTGCGCGTGCACGTGCAGATAGCAACACCACTGCCACGGCCGATTGGCTGTTGCAGTACGACACACAGTCGTCTGGAGATGTGTTTGATGAAACGCAAACTGCATTCGCGTCGTCTGCGTGTTGCGTGCTGTGGGGCCAGGTCACTCCTTTTCTTACACGAAATTGTGGCACCACACTGTGCTGTTTACCTGGCTAGCAGTCGCATGCTTCGCCAAAGCTGCCTGCAACATGCATCATGCACAGCCCTACTATCTTGCGCACTCTTGGAAGATGTCTGCATTGCTTCTGCTGGACTGCCCGTTGATGTCACAGCATGCCGGTGGCGGGAAGGAAGAGCAGAGTTGGGCAGCAAAAGCAGTCCTGGTTGCCCCTTACGTTGTGGTTTCGTCTGTAGGATTCAGCACGCATCGCAGTGGAGCTTGACGTGAACATCCGCATCAACGGCCTTGCCTGCCGGTGCAGCACAACTCATGCCAGTGGCGCAGAAAATTGTGTGGTGCTCTTGCATTGAGACATGGACAGGTTCAGCGGTCGTCAGCTCACACGGCAGCATTTCCCTACAGTCAACCAGCGACAAACAAGCATATATTCAAAGTACAAGGTAATTTGCCGAGCTGCGTTGCTGCGGCATGCTGCCTGCAATTCTGTTTCATCCACTGTAAGCATCAACCTCGGGGGTGGTCCAACAGGGCGCTGCTGCCTTGCCGCCTGCTGGTCGTGCAGAAGACATGAATCCGCAGCTGCCTGGCTGTGCGTCCTGTCGTCCGATATCAAAACCTATCCCTCCATTGCGGCAACACCAGGCAAGCTGGCAGCACCCTCACGATGCCCAGCGCCCTGAGTCTCCCCAGCTCGCCGACCCATCCTCCTAGCTCCTGGCGTGATTGTTTTCCTCATCAGGCGATGCCGATGGGGGCGCTGTCGATGGCAGTCACCTTCAAACATGAAAAACCCGCTACTTAGTACCGTGCTCAGGCAGCAACAGGGTCAGCAGTGTGGGCCAGGCAGACAAGTGCATGGAGTGACACATGTGTTGAGCATGCTGTGTGGGCATGCAGGAAAGGCAGCGACAGCAGTCAGAAAACTGTAGGGACGACTGGAGGGGAAATACACACCATCTTCTTGTCACCGTTGAGCACCTAACATTGACACACCGCAGCTCAATACCGCATTCAGGCCCGACAACGCATTTGGGCAGCAATACAATCGGGCAGGTAAGCAAGTGCATGGAATACCACAGCAACGGTCCACCAGGCAACCGTTCTTAGTACAAATTACCGTAATCTGCCCATCGGCGTCAACATCGATGATGACGCTGTCCCCCT
>JAABUK010010333.1_pt1 | contig 12482 bp, 9 predicted proteins | sample 5559141 | NCBI WGS metagenome assembly JAABUK01 (sample SAMN10711869, study PRJNA513367) | rock metagenome | isolation source: Antarctica rocks | place: Antarctica: Victoria Land, Pudding Butte nord | collected 2016-01-03
CTTTTTGCGCAGGCCGACGGGGGCCTGTTCGGACAGGGGTTCGGCGGTGCGCTGCTAAAGGCGCCCGGTGCAACGCAGCCGATCGTGCCCCTTGCCGACACCGACCTGATCTACTCCCTGATCGTCAACGAGGCGGGGCTATTCGGAGCCGCGGCGCTGATCCTCGTCTATCTGCTGTTCGTGGCGCGCGGCTTCAAGACCGCGATGATCGCCGCCGACGGCTTCTCCAAGCTGCTGGCCACGGGGTTGACCGCGGTGTTCGCGCTACAGGTGTTCGTGATCGTCGGCGGGGTGACCAAGGCCATCCCGCTCACCGGCGTGACCCTGCCCTTCGTCTCCTACGGAGGCAGTTCGATCGTGGCCAACATGATGCTGCTGGCCCTGCTGCTGATCGTGTCTGACCACGCGCGGCGTGACCGCCGCCAGCAGCGCGGAGGGCTGGTGTGAACCGCCAGATCGTCCAGCTGTTCGGCCTCTCGATGGTGCTGTTCGCGGTGCTCATCGGTTTCACGTCGCACTGGTCGGTGTTTGCGTCCCAGTCGCTCAAGGACAACCCTTTGAACCGGCGCCCCCTGATCGAGGAGCAACAGGTCCCACGCGGGCTGGTCAAAGCCGACGACGGCACGGTGCTTGCGCGCAGCGTCGGGCGTGGGCGGGGCCAGGAGCGCACCTACGTGCGCACCTATCCAACCGGCTCGCTGTTTGGCCATTCGGTCGGCTACTCGTTCATCGGGCAGGGCCGCGCCGGCCTCGAGCGCTCGCGCAACAGCGCGCTGGCCGGCCAGGAGAGCGAGTTCGGCACCGTGTTCAGCCAGTTGCAGAACCAGGGCCGCGACGGCAAGGACCTGATCACCACGCTCGACCCAAACGCCCAGAAGGTGGCCCTAAAGGCTCTGGGCGGGCGCAACGGCTCGGTGGTCGCGATCGACCCACAGACAGGCCGGGTGCGGGTGATGGTCAGCGTGCCCGAGTACGACCCCAACCAGGTGCCCAACCGGCTGGCCCAGCTCAACCGCGACACCGACGCGCCGCTGGTCAACCGGGCCACCCAGTCGCGCTACCCGCCGGGTTCGACGTTCAAGGTCGTCACGACCGCCGCGGCGCTCGATACCGGCGCCTACAACCCGCAGTCGATCATCGACGGCCGCTCGCCGCGGACCGTCAGCGGCGTGCCGCTGGCCAACGATGGCGGCGAGAACTTCGGCCCGATCACGCTGACAGACGCCCTCACCAACTCGGTGAACACCGTCTTTGCCCAGGTGGGCGAGCGGGTGGGCCGCACGACGCTCGAGAAGTACATGAGCCGCTTCGGCTTCAACCAGGATCCCCAGCTCGACTATCCCGACGGCCAGATGAACGCGAGCGGCGTGCGCAACGGCAAGGGCAAGCTGCTCAGCGGAGACGCTGGCTTCGACGTCGGCCGCGTGGCCATCGGCCAGGGCGGCCAGGAGGGCGCGATCGAGGTCACGCCGCTCCAGATGGCCGAGGTCGCGGCCGCCGTGGGCAACAGGGGCCGGCTGATGCGTCCGCAGCTGACCGAGCGGGTGGTGGACAAGGACGGCCGCGTGACCGACCGGATCCAGCCGACCCGCCAGTCCCAGGTGATGTCCGAGAAGGCCGCCGGAGAGCTGACGCAGATGATGGGTAAGGTCGTCGAGGAGGGCACCGGCACCGCCGCCGCGCTCTCGGGCGCCAAGGTGGCGGGCAAGACCGGCACCGCGGAGGTCGACAACGCGACCGCGAACCAGGCCTGGTTCATCGGCTTCGCCCCGCTCGACAAACCGCAGATGGCCGTGGCCGTGACCATCGAGCGCACCCAGGGCCAGGGCGGCACCGACGCCGCGCCCATCGCCAAACAGGTGCTCGAGGCGCTGCTCGGCAAGGGGGGTGTGAAGTAGTGTCAGACGTCGCTGCCGACACCACCGTGGACGGGCGCTACAAGATCGTCGGGCGGATCGGCTCGGGCGGTATGGCCGATGTCTACAGGGCCGAGGACACCCACTTGGGCCGCGAGGTGGCGCTCAAGGTGTTGCACCGCCGCTTTGCGCAGGACTCCGAGTTCGTGGAGCGCTTCCGGCGCGAGGCCAAGGCCGCCGCGGGCCTGCAGCACCCCCACGTGGTCGGCGTTTTCGACCGCGGCGAGCACGACGGCACCTATTACATCGCGATGGAGCTGCTGGAGGGCAAGACGCTCAAGGACGTCGTTAACGCCGAGGCGCCGCTCGGCCAGCTGCGCTGTATCGATCTGGGTCGCCAGATCCTCTCGGCGGCGGAGTTCGCCCACAGCCACAACGTGATCCACCGCGACTTCAAGCCCCACAACGTGATCGTCGGCGGCGACGGCCGGGCCAAGGTCACCGACTTCGGCATCGCCCGGGCGGGAGCCTCGGAGATGACCGAGACCGGCTCGATCATGGGCACGGCGCAGTACCTGTCGCCGGAACAGGCGCAGGGGCATGCGGTTACCGCCGCCTCCGATGTGTACTCGATCGGGGTGATGCTCTACGAGATGCTCACGGGGCGCCTGCCCTTCGGCGGCGACAGCGCCGTCTCGATCGCACTGAAGCACCTGTCCGAGGATCCGCCGCCGATGTCAAAGGACGGCCTGCGGATTGAGCCCAACCTCGAGGCCGTGGTCATGGGTGCGCTTGCCAAGGATCCAACGGCGCGGTGGCAGACAGCGAGCGACTTCTCCAGCGCGCTCGAGGCGTGCAAGCCCTACGTCGAGGCGTTTGTGTCGAGCGGCGAGGACGTGCCGGGCACGCTCGACTTCGCGGCCGTCGGCGCCGGTGCCGCCGGAGCGACCGCGGCCGCCGTTGTGGTGAGTTCGAACGGGCACGACCCGGAGCTCGAGCGGGAGGGCGGCCGCCGCCGCTGGCTGGGGGTCCTCATCGGAGCGCTTGTGCTGCTGCTCATCGCTGCGATGGCTTATGCGTTCACGCGCCCGGAGGAGGTCAAGGTGCCCAAGGTCACGGGGCAGTCCCTGACCAAGGCACGCGTTCGCCTCGACCACGATGGCTTCGAGAAGGTCAAGGTCCAGCGCGAGCGCAGCGACGCCCCGCTCGACACGGTCTTGCGCCAGAATCCCGACGGGGGCGAATCTGCCGCCAAGAGCGACACCATCACCCTGGTCGTGTCCAACGGCCCGGGCAAGGTGCTCGTGCCGTCGGTGCGCAACACCTCGCGGGGTCTGGCCATCCGCTCGCTGCAGAAGGCGGGCTTCGAGGTCACGGCCGACACCGAGGCCTCGCGATCGATCCGCAAGGGCTTCGCCACACGCACGGTGCCCGGCGCCGCGAAGCTGGTCGAGCGCGGCTCGCGCATCCGCCTGTTGGTTAGCTCCGGTCCCGCGAGCGTCAGGGTGCCCAAGGTCGTCGGGCTCACTCGCGACGCCGCCGAGACGCGGCTGAACAACGCGGGCCTCGAGGTGTCGGTGAGCCAGACGGAGTCCGACAAGCCCGCGGACGAGGTGCTCAGCCAGAGCCCGGGCCGCGGCGCCAAGGCCAAGCGGGGCGACACCGTCGACCTGGTGGTGGCCAAGGCCAAGAACCAGACGTCGATCCCCGATGTCGTGGGATTCTCGACCGCCGACGCACGCCGCGCGCTGAGGGCCGCGGGCCTCGGCGTGAGCGTGCGCAGCCGGGCGACCGCAAACCGGGACGAGGACGGCAAGGTGCTCGAGCAGCGCCCGAGCGCGGACGGCAAGGTCAACGCGGGCTCGACCGTGGTCGTCGTGGTGGGCAAGTACAAGGCGGCGGCGAGCCCGGAGACGCCGACCACCACCACGCCGCCAGCGACTACGCCGAATAGCACGCCATGAGGATCGCCGTGCTGGCAGGGGGCCGCTCGAGCGAGCACGACGTGTCGCTGGCCTCGGCGGCTGCCGTTCGCACCGGGCTGGAGCAGGCCGGCCACGAGACCATCGACGTGCGCATCGCCCGTGAAGGCGCCTGGACCGTGGACGGCGAGCCGGTTGCGCTGCACCCGGGATCGGGGCTGCTCGGGTGCGACGTCGCCTTCCCCGTGCTGCACGGTCCCTACGGCGAGGACGGCACTGTGCAGGGCCTGCTCGAGGCCCTTGACCTGCCCTACGTCGGGGCTGGCGTGATGGCCTCGGCCGTGTGCATGGACAAGGTCGTGTTCAAGGAGTTGATGGCCGCCGCCGGCCTGCCCCAGGTCGACTACGTGGGACTTCGCCAAGGTGACGATCCGGCTGTGCTCGAGCGGCTGGGGCTGCCGGTGTTCGTCAAGCCGGCCCGCATGGGCTCCTCGTTCGGCATCTCGAAGGTCACGAGCGTCGAGGAGATGCCCGCGGCGCTTGCCGCCGCGTTCGGGCACGACCCGCTCGTGGTGGTCGAGGCGATGGCCCACGGCATGGAGGTCGAGTGCTCGGTGCTCGGCAACACCCCGATCGGCGGCGAGGGCGCCGCGCCCGAGGCCTCCCAGCCGGGCGAGATCGTGATCGAGGCCGACTGGTACGACTACGACGCCAAGTACACCGCAGGCGGAATGACCCTCCAGGTGCCGGCGCGCCTACCGGCTGCGACACGAGAGCGCGTGCGCGAGCTGGCGGTCGAGGTCTTCCTGCGGGTGAGCTGCTCGGGCCTCGCGCGCTGCGACTTCTTCGTCGAGGATCCCGAGGGCGACGCGCGCGTCCTGGTGAACGAGCTGAACACGCTGCCGGGGTTCACGGCCACGAGCGTCTACGCCAAGCTGTTCGAGGAGAGCGGGGTGGCCTACCCGGAGCTTGTCGACCGGCTGCTTACGCTGGCCATCGACCGCCATGAGCGCGAGCAGCGCTATTCGTCCTGAGGACGCCTACCGGAACAGCGCGAGCTCCTGCACGGCCGCCTTGTTCTGCTTGGGCAGCTTCGTGATCCACAGCAGGTAGCGCCGGTAGGGCTGTCCGGCCCTGAGCTTGATCGTCTGCTCCTCGCCGACCGTGGTGTCGGCGCTGACCTTGGTCCAGCCCTTGATCGACTTGGGCACGTCGTTGGAGGCGTACACGGCCGCCGTGAACCCGGGCGTGGACGACGTGACCTTCAAGGCCCGTGCGCCGACCGGCTTGCCGGCGTCGACGAAGATCCCCACGCCGGACTTGCCGACCCCCTTCAAGCCGTCGCGGTAGTGCTCGGTGTCCCACTGGGTCGAGGGGTTGCCGTCCACCACGTTCTGGGGATCCTGGGGCGACTCCTGACCGTCGCCCCCGTCGCCTCGCGGGTCGTAGTCGTTGGCGGCGTCGGAGCTGAGGTCCACCGCCCGCAGGCCGGCCGCGGCCTTCGGGGTCGCCGGTGTGCCCGCGCCCTTTTCGGTGCGTGTGGCGAAATAGGCGACGGCGCCGCCGGCGAGCACGAGCACCGCGAGCACCGACAGCAGCCAGCGGCGCGGATTGCGCAGCCGGATCGGCACGAAGTCGCGGGTGTCCCCGGGTAGCGCGCGCAGCACCGTGGTGGCCTCGCCGCCGGCCTCGCCGGTGCGCGCGACCTCGATCGCCAGCACGTCCTCGAGGTCCTCGGTCAGGTCCTTGGCGGTCGGGTGGCGGTTGCCAAGCTCCTTGGAGGTCGCATGGTCGACCACCGACGCCAGCGCCGAGGAGACCTCGGGCCTGATCATCTGCACGTCGGGGATCGGCTCGCGCACGTGCTTCATGGCCACGGCGACCTGGCTGTCGGCGCGGAAGGGCACCTCACCCGTCAGCATCTCGAACAGCACGATGCCGAGTGAGTAGACGTCTGACTGCTCGGTGACCTCCCGGCCAAGGGCCTGCTCGGGGGAGACGTAGTCGGTGGTGCCGAGCACGCGGCCGGTGGCGGTGAGGCCGTGTGCCTCGAGCGAACGGGCGATCCCGAAGTCGGTGACCTTCGCGCGGCCCTCCATGTCGATCAGCACGTTCTGGGGCTTGACGTCGCGGTGCACGAGGCGTTCGCTGTGCGCACAGGTCAGGGCGCGCCCGATCTCGATCGCGTAGGCCACGGCCTCGGCAACGGGCAGCCGCTTCATGCGCCTGATCCGGTCCTTGAGCGTCTCGCCCTCGACGTACTCGAGCACGATGTAGGGGGTACCGCCGTCCTCGCCGAAGTCGATCACGGTGACCACGTGGGGGTGCGACAGCCGCGCCACGGCGCGTGCTTCCCGCCGGAACCGCTCGAGCTGGTCGGGGTCCTCCGAGATGTCGCGATGCATCAGCTTGATGGCGACCCACCGCTCGAGCGTGGGATCGAACGCGCGATAGACCGTCGACATCCCGCCGGAGCCGATCTTCTCCTCCAGGCGGAAGCGGTCGTTGAGGAGGGTTCCGATCACGGTGCTCAACGTATTGTGCGCCCTCTCGTGCCGGTCCGCATCCTGGGAGGGAGTTCGGCGCGCCCGGGCGGTTTACCTGCGCTCAGGCCGCGACGAAGGCGCCGTCGCGCCCGATCAGACCCGCGCCCGTCAGCTCGACGGTGCCGGCGCGGTCGCTGACCGCCCCGATCACCGCGGCGCCCGGATGGTGGTCGCCGAGCAGTGCAACGGCGTCGCGCGCCTGGGCCTCGGGTACCACCACGCAGAAGCCGCAGCCCATGTTGAAGACCTCGTGCATCTCGGCCGGCTCCGTCCCTGCGCCCTCGGCGATCAGATCGAAGACCGGCGGCACCGCCAGGGGCGAGTCGATCCGGTAGCCGACCTCGGCCTCGAGGCGCAACAGGTTGAGCAGGCCGTCTCCGGTGATGTGCGCCAGGCCGCGGACCTCGATGTCAGAGGCCAGCAGCTCGCGCGTCGCGCGTACGTAGATGACGGTGGGCGCGAGCAGAGCCTCACCCACGGTGGCGCCATCCAGCTGCGCCGGAGCGGCTTCGAGGTCGGGGAGGGCCTTGCGTGCGAGCGTGAACCCGTTGGAGTGCACGCCGCTCGACGGAAGCCCGATTATGGCGTCGCCGGGCCGGGCGGAGGCGCCCGTGACGATGCTCGGGATGTCCACGAGGCCCACGCACATGCCGACGAGGTCGAGGCCGCCGGGGGAGGGGTGCCCGCGGATCAGCTCCGGCACCACGGCCAGCTCGCCGCCGGGGATCTCCACCCCGGCGTCCTCGGCGCCCGCCTTGAGTCCGCGGCCCACTGCCTCAAGCAGCTGCGGGTCGGCCTCCTCCACGGCCACGTAGTCGAGCACGGCGATCGGGTCGGCCCCGACGCAGATCACGTCGTTGACGTTCATCGCGATGCAGTCGATACCGACGGTGTCGTAGCGGCCCATCTGCTCGGCGACGATCAGCTTGGTGCCCACACCGTCGGTGGAGAGGGCAAGCCCGGCGTCGCCGGCCAGGCGCATGACGTTTGCGTAGTGGCCCGACCCCAGCAGCGCCCGGTGGTCGCGACCGGTGTCGATCGTGGCGATGACATCGACCAGGGCGGCGACCCCCTTGCCCGCCTGTCCGGTGTCAACGCCTGCGCGCGCGTATGCCCCGTCGGCCATCGGGGCATTCAACCGCAAACCGGGTGAGCCGGTCAGGCGGTCCGGGCGGCGGGCGGCGGGTTGCGCCGGCGGCGAACGATGAGGTAGACGATGCCCGCGACGATCGCGGCCGCCACGACGTAGTCGACGTAGTGCAGCGAGTCCTTCCACTTCACCCAGTTGTCCCCGGCCTGCTTGCCGATGAACGTGAGCAGCAGCACCCACGGGATGCAGCCGGCCAGCGTGAGCACGCTGAACCGCCAGAACGGCATCCGCGCGACACCGGCGGGCAGCGAGATGAACGTGCGCACGAGCGGGAGCATCCTGGTCACGAAGACCGTGATGTCGCCGTAGCGCTCGAACCAGCGGTCGGCCTGGTCGAGGTGGCTCTTCTTGATGTGCAGCTTCTTGCCGTGCTTCTCGAGCAGGTCGACACGGCCGTAGTAGCCGACCGCGTATGCGATCCAGGAACCGACGAGGTTGGCGGCGGAGCCCACCGCGACGGCGGCCAGCAGCGAGTAGTGGCCGTCGGACACGTTGAAGCCGGCGAACAGCATCGTGGCCTCGCTGGGAATCGGGATGCAGGCCGATTCCGCGGTCATCAGCACGAACACGCCGACGAGGCCGAGCTTGTCGACGACGTCCGTGGCGAACTGCACGATCGGGTCCGTGATGGAGGCGAGGATGAGCATGAAGTCGAAGTAGGGTAGCTACTCGCCGAAGGACCTCCGTGCACGGTCCACCGCGCTTCCACAAAGGGATTTCACGCCATGCAAGTGCCGCTGTTTCACTCCTCGCTCGATCACTACAAGCCGCGCCTGACGGCCAAGATCGCCGAGGTGGTCGAGGGCGGGCGCTACATCCTGGGCCCGGAGGTCCAGGCCTTCGAGCGCGAGTTCGCCGACTACCTCGGAGCACGCCACTGCGTCGGCGTCGCCAACGGCACCGACGCCCTGACGATCGCGCTGCGCGCGCTCGGAGTCCAGCCCGGCGACGAGGTCGTGCTGCCTTCCTACACCTTCTACGCCACCGCCGAGGCGACGGTGAACGCGGGCGCGGTCCCGGTGTTCTGCGACATCGACCCGGCCACCTTCTGCGTGACCGCCGAGACGGTCAAGGCCGCGATCACCCCGCGCACCACGGCGATCATCGCCGTACACCTCTACGGCAACGTCGCGCCCGTCGGCGAGCTGCGTGAGCTCGGGCTGCCGGTGCTCGAGGATGCCGCGCAGGCGGCCGGGGCCAGGCTCGACGGCCGCCGCGCCGGCGCATTGGCGGATGCGGCCACGTTCTCGTTCTTTCCCTCCAAGAACCTGCCCTGCCTCGGCGATGGCGGGGCGGTGATCACCGATGACGACCAGATCGCCAAGCTCGCCCGCCGACTGCGTTTCCACGGCTCCGACGACAAGCAGACGTTCATCGAGGTCGGCTACAACTCGCGCCTCGACGAGATCCAGGCGGCGGTGCTGCGCATCCTGCTGCCGGAGCTGGACGGGTGGAACGCCGCGCGTGCCGTCGCGGCCGGGGCCTACGAGCACGAGGGCCTCGGCGACCATCTGGCCCTGCCCCAGCCGGTCGCGGGCGCCGAGCACGTCTATCACCTGTACGTCGGACGCCACGAGCGTGCCGACGAACTCGAGGTCGCCCTGCGAAGGGCCGGCATCGGGGCGCGCGGGTACTACCGCGTGCCGGCGCATCGCCAGCCCGCGATGGCCCGATTCGCCGACGGCGGTCCGGCGCTGCCGGGCACCGACGAGGCGGCCCGTACGGGCATTGCGCTGCCGATGGGCACAGGGCTGCCGGCCGTCGCCGTCGGTGAGGTGGTGGCCGCGTGCGCGTCTGGGTAGACCTCACCAACTCGCCCCACGTGCTGGTCATGCGGCCGCTCATCGAGTCGATGCGCGCCAACGGCCACGAGGTGGAGGTGACGGCACGCGACTTCGCCCAGACGCTGCAGCTGTGCGAGCGGTTCGGCATCGAGCACACGGCTGTCGGGCACCACCGCGGCGATAGGCTGGCGAGCAAGGGGCTCGGCCTGGTGTCGCGAAGCCTGGCGCTGACGCGCTGGGCGCGCGGGCGCGGCTTCGACGTGGCGATGGGGCATGGCTCCAACGACGTCTCGGTGGCCGCCGCGCTGCTGCGGATCCCGAGCTCCACCGCGTTCGACTACGAGTGGGCCAAGGTCCAGCACAACGTCAATTGCCGCCTGGTCAGGGCGGTGGTGGTGCCCGAGGCGATCCCGCCGGAGCGCCTCGCCCCCTACGGCGCCACGTCGGCCAAGCTGCGCCGCTATCCGGGGCTGAAGGAGGAGTATTATCTCGCCGACTTCGAGCCGGACCGCGCGATACTCGACGAGCTCGGGCTCGACGAGCGGGAACCGATCGCGGTCGTACGCACGCCCCCGGCCGTGTCGCTCTACCACCGCTTCGAGAACCCGCTGTTCGCGCGCGTGCTCGACCGCCTGGCGGAGTCCGCGCAGACGGTCGTGCTGCCCCGCACACCGGCCCAGCGCGAGGAGATCGATGCCAAGGGCGGCCTGATCGTGCCCGACCGGGCGATCGACGCTCAGAGCCTGATCGCGTTTTCCGACCTCGTGATCTCCGCCGGCGGTACCATGAACCGCGAGGCGGTGGCTCTCGGCACCCCCGTGTACACCACCTTCGAAGGTCGGCTCGGAGCCGTCGACGAAGGCCTCCTCGGCCAGGGACGACTTCGACAACTCACGGATCCGGAGGGGTTCGTGGTCGGCAAGCGAACCGTGCACGGGGGAGACCGCATCCGCCGCGATCCAGCCGACTTGGCCAGACTGCTGCTATCCGCAACAGAACAGTGAACAACCGAATCACATCGTCAGTCACGGCGCGCCGCCTCGGGCAGGTGGGCGTCGACGCCTGCCTGGTAGCGCTCTCGTACTACCTCGCTTTCGTGCTGCGCTTCGACGCGGGGATACCGGATCGCTACCAGCGCCTTCTGCTGACGACGATCGCGCTCGTCGTCCTCGCCAAGCTGGCGCTGTTCACCGCCTTCGGGCTCTACTCGAAGCTCTGGCGGTTCGTGGATCAGACGGACTTCGAATCGATCGTCAAGGCCGTGATCGCCTCGAGCATTCTGCTGATCGTGGGGCTGTTCCTGCTCTCGTTCGGGCTGGCCGATCCGCCGCGCGGGGTGATGGCCCTGGACTTCCTGATCACGCTGGCCCTCGTCGGCGGGGCGCGTTTCCTCGTGCGGGCGGTGGTGGAGCGACCGGTGCGCGCGCCGCTGGTCCAGCGCGCCGGCACCGAGGTGCTGATCATCGGCGCCGGCAACGGTGGCCAGCAGGTGGCGCTCGAGTTCCGCCGCAACCCCGAGCTGTCGAGCGCGGTGCTCGGCTTCGTGGACGACGATCCGCGCAAGCGGGGCATGCTCGTGGCGGGCCACAGGGTGTTCGGAACCACCGACGACCTGGCCCGCATCCTCGACGACACCCAGCCCGACGAGGTAGTCATCGCCATACCGTCTGCCCCGGGCACGTTGCGGCTCAAGGTCGTCACCGCCTGTCGCGAGCGTGACATCCCGGTACGCACCCTCCCGACCGTCTTCGAGCTGCTCTCGCGGGGGCCCAACCTGCTGCGCCAGGTGCGCGAGGTCAAGGTCGAGGACGTCCTCGGGCGCGAGCCGATTCGGGCCGAGATCGACCGCGTGGGCGCCTACCTACGCGACCGGGTCGTGGTGGTCACCGGCGCCGGGGGATCGATCGGCTCCGAGCTGTGTCGCCAGATCGCACGGGTCAAGCCGCGGCGCCTCGTGCTCGTGGACCACGCCGAGAACAACCTCTTCGAGATCCGCCGCCAGCTGGAAGAAGACCACCACTTCGGGTCGCTCGCCGCCGTGCTGGCCGACTGCAAGGACGCGACGCGCATGCGCGAACTGTTCGCCGAGGAGAAGCCGTCCGTCGTCTTCCACGCCGCGGCGTACAAGCACGTCGGCCTCATGGAGGAGAACCCCGTCGAGGCGGTGCGCAACAACGCGGTGGCCACGCGGCTCGTCGCCGCCGCGGCGGGCGAGGCGGGCGTCGATCGGTTCGTGCTGGTGTCCACCGACAAGGCCGTCTCCCCCGCGACCGTGATGGGCGCGTCCAAGGCGCTGGCCGAGTGGGCAGTCGAGGCGGCCCAGAACCGGTTCCGCGACACCCGCTACGCCGCTGTGCGGTTCGGCAACGTGCTCGGCTCGTCGGGCTCGGTGGTGCCCATCTTTCGCCGCCAGATCGCGGCCGGCGGCCCCGTGACGGTCACAGACCCCGACATGACGCGCTACTTCATGACGATCCCCGAGGCGGTGCAGCTGATCATCCGGGCGGCCGACCTCGTGCCCACGCCGTCGCCGAGCCGGGTGCGCGGAGGAGCGGCGCCGGATCGTGGGCTTGCCGACCCGCGCGGAGGAGCGCAGCCGGATCGTCGATCCGGCGAGCACCGGACGACAACATCCCCGCGGGCGCAGATGTACGTGTTGGAGATGGGCGACCCGGTCCGGATCGTCGACCTCGCGCGCAACATGATCCGCCTCTCGGGCAAGGAGCCCGAGGTCGACATTGCGATCGAGGTGATCGGCCGCCGGCCAGGCGAGAAGATTCACGAGGAGTTGTTCGAGCCCGGCGAGCGGCCCGAGCCGACTCCGGCGGAGCGCATCGTGGCGGCCGTCAGGCCGCGGCTCGATCCCGACTGGGTCGAGAGCGCCTTTGCGCGCATCGAGGAGCTCGTGTACAGCGGGGACGCGTCCGCGCTGGCCGATGCCGTGGCCCAGATGTCTGCCGAGAGAGCTCTTTCGACCTCACCACCGGGCGAGGCGCCACGTGACGAGATCCCCGTCCCCGACCGCCGCGGCACCTGAGCTGCCCGCTCCGGGCCGGTAGCGCCACTACAGTCCACCCCTTCGTTCTATGCAAGTACTCCAGGAGATCGGCTCCTACGCGGGCCTCGCAGCAGTTCTCGGTCTCGCCGTGCTCGCGGCGTTGTACTTCTCCCAGGCGCGGGACGTAAAGCGCTTGCGCGAATGGGCAGGGCGTGCGCCCGAGCGC
>JAABUK010010334.1_pt1 | contig 12481 bp, 9 predicted proteins | sample 5559141 | NCBI WGS metagenome assembly JAABUK01 (sample SAMN10711869, study PRJNA513367) | rock metagenome | isolation source: Antarctica rocks | place: Antarctica: Victoria Land, Pudding Butte nord | collected 2016-01-03
AGAACAAAGTACTCTTTGCATTCATCTATTTAAAAGATAATGCATTCACATGATTTCATCACTATCTAACGAATTACCTGCAAAAGAAATCAGAGAAACGAGAAGAAGAAATCAACATGATATTTCGTGATTCTCAGATGTTTAAGAAACGTCTAAGAAGAGTATTTAAAGACATTAACAAGAAACGTACAGCAAAACATCAGCTGTACAATCTGCAACAGAAAATCTTCGCAGTGACTTATTCAATCAGCTTTCAGCATATTGCAATGAATATGAAATGAGACGATGCAGCTCTCATCAGTCAGTTCTATCAGAAACTGCGAGAGAAAGTCAAGAATGAAATCATTAGAATTGATAAATTCGCTGACTTGCAGAAAATGATATTCAGAGCGATGATCATCAATAACAGACAGTATGAAAGACGTCTGAAAAAAGATAAAGAATTGACTATGTCAGTAGTATTGAGTCGAAAGTTCAAGAAGAAACAATGACAGTCATACTATGATTCTCAATCTATGAAGCTAGATGCAATCTGAAAAATATCGACAAACGCTTGTGATAAAACAGTTCAACAAAGCAAGACATGTTACACATGTGAAAAGCTGAGTCATTACTTCAAGAATTGTACTCGAAATAAGTACAAGAACAAGTCAAAGTCTTATGATAAGCAAGACAGATCTTTCACAGCAACAAAAAAAGATCAGAAAGACAAGCATCAAGCGTTGTCGTGAACAGCATGTTATGAGAACAACTGTCACACTCATCTGAGCGATAAGAAAGATTTGAGATGATACTCAAAACTTTCACGAAAGAATCGTTTCTACACAGCAACTTATCGTCAATCGAAAGTGCATGATGAGAATAGTGACAAAAGTTCGTTCACTATGATCGCGAAATCAGAGATTTTCAACAGCGAAGCATATGACTCGAATAGGTCGAACGACATTAAAGAAGCTATTCATCAAGCAGTTGAAGAAGAAAATCGACTTAGCGAAACTCTACAAGCATTCACTATCACAGCAGAAGATATTCTCGATCAAGAAGAAGATCATCTTGAAGTAAAGAAAAATTTCAGAAAGTTTACAAGTCAAGCAAACTTTATAAGCATGTACAACGAATTGTACACTCTCTTTAAGCAGAAAGAGAAAGATTTTTCACAGCAAATGCAACAAATCAAGAATGATATACATCAAGCTATTTATGACACTATGCAAGATGAGTTGATTGCATCACGCAAAGACATTCAATATCGTGACATAGTCATGAAGAAGTCACTCACAGAAGTCAAGTTCATCAAGCAAGAAGAATATGTACTCTTTAATGAAGATCACATATTCAGAAAGCTTAAACAGATGACAGAAGTCATCAGAAAGAGATTTGATCTGTGTAATTCAAAGAAATATTCACTTAAGAAAATCAATTCAAATTGATTTCAGTACATAGAACAAGTATTGAAAGAAAGAACTTTTAGTTCAAAAAACTAAAAGACTCTTCAATCAACAGATCATTGAAGAAGTCTAGTTAAAGATTGAAAATCGAAAGCATATTTGTCTTCATCAATGACTCATTGCAGTTACAAGTCTGAGTCAAGATTAATGATCATGCAGCATGATTATTCATAGACAGCAACTGCACAAGAAATTACATATTCTCAGAATTTGTTAAAGAAGCGCAAATATCTACGCAGAAGAAGAAAGAATCTTACAATCTGCAAAACTTCGATGAAACATTCATGAAGTACAATAATGAACTAATAAATCAAGAAACTTGACTCATTCATTTGAGACTTGAACAACATTGAAAGAAGTTATGTTTAAATGTTACGAAGCAGTCAGACAGTGATATAGTTCTAGACATATCATGACTTTGTATGATCAATTCGATGATCGATTGAGTCAACGAGACAATTGCATTTCTAGGTACAGAAACGACGCGATTGCACTCGACATTGAAGTCATCACAAAATGTGAAGATATTCATCATGACGAGCGAAGAAATGCGCAAAGAGTTCAGAGAAATCAATGATGCACAGATGTTATGAAGCAGAGAGATTCAGAATGATCATTTGAAGAATTTCACTATCGCTATTATTTCTAAAGAATATCAAAAATACAAGATTCTGTTTGAGAAAGAAAGTGATCAGAAGACACTACTTAAACATTAATCATGAAATCATGAGATTAAGCTCGTTGACAGCAAGAAATTCACGAAACAGTTTATTTACTCATTGTCAACAGAAAAGCTCAATGCTTTGTGACAATATCTGAAAGAGAACATGCGAAAAGAATTCATTAGAGAATCACAGTCGTCAGCAGAATACTCAATTCTGTTTGTTTTGAAATTGAATGAAAGTTTAAGACTATGTGTTGATTACAAAGCATTGAATAACATCATGATTAAAAACAGCTATTCATTATCGCTCATAGCAGAACTGCAGAACAGACTGCAGAATGCGCAGTGATTTACGAAATTCAATATACTCAAGACATTCAATTGAATATAAATTAAAGAAGAAGATGAGTGAAAGACAGTCTTTTGCACTCAACTAAAACATTATGAGTATTTGATCATGTCTTTTGATCTAATCAATGCTTCAGTCACGTTTCAGATCTTTGTGAATAACATACTATGATGTTATCTGAATCAATTCATCATAGTATATCTGAATGATATATTAGTATACTCGAAGACGAAGAAAGAACATGTGCAACATGTTAAGAAAGTTCTACAGACTTTAAAGAAAGTCGATCTGCGCATCAAGTCAGGAAAAAGTGAATTTCATGTACAGAGTGTACAGTTTTTGAGATTCATAATCATGTCTCAGAGTCTAAGAATGAACTCAAAGAAGATAGAAGCTGTTACAACTTGATCAACGTTAAAGTCAAAGATTGAAGTTCAATTCTTTTTAGAATTCACGAACTTTTATAGATGCTTTATAGAGAAATACTTCAGAATCATCTCATCACTTACGAATCTTACGAGAAAGAATATATCGTTTATGTGAACTGAGAAAGCGAAAGAAGCTTTCAAAAAGCTAAAGAAATTGTTCATCTCTTAGTTAGTACTGATCATGTTTGAATCAGAAAAACTCATTACGCTCAAGATGAACGCGTCAGATGAAGCTATTGAAGCATGTATCAGTCAATCAGATGATAAGAGATGTCTGCATTTCATTGCATTTCATAGTAGAAAGCTTACAGACGCTGAATTGAACTATGAGATACATGACAAAGAGCTGTTAGTTATTGTTGACTCTTTCAAACAATGAAGAGTATATCTTGAAGAATTTAGACATCAGATTCAAGTATATATAGATCATAAAAATCTGTTATACTTTACAATCACGAAAGTTCTAAATTGAAAACAGATTAGATGATTGAAAGAGTTGTCATCATACAACTTTCAAATTTAATATCGAAAGAGATCTGAGAACTTAAAGATCAATGTCTTGAGCAGAAGAGCAGATCACATGACAGATAAATCACAGATAAATCAGACTATTCTGCAAGAGAATCTTGACAATTCGATTATCTACAATAGACAAAATGCAGCTACTTTACGAATCAACAACAGAGATCTTGAGAAATGAGTAAAGTTAAAGCTAACAAAGAACTCAGTCACGCAGAATATTATAAAGAATATCAAGAACAACGCGAACTTTGAAATCATCAATGAAATACTAACATTTCAAGATCTGATCTATGTTTCAACAAGATGCAGACAAGAGATGATAGATGATCATCACAAATCAATGATACATGAACATCAAGAATCAAACAAAATCATTGAAAGAATATTTAAAATCTACTATTTCTCAAAGATGAGAAAATAGATAGAAGAAACTATCAGAAAGTGTGACGTGTGTATTTATACAAAACACAAATGACATAAATCTTATGAACTTTTGAAAAGCTTCAGCACGTCAGATCATGCGTGAAGAAGCATAGCTTTGAACTTCATAGTCAAGCTATCTAAGTCAAAGAAAAGAGTCATTGAAGCAATCTATGACTTTATCTTGATTATAACAAACAGATTAATCAAGTACAAATACTTCTTGTCATACAAGAAAACAACATTTGCAAAAGATTTGACTTACACATTTCTAAGAATGATTGTAGCAAATCATGAATTATCAGATGAGATAATTTCAAATAGAGACAAGCTCTTCACATTGAAATTCTGGAAATTTTTGATGAATCAGCTAGAAATTCATCATAAGCTGTTAACAGCTTATCATTTGCAGACGAATGAACAAATGAAAAGAATGAATCAGACACTGAAACAGTATCTCAGATGCTATATTAACTATAGGCAGAACGATTGAGTACAGCTACTATCAGTAGCACGATTGACTTTCAATAGCACAACAACAGAAGTAATCAGCATGTCATCATTCTTTGCAAACTACGAGTTCAAGTCAAAAACTCTTAAGAAATCGCGTGAATTTGCACAATTAGCTCAGAAAGCTACGCTACAGATAGAACAATTGCAGCTGCTACAAAAAGAATTACAAAAGAACATACAGTTTCTCAGCAAGTGCATGACTCTGTATGCTAATAAAAGAAGAGATAGAAGATTTACTTTTAAAGAGAAGAACAAAGCATATCTTTTAAGACAAAACATCAAAACGAAAAGATCAAGTAACAAGTTGAATCACATGAAGCTGAGATCTTATAAGATTTTAGAGATCAAAAAATTGATTAACTACAAGTTAAATCTATCAGCATTTATGAGAATACATTTGATATTTCATATTTGTCTGTTGAAGTCTGCAAATGTAAATACATCAATTCAGACAGAATCTTCAGAAATCAATTTGAAAAGTCAGAACGTCGAATATGAAGTAGAAGATATACTAGATCAGCAAGACATCATAAATCAGTCTCATTGATTGATCAAGTGAAAAGATTATGATCATATTGAGAACACTTGAAAACCAGAGAAAAATCTCAAGAACTGTCAGAAGCTTCTTCAACAATTTCAGCAAAGAAACTCAACAATCAGTCGAAATCAGAAGAAATTTCGAGCTGTTCGAAATCAACGTTAAGAAGAAGATCACTAATAGATGACTCAGTCATTCAATGATGTTCATTTTTCTTAAGTTCTTCAATATTCTTGAACTTTCGTTGCATTATATTCTTTCAGCAAGACTCAATTAATTCTTGTTGCTTTTGCAGATGAGCTGCTTTAGTCAGAGTCTCACTCAGCTCAGCATGAAAATGAGCTCATTTCTTATGAACTCACTTTCATTCAGTCTCTGAGATGATCAGATTGCATTTGCGATCTAGATGCACACACTCGACACAACGATTGAAGTCAGTGTCAACATAACACTTCACGAAACGATTGAAACAATGATTGCAGAGAAGCATAACTGAACTATTGTTATGACGAAGTTTCTTCAAAAGATGACAACGCTTTGTGACAGAACTTGACGGTTTAAATACTTGATTCAAATACATAGAAATGATGATTTCTGAGAACAGAAATCTTGAAGAGAATCTAGTGTTAGAACATGACTTGAGTTGAAATAGAAACTACGACAGAATAAGACGTAGTTCACAGCATGATGAACTCTGAGCTAGTAAGATCATGATCACGTGCTAATGATTCATTATATGAGAATCATTGAGATCATGAAGCGATTCTCATGATTCAGAATCTGAGTCAACGAGATCACTTAATGACTCAGATGATTGCACGAATCTTCTATGTTTATATAACGATAGTCGTTTTCTTAGATAGAAGCTTCGTGCTCAACTCATGTAAGTAATCAATACATATTATTGTCTCAGCTATTTTCAGATCTCAAGTCTAGTAATAGTGATTACTGTTTGATCTCTGTATATATCTTATGTTGTTAAAAAGACAATCGTTACATCAGAGTTTAATGAAGAAATAAGATTCTTGAGATTGACAATCATCATCATTGTATATCATGTTTTGCAGATGCTCACTTCGCTTGTAAAGTGTGCAACTCATCTGTTTTGCATTATTTATAAAGATCTTTCTCATGCAAATTGATTGTATCTTGCAGAAATGTTCATCTGCTACACTTTTAATCAAACAACGTAGTTTGATCAATTCTCTATTAATTCGCTTGTGTTTCTCTTCTCTTAATGAAGTTTTCTCGTCAACGTATCATTTATGTATAGAATGTCTGTGTCTGAACATTTGTTAAATAATATTAATAAAACTTTCAAGTTTGCTCATGTTGAACTTAATGAGTCTCATGAGTTGCTTATGTTGTAGTAACAGACACGCAGTCTTAACAAGATTTATACGTAGTCAGCATGTAAATTTAAAAAATGTTCATGATTCAAGTTCTTTCTGCTAATTATTCTCAACAGATCAAACACAAGAATATTTTGTCTCAGTTCTTATTGTTTGTTACGAATATGTCAGAATTGATTAGAACTAATTAATGATTTAGTTGAAATCTGATTTAAATTTGACTCAGGTTTGACTCAGATATGATTCAGCATCTTTTCTCTTTTCTAGCATCTTCTAATCAGCTTCTATTGTCTTCTAGATAAACACACTTCTTTGTGTTATGAGTGATCAATAGATTTCTATGACAAACATATTTCTTTGTGTTGCAAACATCTTTCAAATTAACATCTTTCTTGTATTTCAACACGTCTTCTTTGAGACTAGCGTCGATCTGAGTAACTACTATATAAAGTGTATTCTTCTTATCTTTTGTATCTTCTTTCTTCTGTATTCTTAAAGTCTTAGTTATAGCTATCTTTATTGAATCAAACATTTCACTCACAACACAATTAGATTGAATATCTAAACATGATCTCAACATTACTTTAAGAATTCATTAATCACACGTTACTGATTTCATTACTCATTCAAATTCACTCAACTGACAACAAGATGAGTATAAAGAAATTTGTGTATCTGATAGTTGACAACATCAAAAGACAGAACAACATCAAGAAATCAATAAAATCAACGAGAATATATGATCATGTGATTGCTAGAGAATCTATCGCTCAGTCAATAGCATCAATTCAAATCGATTAATAAAATCAACGATAAAGAATCTTTGTTGATTGCTTGAAAATCACAAAAAGAATTTCTCAAATCAGCAACACTCTTCTTTGAAGACTAAACACTTTAACAAACAATCTCACTACATACTATTGAGCATCATTCTTCGCTCGATCATTAATTCTTCGCTATGACTCAATCATCTGTGAATAATTTCTTCAAAAGTAATCAAAGTTCTTATTCTTCTGACACTACAGATTCAGTCATTTATTTTGAGCTATCATTTTGCATATTGAAATATCTTAGAATTGATGTTGTATGAAAACATCAATACTTTTTGTCTCATTTTCAAACTTTCAATGAATCTCATGAAGCTTCTACTTCATGAAATATAAAAAATGTAAAGCAACTACAATATTGAGTCAAACAAGATTCAGAAGTTTTTCTAGAAGATTTGAACAATCTTTGAACTCAACGAGATCTAGACGTGAAAGCTTGTGAGCTATTTGACAAGATATCAAATGAACAAATATGAAAAACTTGTTTCAAGAAAATGAATAAAGTCAAAAAATGCTTGAATCAATTAAATCAGAGGTTTCAAAATCAAGTGACTGAATTGCAACATCAACTGCAATCATTTAAAGAAGTCACTTCTTTCTCTTCTACTTTGTTCAATTTCTTCAAGCGATTTCAAAAACTTTCGAATTCATCTCTGTTTATTGATGAAAAAGAATCTATCTGAAATGATTGACAAGAAAAGATTCGTGACAAGCTAGAAATCAACGTCGATTATTTTGATATCAATAAAACTATTCTGATCTACGTTCACTTCAGAATTAAAGAAGACGCAGTCAAAGCTACTTTAGCTTAATGTCAACAAGATTCATTAAATCTTTATATCATAGTCAATGATTTGTTAAATGAACTTGCTCAGCTCTACAATTATTTTGACAAAGAGACAAACTTTCGAAGAAAATACGCTAATCTCACTCAAGAAAAGAGCAAATTCAATGAATTCTATTCAATGTTTCAGCGTCTGTTCTCTTATTTGAAATATCATGATAAATAGTTAATTGTTGATTTACGAAACAAGATAGTTTATCATCTTCATGCAGCTTAAAGTAGTCAGTTGATTCAGTCAGAATCTCTTAATGAAATTCGTAGTTATCTGATTCGTTTGAACAATGAGCATCAAGTCATGAATGACATCAAAGAAAAGAAATTCTTGGTCAAAGTCAGAAAGCAAATCATCTTTGCTGAGAAATGAGATTCATTGAATCTCTATAGAAAGATTGAAGTCACTACACTCATCGATCATTTAAAGTCGTGTGACGCGATTTTAACTAGCGTCAAAAACATTCATCTACAAGCTGAAATCTGTTTCATTTGTCACAAATCAGATCATACTTTTAAAGAGTGCTCTGATCGATCGAGAGTCAATGCATTAAAAAATGATGAGTTTAATTGATTTACATAAAACTCTGAGTTCAATTCTGATTCAAAAAACTAGTTATTTCTTTCAAAGTCATTGAAGAGATAGAAATTATATCTTTGTGCAGTCAAATCGAAGTTCTATTGAAAGAAAACTATTTTGAAAAGTCATTTCTGATCAATGCTTCTTTTATCTCTCAAAGCAATTCTTTCAGCCTTCGCTTTTTGATAGATAGTGATTTCGTCGTCTACACGCTGATACATGACAAGCTAGTCAATAAAGTATGTCAGAAACTTGAAATACAATCTATATTACTAGCAAAAGAGAAGTTAATACGAGACTATGATGAGAAGTTAGCTAGAAAGACTATTACTCATAAGATTCTACTCAATCTCACGATTGAAAGTCATAAGAAATTGACTGTGTCAATGCTGATAGCTGATATCAAGCATCATGAAGCTATATTGAGCAAACTCTGAATGAACAAAAATGAAATATTATTGAACATGAAACATGATATCATCATATTTTCTAATTAATTAAATATTTCTATTTCGGTTTTTTTGATTTCGTCAAATACAAAGCACTTAAGTTGATTGTGATCAACTTCAATCTCTTCAGCAGCTCACAACAAGATTTCTAAGATGCTCAAGCACTCAGTTTCATTCATTCAGAAAGAGTCTTTCTTGATTCAAAACATAGACGTCATCTTTTTTCAAGCACTAGTAAAACGAAAAAAGAAGAATCAGACACAGATTTTTGCTATGTTCATCGAAGACATCGATAGAGAAATCGTCTACAATACTCAATGTGAACTAAATGTCATAAACGTCTTCTCAGTCAATGAAACAACTCAGAATCTAGAAGATATTAAAGTCAAGCTATCATTGAAATATCAGAATTTTCTAAACATCTTTGATCGAGCTCAAGCAGACAAGCTATCGTCTCATCATTCATATGATCATAAGATAGAGCTTACTAGTGACGTAACATCACTTCGCTGTCGAGCATATTGAATGTCTTTCTACAAGCTTCAGAAAGTAAAGAAATATCTGAACGAGAATCTTTTCAAAGAATTTATAATTTTTAGCAAAGCTTCGTATTTCTCACTCGTTCTGTTCACTCTAAAAGCAAATGAAGATTTATGATTTTGCATTGACTATCAAAAGCTCAATGCTATTATCAAAAGAAATCGCTATTCTCTATCGCTCATAAATAAGATGATTGACAAAATAGTTGATTGCAAGCATCTGACTCAATTAGATATCATTTCGACTTTTAACAAACTGCAAATGCATTCTGATAGTGAGAACTACACTATCTTTATCATCGCTTTAGAAGTGTACAAATCAAAGATGCTATCTTTCAAACTTATCAATGATTCTGTCTTGTTTCAGCAGTATATGAATGACATTCTTTGAGACTTTCTAAATGACTTTTGTTAAGTCTATTTAGATGATATTCTGATCTACAGCAAAACTCAATGAGAACATCAACAACATGTCAAGATGATATTAAATCATCTACAAGAAGCTGATTTACAAGTAAATATTCAAAAGTGCAAATTCAATGTAGAAGAAACTGTCTTCTTAGAAGTCATAGTATCAGAACAGAATCTTCGTATGAATTTTATCAAAGTGAAAGTCATAGTCAACTGAACTACGTCAATCAATCTAAAAGAAGTTCAGAGCTTTGTGAGATTTGTTAACTTCTATCGTCGTTTCATTAAGAACTTCTCGAAGCTAGTCAAATCATTCATTCAGCTAACTAGAAAGAACACGTCTTTTGTTTGAAACAAAGTTTGTGTTCAAGCTTTTGATGATTTAAAGAAACAAGTCAGCTTGATTTCAGTTCTACAACATTTCAATTCAAAACAACAAATTATTCTGAAGATCAATGCATCTGACTACGTCAAAGATGAAATACTATCACAGTATGATGATGAAAGTGTTCTTCACTCAGTAGCATTCTACAGCAAGAGCATGATTTTCGCTGAATGCAATTATCACATCTATGACAAGAAATTACTAGCAATTATTCAATGTTTTGAGCACTGAAGACTCAAGCTAAAATGCACAAAGCTGCTCATTCAGATGTTCATTGATCATCAGACTTTGAAAATCTTTATGAAAAATAAACAGTTAACTTGACGTCAAGTCAATTATTTAGACATTCTGTTCAAGTTTAACTTTCAGATCATTTTTCAATCAGGCAAAATGAACATTGTCAGAATCGTGTCTAAATGAGTCAATCAGCAAAAGTCAGAGTTGAATAGTGCTTGATTTTTAGAGATAACTATAACTGAATATTAAGAATACAGAAGAAAATGAGTACAAAAGCTTTTATTTAAGTAATATTTAAAGACTGTGCTAAGTTTGAAGAGAATGTGTTTGTGACACAAGTAGAATGTGATGTAGAAAGAAAAATGATGTTGAACAAAGAGATGTTGATGAAAGAAAATAGAGACTGAGTCAGATCTGAGCTAAAGACACTGACTAGCTTTATTCAGTCTTGATACGCTTGTAACATTACTCTTCTCTTCAAAAATTCATGTTCACATGAATGTTGCTCATTTGCTTGCTTTCTTATTGAGTTATTTCGATACTAGCGTGACTTTCTTGAGTATAACACATGAAATTCGTTCAAAACTTTCTTGAAGTCATTGAATTCATCTTTATTGACATAGTATCATTCATTGTCTCTATCTAGATCTTTTCATTTGATCTTGTACTGTATTTGACCTTAATAGCATCTGAAGTTCAGAATGTCATTTATCTCTCAATGTTCATCATCATCATCATCAATAATGATGAGTTTGAGAGATTCTGCATGCTGTTCTGATAGAAAGTCTTCTGAATATGATTGCAGTAGCTTCGAGCTGAACATCGAATGCAAATGCTTCATGCTGACTGATAAACGAAGATGATAAAAGATTCTCACTTTGACAGTGATCTGATATGATTCTAGTTGTTTATCTTTCAAATCTTTGCAGAGTCTTGTTGTCTTGACATTTCTGAAAGATAGTCAAACTCAGTCATTTACTTTATAAATGACGTTTCATCTATGTTTATTGATCTGAACTTTAGTGATCAGCTTCGTCTTTTTCAATTGTTGATGATCGAAGCTCAGTAACTTTTTCATTCAAATGATAATATCATCTGCTTTTCTAGCTTCAAGTCATTCATGAGTTGTTTCGTAGTCAGTCGTATCTGAATCGAAACTCATTCAAGAGTGAAATTCTTTATTGAAGTAAAAAGAGATCATTGAGATGATCAAGAAGATATTGAAATTGTTGCTGAATTTCATCATAGATATTCATTTGACTCAGTCGTTCTGCATGTAATTGCAGTAAATTCTAAGTTTGCATTCAACGTCTTGATTGACTTGTTTCGTCTGATCGTCAATCTTTGAATGATAAACTGTGAATAAACTAGCTGTGATTCTCAGTCGCTTGCAAAGACTCTTTCACATAGTCAATATGAATTGAGAGTCTCTGTTCAAAACAATAGAACTGAGTAGATCATGCAGTCGATAAACGTTTCATAACATGATTCAAACCGTTTCTTCGACTGAGATGTCATCGTCTTCTCAATGACAGAAAACATAGTGACGTTCTTTGATGAAACAACATATGATTGTGCAAATAATGTTATAATCTTCTGACAGAGATAGTTCAGTGATGAAGTTTATAATTATATCTTTTCAGCGTTTCTGTGAAATTGAAAAAGAATGATGAAGTTCATTGATGCTATTTCTAGAAGCTTTGCTTCGCTGACAAGCATGACAGTTTTAAATGTATCATCGAATAGTAGCTCGATGATCTGATCAATAGTAGAAATGCTGAACTAGATCAATGATTCATTTATTGTCGAGATGAGAGATTGAAGATTGATCATGCACTTCTTGTAGCAGTTTCGTATGCATATTCTTGAGAACTCACAGTAAGTCTTTTTTAAAGAGAACGCTGTCAATGATTTTGCAGTTCTTCAATTTAGTGATATGAAATTTGAGCTTGTTCTCATTCATAGCTTGTCTATATTCATTGCA
>JAABUK010010335.1_pt1 | contig 12479 bp, 16 predicted proteins | sample 5559141 | NCBI WGS metagenome assembly JAABUK01 (sample SAMN10711869, study PRJNA513367) | rock metagenome | isolation source: Antarctica rocks | place: Antarctica: Victoria Land, Pudding Butte nord | collected 2016-01-03
CCTCCCCTCCACCGCCCGCGCCCACTTCCTCACCGCAGCCGCCCTCGACCCCGACGGCTCGATCCCCTCGTCCAAAGGCGGCGGCGCAGAGAAATTCCTCTGGCTAGCGCAACTGAGCGAGGAAGGCGGGCGCGATAGCGTGCAATGGTTTGAGAAAGGCGCCGAGGTCCTACGGCGGGAGATTATGAAAACGGTGGAAGCGGACGACGAGGAAAGCGAGGCGGGGGATGCGGTGGAGAATATGATGAAGAGATTGGCGAGCGCGTTATGCGGTATCGTCGAAATCTACATGACCGATCTCTCGTACGTGCCTACCTATTTCTGAACTTTCGACTTCGCACCCGCTGACAATGACCCCTACAGCTGGGATCCCTCCGCCGAAACCACCTGCGAAACCCTCATCACCGAAGCCCTCCTCGCTGCCCCCCACGCCCCCGAACCCCTCCAAACCCTCGCCTCAATACGCATCTCCCAGACCCGACTTCCAGAAGCAAAGACAGCACTTACGAATAGCATCGCGCTGTGGAAAGACCTCCCGCCCGACGATCCCCTCATTCCGGATTTCCCGACACGCATCTCGCTCGCGCGCTTGCTTATGGAGGTGCAGATGGAAGAGGAGGCGCTGGGGGTTGTGGAGAGGTTGGTTGGGGAGGACGATCAGAGTGTTGAGGCGTGGTATTTGGGTGGTTGGTGTCTTTTTCTGCTTGGGCGGAGGAAGGGCGATGATGAAGGGGTAGAGAAGGGAAATGAAAGAGAAGAATTGTATACGGCGTCCCTAGTCTCGAGTCGGGAATGGCTGAGGCAAAGTCTCACGCTTTATGAATTGTTGGAGTATGAGGATGAGCGGTTAAGAGATCATGCGCTGGAGCTCGTTGAGCGTCTTGATGGGGAGCTTGAGGGTGTTGATGTTGATGTTGATGGCGCCGAGGAGGAGGGGGAGAGTGGGGATGAAGACGATGGGGACGAGGATGGAGATGGGGATGAGGTGATGGATGGGACATGAATTCGGGGCGGACGACTTTTATGGATGGATTCTCTATGGGTAAGGCGTGGGATCTAGCGAGGTTAGGATCGTTCATCGTTAGTGATGAGATGGTGTATGAGACCAAGACTGGTGAGCGGATGCGAAGCCAAAATTTCTGAATCGAATCTCCCATATACCGCTGATCGAATTCGGAAATCTTAACATTATAAGGTCAGATCTCGGGTTGATCTTAGACTGAGAATCCACATCGAGGCTCCGTTGCCCCTAGAACGCTGTCGATGGCCGTCGCATCGTTGAACATGGTAGAAACCGAGCTCAGAGTCCATCAACAATCTCATCACCCTCCCACCCCACCTCACCACAAACCTCCTTAGTAAACCTCTGCAGCTCCTGCACATGTTCCACAATATCAGTCAACGCCCCCGAATAAGCATACTGATACACATCCGCCCACCTCCTTCCCCTCCGCCCCTCACGAGCTTTTCCCTTCCCCTCAGCCTCGCTACTCTTCGCCCGCTCCGCCTCAACCACCTCCATCCGATCAAGCAATTTCCTCCTAGCAGCCGCCGCGCAGGGAAGGTAGCGCGGAACCGGCTGGTCGAGACGCAAGGCAGAAGCGAGAATATACAGATTCATCAAGATGACAGCCACGGCGTCGCGTCGTGGAGCCGTAAGCGAGGAGACGGAGATGGGATCCGAAGCGAGCATCGAAGGTTGGAAGTAGAGGCTCGATTGGCGGACCTGGACGAGCTGTTCGAAGAACGATTCGCAGGATGCGATCAGCGCGCTGTAGGGAAGCGGGTCGAAGGGCGCTCGGAGACGCATCTCATGCCGGGTGAGCTCCATGAGCTGTCGCATCCTGACGAAACCCTCCCGCAACCGGCCTTCCAGCATCTCAGATCTGGCAATGTCCTTGGGGCCGGGTTCTTCGCCTGGTGCGTTGTATATGTATTTGGCGACGACGCCGCGGTACAGGATGGCCGAGTGGAGTATCATCGCTGATACTGACTTTCTGAGCTCGTGACGGGCGATGAAGGGCCACAGGATCCAGTTGACTACTATGGCAGCGACCACACCTACGATGAACGCCAAGCCTCTCGTCCAGGCGAATCTGACTATTGATGGCTCACCGTGGCCTGTATAGGCGCCAAGAGAGACCACTGTGAAGCTGAGACAGCCAATGATTCCAGATCGTGGATGCGAGCTTTGGCTATATCGATGCAGCATTGGAATCAGAAAGACAGCCGCAAACACGGCCATAATATAGGGATTCCCTCTGCCAACAGCGTATGCAAGTCCTCCCCAGATTGAACCAATTGCAGCACAGAAGGTCCGGACACCAAGATCTTGAAAGGTTCCGCCGACACGAGGATGCATCATGGTCCAGACGGCAACGACAGCCCACCAGCTCTCGTTTTCGTTCCACCACCCGCGACTCTGGACAAGCCAGGCAGGAACAGATAGCAGTGTAGTCACAAGAGTAACTTTAAACGCAAAACGAGACTCGAAACCCTGTAGACGATGCAGCAGCTCCCATAGCTGGTACCTCAATTTTGCTTTCCTCGAGACGTCGGGATGCTTTCCCGAAGCCATCTCCCGCTCCAACTGGTACTCGCCCAGGACGGTCTTTTCGTTCGGGTCGTCCGCAGTCTGATGTCGGATCGCCGGAACATAGGCTGTACTCTGTAGCTCCGCCATGGTTCTATCCAATTGTCTCTTACTACGAAAGTAAAAGCCAGCTGTCAGGCCTCCGCGGTCATGCCGCACCTGAGCATTGGCGCGCATGATTGCCTTATGGAATGGATACGATGGAAGCCTGACTCCCCAATGCCTTTTGGCGGACTGCATCTCCAGCACCTTTGCCACAAACATCTCCACCTTGTCTGCGGTCTGGCGTACCGGATGTACAAACAAAAAGAGTTCGATTACATCGCCACTTTTGTGGTATAGAGATGGCAGATCGGGGTGTTTGACCAGAAGAGCGTCAGCCGCGTCAAAGGCATCTATCGTGGATCGCAATCGTTCCAGCGCCTTGATCAAAGATACCGGTTCTTTCAACGAGCGCTGGCCAGCGATCTCTATGATGGTAGCGTCTGCGCATTTGACGCTTTGTATCATGGCATCGATAAGACTTCGAGTCGGTTGCCTAAGGCAGCTGCTGATCAGATGTATCAAATGTTCGTTCTCCGGAACCGACCGTCGCAGCAGTGTCTCAGTGATAGCATTGATTTGATTAGCTTCTTGATTTGCTGCATCAACATCATCGAAGAGTGTCGTGTCGGGTCTAATGGATAGTATGGACCGCTGCATTGCTTGAATCAAATTACGAAGTGACCTAACATCATCAGGCAAGAACCGAGAGACCGTAAAGTCGATAGTAAAATCTCGGACTGCCTGGGAGAGGTTGACGAACTGCCAAGCCAGTTGCCTCTTCAGCGCTGGTGAATTCTCACGAGGCAAGGCGAGTCCGTCTTGCACGGTCTGCAATGAATCATGGAATGTCTCACTGAAGGGAGTCAGCCTCTGGGGAAGCGGCTCTCATGAAAGGGCACATCATACGCAAGTGACCGGGAACCAGCATCAGGAAACATCAAAAATGATACAAGGAGACAAACAGCCTGACCAAGCACCCAAGGAATGCCGCAGTCAAACACCTTGACCCAGCTGACTGTTTGAGACGTATCGGCGAGACAAATATAACAAATTGCTATACCAGCAGAGAGTACAGCTTGATAGAACCTAATGAAAACACAGCGAAGCCAGCCGATGAGAGTCGCAAAAATGATAAGGAACGTAGCCAAGACGCCTCCATAAGCTGCTTGAGCTGTAGGTGTAGATGTCGATACGTACAGAGCCAACGAACCCCAGCCTAGCCCGGCAATGGTCCCAATAATCGTTAGCACTGCACCATCGAGTTGAGAACCAATTGCCCTCCCGGGGTGGTTGATAATCGCCGAAACGACCATTATGTAATTGTACCTCCCTAGCCAGTCCCTTGAAGCTGGAATTAGACATATCACATACGAGATGAAGACTCCAAGAAATGTCTTGAGAAGCTGAATACCCGCCCTCGAGGTGCTGATTTGATGAAAGAAACTTTTGACTTCAGATAGTTGCTGAGGAATAAACCGCCGTAGAGAGAGCGGATGATTCCTTTCCTTGAATGAATCTGGCAGGGTCAAGGAGGCTTTGTGCATTAATTCGTCGTGATGCCGTTGCAACGGTCGGGAGAAAGAGGCATCGAAGAAACCATCCCGTAGCTCCTCAACGCCATAGGTGTCAAGGTCTGCGTCTACCGCTGGCAAGAGATGCTCGAGCTGCACATGACTTGTGCTAACTCGTGGAGATGGGCCGTGTGAGGTCCCTAACGCTCGGCCATCTCCTGAATTCCTGGGCGAGGATTGAGCGTAGGAGCCCAAGTAGATTCCAGGATTGGCCGTAGGGCGTTGCGGGGTGGGCTCCTCTACACGTAGATGCTTATTGATTCGCTGTTTTGTGAGCAAGTACCGTCGAGGCGATTTGTTCCGCTTGCTAGCTCTGGTAGAGCTTGAGGTTGTAGGGGCTTGGACATCTTCGTTGCCAGATTGGAACGTTGGGGTTTTCAATACAATCTGGGGTTCGGCCATCTGTATGTTATCGGAGACCACGGTTTCTTGTCTTGGTCATCTCAGCCTTGACGCGAGATGGCGTCGCCTTTCCTTGGGGAGTCATATTGACGAGAGATGTGCGACTTGGAATAGATGTTGAGAACGGAAGGGGGTTAGAAGTGATGCCCCTTAGCTCTCATACATTGAGGACCGTCTCCTATTCTGGAGGCTGATAACTGATAGATCGAGGACGAAGGGGCTTTTGGATAGTATTCTACGAGTAAGGTTAAGTGATAGACGTAGCTCCAACTAGTTTCTATTGGCTATGTGTCATTCTCTATGTCTTTTTAAAGGTATCTAGGTCGTTGTGTGCCCCTCTCGACACGGTGAAGCAGTGCCTTTAGCATATCATCCGTCGACTGACACCGAAAGGCCATCATCATGACATCAAAACACTTTATCTTTGTACTCCAGCCAGTCGCTACTCGTTACGACGACCTCCTTTTGTACCCTAATGCCTCTCGCTGGAACATTCATCTCTTGCAGACTGATCTCGTCAGTGTTCTCGCTTCTTCCGGTCGACTGTCCTCCTCTTACGGCGGAAACGTAGCCCCATTGCCGTCTGTTCCAGTCGATAGGCTCATCGAGTCGCTGGAAAATTCCTTCCCGGTCGTCGTCCCTCGTTCTACTTCTCCATATTCTAGGGGAGCCGTCTGGTCCACTGCCATTGCCTTTCTTTTTGACCCCAAGACCTTTTGTGGATCCGCGTAATAGGATGGAGAGACCTGGTCTCAGGCTGGGAAGGCACGCACTAATGACCCCCATGCATGGCTCTGCAGCTGACCAGATTGCAGAATTGACGTAGTTCCATGTGACATCAAGGTTGCCTAGGCGGGACAGAACAATGAGTCGGACGATGCTAATAATGCATACGCTGTGAAAGTCAGACAGACTAGACGCTGTTTCGAGATCATTTGAACTTACAATGCGGCGCACACAAATATACCGGTGAGGACTCCTTTCTGTGGTACCGTAGTTCCAAGTCGCCAAAGCAACGGTATTGGCTTATACAGGCGTCAGTGGCTTCCTTAAGACATAGTGCATACGTACAAGGATGAGTATTAGGAAATCAAGACAGCAATTGATTGCTCCGGGAATAATCAGGACCATATCCGAGTTAACACAATGGCCAGGTTGCATGCGATCCCAGAATTTATGTATCGGCATACTACATGCGAGGTCAATTTGCTGCAGGGGTTCAAAGTACCTAAATACATCAAACGTACCATTGAAATATCGTAATAGACATCGTGCCGACGAAGAAGGAGAGTACCACCCCAAAAGCAATGGAAATGGGAAGTCTGAGCTCCTGGACAGGGAAGATGCGCCGGTAAAAGGACAGAATGGAGACTTTGACCATGGCAGTCGAGGCAAGGTAGCCTATCTGGTAGATGTAAAGGATCTCGAGAAACTCCATTATGTTCTCGTTTGGATCCGGGAGGATATAGATGTGCCTACCAAACCCATTGTGTCGCTCCGAGACCAGGACGCATATGCATTGAACGTAGCACAGCGTGCAAGCTATCGAAACCAACAAGTCATCGTACCAGTAGCCGGCGTGAGACAATCTCCGTGATAGGAGACGTGCAATAACGAATAACGTTGGCAAGACTATCAGTGCAATCATGGAAGCGACGAGTCGTGGGCCTTGATCTGCTTGAAGGTCGAGTCCCGGAGGTGGTGTATTAGCCATGGTGCCTTGTATCTGCAATTTGCGTGTAGTATGCTAGCGAATAATATATCATCGTCGCTATGGCATGTCGCCGGCCTTCTTATAACAAATGCAACGGAGTCGTATCGTGGAAGAGGGATGCAGTGCAGTAGTTTATACATTGTTTCCTAGAGTAGTCAACGAGCGCTGGTCGTTCCTACTCTACCAGGTACATCCAAAGCTCTTGCAGCAAGTGATACACATGGCTATCACTATATCCTTCCAGAATCCGGAAGCGGATATGATCAAGGCGGCGAAGGTCGCTGTTTCATGTACACGCCGCAGATGGCAATAAATCATATTTGAATGAGATAAGGTCAACATTGACGGTCAGTAGTCCAAGGTTGCTGCATGAGAAGAGGTCGTGCGCTGCTCATTCTGAACTAGTGCATCGTCCCTGCAGTTGGAAAGAGCAGGCAAGGTTCAGCATTTGCACGATGCCACATAGACAAGGTTCTGATTTCCCCCCGACGGTTCGCTCCTCGTGGAAGATTGAATGTGGAGACGGATTTGCAGAAGAGACCCTTGGCTATCGACCACTTCGATGTGGGGGGATGCAGCCAACGCTACTCCCCATGATACGATACTATCTTGCGTGAGACTAGTGCGCTAGGAAGCACCCATGCAGCCATGAGCGTTGACTGGAAATCATCTCCACGCCCAAAGGTACATACTTTCGTGGCCGTTTCACCGTGATGGTTTCAAGATGCTGCATTCGGTACGTAGAACGGCGCTGAGATAACAGATTCAAGATTATGTCTTGGGAATCAGTTGCTTTCACATCTCGCGCCGTGGATGTAACCCTGCGGCGGTGGCCCATTCTCTGTCCCAACTTGGATACAATGCAACGGTGATTTGAGAGCGGCAGTTGAAATGCAGCCACCCCACCCCGCACGTGGATCCGCATTTCGTCTACTTTGGTGCTGGCATCGTGAATGTGAGTCGATAGGTGCGCAGTCTCAGGATCTACCAGATGTGCCCCGGTAAGGAGGCTAGAAAGTAAGAGAATCAAGATAAAACATCCGGGTAAGCCCCTATATACTTGGCATACTTATAATCATATGGCTGGAGAAGATTCATGTAGGATTACTTTAGGTACTGGCTGAAAAGTAAATACCCGAGCTTCGGACCGGATCGCTCGGCCATTCGAGACGACGCTAGTGTTGGATGAGCAAGCCTCCTAAGGTTACAATCCCAATAGTCAAAGTAGGAGGAAGTAAGCTACTCCGTGTTTAGATTTGACCGGTTCCATCTCGTATAGATCCTTGGTCAAACCGTGATGTGCCTTTGCATAGGTCAAGAGCTGTCGACTTAAGAGTAGATAATGATCCATACGGCTCATGATAGGGGGCCTGTAAGTCTCTCCCAGCGCAGCAATTGCTAATGAGACATCGAATTCAGGAGTACTTGTACAGTATTGCCCATATAACCATACACTTGTCTCGTGAACTGAATCAACTTACCCGGCCCTTCCGTCAGACCCTCTGCTTTCAACTACCAGAATCTCACAGCGTCCGCACAAATACTCTCTCCACCACTGCTCTCCCAAATCGCCTGCTCCCTCACCGGCGTTCCCGTATGCGCCGCATTAACCATCAACCCCGCCTTCACAAAAATCCCCACATGCGCCACACTATTCACACAATCCCCTCCCTCGCCCCAGAACAGCATGTCCCCTGCCTGAGCCTGCGAGCGCGGTATGTGTTTGCCAAGCGAAGAATGATACTGAGTCTGAGCCGTACGAGGGATGGTAACGTGAAGTGCTTGGCAGGTTGCATACTGGGTGAGGCCGGAGCAATCGAAGCCACCGCTTGAGGGACCGGAGCAACCGCCTCCGCCCCAGACGTAGGGGAGGCCTTCTTCTTTGACTGCGGCGTCGACTATGGCCTGGCCTGTACCGCCTGAAGGTGGTGGTGGGGATGGCGAGGCCGAAGAAACGCAGCACTGTATCTCAAGTAAGGTTCCCTGTTATTTGAAAGGCGGTGTTGGACATCCGAACCTTGATCGAGCTGTCCCCTGGACATGCACCACCGACGAATGAGCCACCACACGTATCTGCCGTGTTCATACAGATTCCTTCTCCGGTGGAAGTACTACAGGATTTCTTGACACAGCATTGAACATCGGCGGCTCCAGGGCAATAGCCGGCTAGATTGAAGCCTTGCGATGTGCAGGAGGCGGTGTTCTGGCATGTACCTGCTCCGTCCTTTGTATCATATCAGTTCCATCAATTAAGAACAGCACGGTGAGAAGATAGTCTTACAGGCGTGCTGCATGACTGGCCAATTGCGCGTCCTGTGAGGGGAACGGGGACCAACGCTACTGTCAAGACAGCAGTGGTTGAGAGACATAGAAGAGATGAGAGTAGTTGCATCTTGAAATGGGTATAGTAATCTATAAGAGAATTTTCCTGGTCTTCTACAATGCAAATTATCAAATCGTAATGCAAAGGAAAGAAGAGCGCTACTTATAATCTTTTCTCGCCCAAGCAAGATGATGGGAGGAGTTATACTTGATAGATGGTGTCGCGCTTGCAGCCGTACTTAGGGGCCGTTTACTTCAATGTGAGGTCATAACAGAACTGTGAACCATACAAGATATGTGCCAAGCCACGCGGAATGGAGAAATCGCCAACGATGTCTTGATTGGGTAAGGATGCAAGCAGTAAGAGTAACGTAAGCTCGAGAGAATGCAACGTTCTTGCTTGTGCCACGACCACCTCGCCAGAGACAACCAGTCAAATCGACGTTTTGTTCATGGTTTCGCCCCCAGAGCCACAGCTAATGCAGGTACGAGAAATATGAAACACGATGATCGACTGCCAAGCTTACCTCTGCCGCAGACAATCCCTTCATTTCGCTCAAAGCCTCAAAGAACACAGAGACGTGCGTCTCTTGGTCAAAGCACTCCCGTGAAGACTTGAGGCGATCTCGATCCCGATGTCGAGGCCAGTAGACCTTGGCGAGCGTGAGGCGATGGGATCTCCATTATGCCAGCGTCAACCAGTTAGTGGTACTTCACAAGGACAAAGTGTCAAACGCTATCATGGCTTTCCTCCGCCACAGTAGACTGTCATAGCCAAGCTTCAAAGAGGGAGAGTAACAGGGTGCATAGAGAAAACCTAGCTCTAACGATCAAAAATCACTAATATGCAGTGAATCATTTACCATACTATGCAATGACATAAGGATTGCCACCATTGAATGACGATGACCTTCACGTGTGGGATTGATCTAATTGATAACGATTCATAATAAAATTTACCGTTCGATAGATGTATTGTCGTCTTGGACTCCGGCTGAGCAAATGTATAGGATGTGAAGTCAATTGGCTTCCAGTGGACCGGAAACCAGTACTTCTTCGTACGACAAATGCGCGAGGGAAACCATATTCAAGCTGGAACGTTTCAACTTCGATATCAGCTCTCGAACGGGCATCGCAGACGTCGCGTCGGTGTTCTCGATGCAGGCTTCAACCAAAGGCTTGGGAGGATATGGCAAATCCTGCATGATGGACTTTAAATCCCAGACTGGGCCCTGAAGCTTTTCAACGATTGGTGCTGGTGGGTGGCTAGGCTCTAACGAACATATCCTTCAGTGTCTCTGCAGGTATTCTTGGAGGAGTGCGGTCACGCAGATGGACAATGTCAATCACCTCCAGATTCTTCAGCCACAAACCCCCGTCTTTGTCTCCACCCTCCATCGTGTCTGCGTAGTATTCCAATTCCTGAGCACAATCATTGACATAATGTAGGCAGGCGTTTGGAGATTCCACGATATAGAATCCGAGGCGCGTACCATAAAAGGGAACGAACCCAGCCTGCAGCGTCTCGAACACATCGAATTGATTTATATCGATGCAAGATCTAACAATGGAATGCCTGGCGTCATGGCAGTCAAAGGAATTCAAGTGGACGATTTGGGTAGCGCTATTGCGAGTGGCCAAAGTCCACATTGACAATCTTGAGGTAGAAAGGTGGTATAGCCACCAGTGGCGAGTTTCTCAGCGGATCAAGGTACCTTGTCTGGTAGCGATGGTGGTGTCAGATCTGGGCCCAGATGTAGTGAACAAGCTGATGATGATTCGAGATTGGCATAACGTTTGGTCAGCCCAATCAAGACTAGAGTGGTCGGTAGTCGGAGATATCCGTCGCCGACCTCTATCAGATTAATGACGCGATGGGAACAATATTTACAAAGTCGCGCTGTAAAGGATGGCGGACCAGGGCCAAGTTCAATGGCACCGGCCCTCCAAGACTCCAGTTATAGAGATCATCGACTTGTTATCTGACGACGACGAAATCGGCAAAGCATTGAAAGTGAGCCAGACCCTTGAAGACCGCGACGCGCCAGCAGAAAGCGAAAGCGACGACGACAGTCAATGGTCTCTTTACGAGGACGCGCTTCAGATCGCAGATGATGAAGGTCCAATACACGGCGGTAAGCAATGCCAGGCCCCTTTCTCCCCTTGCTGCGTTTGACATGCTGGCAGACGAAGGTGCGTGTACTCTGGAAGAAGCCCTGGCTTTTCGGAAGCGTTTGAGGCTATTGGGTGGGGACCGGTTCTTGGACGAGACGGTCAATGCAGGCATCATCACTGCCAAGAAGCTCTGCACTGCCTTTGGCGTACGATCGCTGTCATTTCTAGAAGGTAGCTTGGACGAAGCATATTACCCGGTGCTGAACCTCGTGATCGATCGTGAGCTCTCGAAACGAGCCAAGCTACCTCAATACAACACTATTAATGATGCTGTATCGTTATTGAAGAAGTCGAAAAACATTATCGTCCTCACTGGAGCAGGCGTATGTTTTGAAAAGATGGTAGAAGATGTGCACTGACAGGTCCGCAGATATCGACAAGCCTAGGGATACCAGACTTCCGGTCTAAAGAGACCGGCTTGTATTCCCAGCTACAGCATTTAGGCCTCAGCGATCCTCAAGAGGTCTTCGACATCAATCTGTTTCGCGAAGACCCCACTATATTCTACTCCGTCGCAAAGGATATACTACCATCCTCGAAGAGATTTACTCCCACTCATGCTTTCATACGACTTCTACAAGACCATGGCAAGCTTCTTACCAACTTTACCCAAAATATCGACAACCTTGAACAGCATGCGGGCATACTTCCTGAGAAGCTGATACAATGTCACGGGTCATTTGCTACAGCAACGTGCATCCAGTGCAAATATAAGGTTCCATGTGAAAAGATATACTACGATTTGAAAGCTGGAAAGGTGGCCCGTTGTGACAATTGCATCAAAATTCTGAGACAGGCCAAATCGGGGTTGAAAAGGAAAAGAAGCTCAAACGGCTCATCAAAATCGAGGAAGATCCGACAAAGCTATGAAGATAGTACAGATGATGAAGATGATGACATTGCGGTGGCTGGCGTCATGAAGGTAGGTTGTATGACTGCAGATCAATTACTGTCTTACTAATGCGTGGATCAGCCAGATATCACGTTCTTCGGAGAGGATCTGCCTGCAACCTTCCACGATCGCCTGATGGACCATGACCGAGACTTAGTGGATCTCGTCGTTGTAATCGGTACATCACTGAAGGTTGCGCCGGTATCTGAGGTGGTCGGGATCTTGCCAAAGAGCGTGCCTCAGCTGTATATTTCACGAGAGGTTAGTGTTCACTTATCCTCACTCTGATCATGACTGACTCCCCTCAGCCCTGCGCGCACGTGGTTTTTGACGTCGATATGCTTGGTGACTGCGATACCGTTGTCACAGAATTGTGCCGACGTGCTGGTTGGGACTTGCAGCATGAGATGATCGTCAAAGACGATATCGTTGACGTGAAGCTGCAGGAAGGTTACGAATCTCGATTTTCTTTCAAGGTTGTCAAGGCATAGCGTGTTGGCGTTGGCATCTCATGGCGTTCTCTTCTGATACCCAAGGTTTGCTTTCGAGGAACCAACTTGCAAAGGTGTTGATGCGATGATTCGGGGAGATGCATTTCTGCTGAGTCTGTTTACAGGATACTTGAATGATCGACCATGCATAGATCTTAGATTCTGCTCTTATCTTTGCCATTGGCTGCAGACACGCTGTACATACGAATTAACTCTTATATCATATACCAAAATCCCCCATCCTCCACAGCCCCAACTCTACCCACCATGTCCC
>JAABUK010010336.1_pt1 | contig 12478 bp, 14 predicted proteins | sample 5559141 | NCBI WGS metagenome assembly JAABUK01 (sample SAMN10711869, study PRJNA513367) | rock metagenome | isolation source: Antarctica rocks | place: Antarctica: Victoria Land, Pudding Butte nord | collected 2016-01-03
GCGTCTTTGATGAAAGTCACTAGTTTTTTGCCTCATTCTTCAATTTCTCTGTAAATAATTTCTTCTCTTCTTTCGACATGATGATCTCATTGAGACAAGAGATGAATGCACAAGATGTTAAAGTACTAGTCTTCAGCTGAGAGCAATTCTTTGAAAGATGATTTAATACTTTGCAGTTGAAGCAGATGATTGACATTCTTGATCATTCAGATTCAAGGATGAAAAAAGTAGTGAGTTGAACATAGCTAGTAGTCAAGGCTGAAGCTGATGTCAACGAAGAAACAAAACGTTTTTTCGAAGCTGCTATCAATTTGACTGTTCATTGCTCGTCACGTAGCTGATAATTGACTTGTTGTTTATTATTCACATCTTGAAGAAAGATCTTAAGCTTATTAAGCGAGCTAAACTCTATGAGGCAAACTGACAACGCGTTCTGAAGACGATTGTTGATTTTGTTCTGAATGTCATTCATCAGAGTGACATCATTGTAGTTCAGAAAGCTGAATATTCTAGTGAATTCTGAATAGAAAGAGCTGAAGAGCTTGTTGAGCTGCTTCAGAGCAACGTATTTGCAACGACACTTTCAAATCAGATTCTGATCTTCGTAAATTTCTTTCAGATGTTTCAGTAACTCTGATAGTGATTGATAAAATGAGAAAGCATTAACACGATGCTTTGCATAAATTTGCTGATCAGCATCATCTTCTAGTCTGAAAATCACATAAACAATACAAATCTTTTCAGTAGAATAATGATTTGCGTTGACATCGAGCTTGTCAGCTATTTTGATGTTTCATGTCTCTCAGATAAAATCATCTGTTTCGATGAAGATGAGTGAATTCGAAAGCTTAACGAACTTGTGATGATCATTTTCGTTTTCGTTATCAAATAAAGTAGAAGATTCTCGTTGAGAGTGAGCTTCAAAAGTCGAGCTTCATTCAACTTCAAAGCGATGAATCGAAACTGAGATCGTAGAAGCTTCTTTCTAATTGACTCGTTGCTCAGCTGACTGAGTATCTTGACGAGGCATAAATCAATCAGCTTGACGTTGTTTCGCTCTGAAGTTCAATCACTCATCTTGCAACTGATTGATCTTTTTCTCTAGCTCATTGTTTTTATCAAAAGTGACTTTTAGTTGTTTCGCTCTCTTTTTGTGATCATCTTGTATGAGAAGTCAGTGTTCATTGAGTTGTAAAGTTAAGTCTCGCTGACTTCGAAGCTTGTTCAGCATATTGATGACTTCATCAAGTTGATTGCTGACTCAATGAAACAGTTGTTCTTTGATGTTTATGTTTCATGAGATGACAGCTTTCTCAGCTTCGACTGAAGCATTGATGAGTAGAAGTGAAACTTTTCTATTGACAGTGCTTTTAAGCAGACGAGTTGTTCAAGATTCAACTGACTTGATATCATGTATCATGATGAGAGAAAATAGAAGTTGTTGAGGTAAGAATAAATGAGAGATTGATGTTTTGAATTGATGTTTTTTGATGAGTGAAAATTCAAAGAATTTCTTGTAAATTTCAGGTAATAATTGAATGCTTTATTTAAAGAATTTCTTGCGAATAGAATGATGAAAATGAGTGTAGAATCGAAGAATTTCTTGTAATTTAAAATGATGATGCAAATTTGAAGAATTTCTTGCAAATTTTCCTTACTGAATAGATTGTTTTGTATCATTTATTCATTGATAGCAGAGTAGTAAATGATGAGCATTTATCTAATGTTAGAGACCTGTCTAGAGCGAGTCAGATAGAGATGTCATTTAACTAAAAGATAAATGCTAAGAAAGAAAGATAGTTACAGAAAAGAAGCTGACTACATATGTATGTTTCTCAGTCGACGCTAGACTCAATAAAAACTAGTCAAGATGACGAAGCGAGAATAAATCTGACAAGACTAGAAGACTGAGTCTGACAAGACTAGAATCGTGACATGTGTAATTAACTTTCAATCAAAGATTTCATCATATGATCAAATTGACTTTGATTTTGACAGCAATATTGACTGAATATCAAAGCATTCACATAGTTTTGACATCAAAGATTCATCAATAAAAGTCATGTCAGTAACTTCAGTATTTATCAGAGCGAAAGATCTGAATATCTTTTTTAAACTACTTAAGATGACATCAACAGTGAACGACTTAAAATCAAATGAATCATCAAATATGCTGATGAAACAAAATATGAGTATATTGTTCTCAGTCACTACTTTGACGAGAGCAGATCATTTTTCAAACTTGCAATGATTTCATGCACTTGAGTTATTTTGAAGCAGTCATATGCTTTATGTTCTAACTTCTTGCATTTGAAGCAAAGTTCTTTCTTAAACAACTCTTTCTGAATAGAATCAAGCTTCAATCTTCTGAGTTTCTTTCATGAAGAAACTGATGATGTGAATCAAGTAGTTGATATGCTGACAACAGAGCGAGCAGCTTAAGTAACTAATGCTTTGATGATTGATTGAGCTTTCAATTCAATCAATTTAATATTGACTTGCATGCAAATGTTGATAAACTTATTCAAGTTTGTAATTCATTCATTGAGCGTTGCTCGCTGAAGATTTGAGCTGATCTTATGCTGAAAATCATTTAGTAAAGTCTTGTTATTGTATTTTAGTTCTGCATTAAATCTCTGAAATTTTATTCAAAATTCATGAAAGAAGATCTTGTTCTGATAAAGCTTCAAGTACTGTCGTTGAGTCATGTGATGATGATTGAAATTATTGTACATCTTATTAATGATTGATAGTACTTCTTCAACTTCTAGAAATGAGTTCAAGAAGATATATTGCATGCAAGAAGCTATGTGCTTGATTGCAGCTTCACTGACTCAACTTTCAATGTAGACAATCTTCAACTCTTTGATAGAAAAGTAATTCTTGTTTATCTTTAACTTATTTTGCATTCACAATAGTCAATTGTTTACATTCTGTGATGAATCTTCAAACAGTGAAGAATTCAATAACTTGATTGACTTCAAGAATTAATCTTCAAAAATCAAAGTGTTTTATTGACTTGATGCAGCTTTTAAATGATGTATAATCACGTTTTTGTTTCTATTTTCTTTTTGCAGACATGTTTGTGTAATCTTCAATGTGATGTTTATCTCGTTGACATCTTTTAACATCTGAATCATGTCATTGTGAATCTTGATTTCAGTGTTGTGCTGTTGATATATGTACTTGATAAAGACAATGATATCATCTGCTTCATAAGTGCTTATTCAAGCATTCAGTTCAGTGCTGATGCTGATCTTGATTATTTTGTGATCAAAAAGCAACGCGTTCATGTTCTTTTCTTCTGTATTCAACGATGCATTCGTGTCTTCTTCTTCTGATGCTGTTTGATTCTGTGATAGAAGTGATTCTCTTCTAGCATTTTGAAGTTCATAATGAGCAATGCTCACTGATTCTGAGCTTCTAGTCATGATATGAGTAGAAAATTGCTGATCAAGATTCTGATGTTACTTTATTGAACTTTCTGAGTTTAAGCAATGACTAGTACTTTATCGAACTTTCTGAGTTCAAGTACTGCTGAAATTTCTGATTTCTGATGACGAGCTCAATAAAAAGTTAATCAAGAACAACATGTTCATGTTCTTTAATTCTGATTCTATCAAAATTTCTGATTTCAAATCAAGATTCTTCTTTAGAAATTTCTGATTTCTATTAAGCTTTCTGAGCTCAAGTTCTGATTCTGCTGTCAAAATTTCTGAATTCAACTTTTGATTTGAATTGTGTAGCTTGTTTTTATATCATTTACATGTCAATAGTAAGATTAATGAGCTTTGAACTAATATTATGAGTTTGCATAGAACGAATCATATGAGTGTATTTTAACTAGAAGTTCAAAGCTAAAGAAGAAAAAAGATGAAACACGTCATGAGTTTTACTTATGAAGGCACGCTAGATTGCTAGCGTGTCAACATCAGCTCTATACTAGTTTATGATAGTTTAACATGATTTATGTTAGACTAACTTGAAGTGCACGCTCGCAACAACATTGATATCTTTATTAGTAAATCAATAATGTTAGCAACATTCTCTTCATTATTGTGTAAGCATTTCAATCTTGCATCTCTGTTTTCTTGCAATGAATCAACGTCGTTTGCAATTATCTTTGAATCAGCATTGCTGCGATTCATGCAATTCATCATCATTCAATCATTTTCTAAATTTACTCTGTTTTGTTTATAATGCTCTTTTTCAAAATTTGTGATGCATGCATTGTGATTGTTTTTGAAAATCTTCTTAATCAACATAATACTTAAGCAAAAATGAATTATAACATTTATCATGTTTGAAGTTTAATATGCTGTTTACATATTAAAATATTTTGTTATTTTCAATGATAATGAGTTTTTAAGATTTTTGATGTTGATTCAAAAGAAAATTACTTGTGATATAATTCAAAAGAATGACATGAAAGATTGAATGAATCTTCATGAATATTGAAAGATTTAACTTAATAATCAGAGAATTATTCTTGAAGACATGTTTGATCTTGAAGAAATCAACGTTATGATCATTTAACTTAACAACAAAGTGAGTGATGCTGAGATTATAAACATTCAGTCAAACTTCATCTTCAATAAAGTATTTAAAACAAGAATGACGAAAGAAATTAACATTGAATTCGTAAATAATCTGAGTTATAAGCATCTCATCACGTAAATGCTCAGTTAATTTCTTCATCTTCTTAATGAATTTTTTGACATTGATTAACTTGTCTTGAGCTTGAGATGTAAAATTCTTAAGCAAAGATTCAGAAAACTTGAAGTTTAAACGTGAGTTCTGATTTGAATTAATCAAGAAGAATGATGTTAAAGTGATTAACAACGATGTGTTATTGACAATAAATTCAACTTCAGAAAGTCATTTAGCTCAGTCATTCTGCATGTAGTTGACGAAAGCTTGAAGATAATACTTTATGACAGCATTGACTTTCTTGATTTGATCATCAATTTCAGAATGATACATTGTTGATAACTTAATGTTTATCTTCAACATTTTACACATATGCTTTCAAACATTGAAGATGAATTGTGTATTTCAATCAGACATGAAGAACTTGAGTAAATCATGATGTTTTCAAACATGAGCATAGAAGCAGTTGATAATTTCTTCAACTTTCATAAAAGTGATGAAAACTAAATGTTTCATTTTGATAAGATGATCAATAAAGACTAGAACATATTTATATGTGATATTCATGAAGATACTGAGTGATAAAGAATTTACATAGTTCATGAAGATATCATGTCAACGACGTTTGAAGATTAAAAGAGAATACAATTATTCTTAAGTTCATTGTTTAAAAAGCTTGAAATATGTGCATATGTGATAGTTTCATACAAAGCATTGAATATATTTATAAATGTTTGATCATCAATAAATTCAATTAATCAGTTCATAGCTTTTTGTTCTTTCTGAATGATCATTGATGATATTATCATGAGCGAGCTGAATGATACAAAGACGTAGTTTATTTGAATTGAGCACATACTTTCTTTCTTGAAAATACAGATGATTCTCATATTCTTCACACTTAACTAAAGAAATCTTGTTGTGATGTCATGCTTTATTGCAAAGTACTTCAATTATTTAAGCTGTGAATTTGTCATTGATTTTGACTTGCTTTCATAATGTCTGAGTGAAAATGTCAGCAGAATCTTCATCAAGATTCAGAGTGTCTTGATTTAGCTGAGACTTAACATCATTAATGTCGAATTCTTCAATTTCTAGATTTATGAAAGTTAAAATTTGCAAAAGTGCTGAAATAATTGAAAACAGATGTAACTGAACTGAATTTAAAGCGATGATTTATGATTGAAGCTTTATGACTTTGATGTTGAAGATGTCAAAAGTGAGATTCTCAACAATATTAAAATTTAAAACATGAGTTTTCAGAATTGTTTAATGTTAATATTGATGTCAAGAATCAAATGTATCTTTCTTTTTAAAAAGATCTTCTAAATGATGTGTTAAAACATTCAACTTATCATTGATCTTGTCAAAATAATAAGTGATGTGATAATTGAATTTAAACAGAAATTCACTTCAACAAGCTTAATGATAACTTAACTGCTTAATTGACATGAAATACTTAAGACTTTTGTGATTCATGATTATTTCAACAGAATAAATAAAGTCTTCAAGCTCTGATCATCATTTCTCAAAAGCGCAAACAATGATCATAAGTTCTTTATCATAGATTTCATAGTTATACTTGACTGAATTATGCTTCTTTAAAAAGTAAGCGACTGAATGAAGAATCTTATTTTCATCATACTGAAAGAAAATGTTTTTAAATACATAATTCAAAGCATTAATTTCTATCATAATCTTGTGATCTGAATTATAATGATGAAGAATAATCTTGAAAGTAAAGACTTTCTTAAAAATGTTGAATGCAATCTGATATTTCTGAAATCAGACAAAGAATACATTTTTTGATGAAATGAGTAAGCGAAGTAGTTATTCTACTATAGTCATAAATGAATCTTTTATAAAAGTTCATGAAATTTAGAAAATTTGAAATGTTTTTAATGTTAATCAAGATGAATCAATTAACAATGATGTTTATTTTAAAAAAGTTTATCTTAATTTTTTAATGATGATTATTAATTCTAAATATGAAACTTAAGTGACGTGAAACTTGCATTTGATTATATTCATCTGAAGATTTGCTTCTTGCAGCTTTCGCAAAATGAGCTTGATATAAATCTCATGCTTGAGTTCATTGTTGAAATAAATCAAGATGTCATTCAGATAAGCTGTACAGAACTTATTTAAATGTTCATGAAGAATATTATTGATGTACTTCTGAAACAAGATAGACTCATTACATAAATTAAAAAGCATGACTAAATACTTGAATAATTCAAATTGAGTTTGAAAAATGATGAGAACTTCATCTTCTTCTTTGATTCAAAGTTGATTGAACGCAGAAATGATATTCAGCTTGATAAAGATTTTAGTTCAACTTAAATAATTCAACGTAAATAAAATCAGAAACAAAGAATATTGATTCTTGATTATGATAGTGTTCAGATTTTCATAGTTCACGCAGAAGCAAAGTTCTTCTTCAAGTTTCTTGATAAAGAGAATAGAGATAATCATTTGAAAGCAACTGACTCAAATGAAATCTTTGCTCAGATTTTTATTCAAATAACGTTGAAGTTCTAGAATTTCATCATGACTCATGTTATACAAAGTGAAGATTAAAGATTGAGCATTTTCTTTAAAATGTATGACATGATCATAAGCTTAATGCAAAGACAAGATATTGATGTTCTTCTTGAAGAAAATATTTAAAAACTCAAAATATTTAAACAATAAAATTATGACTGAATTAACATTCTTACTTTGTTAATAAACTTCAAGATCTTCTTGTGTCATGAATGCAGTCAAATGAAATTTCTTTTTCATTTGATGAAGATTCAGATGAAGATTTTTATCATACATACTGTCTTTAAAGTAAGATGAAAACTGAGTAAGAGTTAAACTATTCTTTGAATAAATAATCAAAGTTGCATGACACAGTTTTGACTCATCAAAATTTAAACTAGAAGATGAGATTGACTCAAGATTCAAGAAAACATCAATTTTCTTTAAAGTGATGTTAAACACTTCAATGTCTTTAATATGAATAGTATAATCAAAGCTTTAAGCTTATATACATTGAGAATACTATTTGTTGAAAAATCATGAAAACGAATTACTTAAACTATCTAGAGACAAAGCACATCATTGACATGATGCTTGCGCTTCATTCTGATCATTAAGAACAGATGAAAAGCATCATTGATGTGATGTTGATGAGTGAATGAGAAGCAATTATTGCTATCTTGCAGAAAAATTCAATCAAAACGAAAGATATACAGAAGAAATTACACAAGCTGCAAGTACTTTATGAGCTCAATGAATGTAAAAACAATGAGCTAATGCTTTGAAGAAAGATGAGAAGTTTGACAAAAATGATAGAAAAGCTGATGCATTAATGCATTGCTGCATCAACTGTCAATCAGTGCATGAAGAATCAGCTGAAGAGACTGAAAAAGATAATGAGCAAACTTGAAAAAGAGTTCATGAAGAAGAGAAAACACGTCGACAGTTGAATGAAAAGAGCAAGCATGAAGTCAACGACATCATTTAAGAGTCATCTTGTGTTCAACGTTGACATATTGTTGTCAATGCAAAATCATTGTGAGAAATTTGAAGTAAAGATCTTCATCAAAGAAAAAGAAAAAGTAAAGAGAATCATGATAACAACAACAAAGAACATAGTGAAATAAGCGAGAGAAATTGACGTTGACAAGACACTATCGATGCGTAAGAACATAGAGACAATGAAGAGATGATTAAGACTGCTGATATTTCAAGTTAAGACAAAGAGCAGTAAGAAAACATTGAAGAAAAACGATTTTTGAATCAAAGAGATATTGTTGAATGCATGTTTGTGCGAAATCAGTTTTGAAGTAGTGATACATGAAATTAGAGTCGAAGAAATGTCTAAGAACATAGAGAAGAAAGAAGTGAGAATGCTCATCAAGATCAACAAAGACATACATTCAGAAATGATGATCAAGAAGATTGAGTGACTTACAAAAAAGAGTGAGCAGAAGAAATATGTCTCGCTGATGATACATATAGTCAGCGCTGAGATGATGAACAAGCTGATCAATGAGAAAGTATGTCATGAGATTGACATAAAGATCACACAGTTCTACGACTTGAGCTGCAGAGTGCATCAATGTCTAAAGTGTCAAGAATATGATCACAAGATGTACAAATGCAAAAACAAGCAAAGATGCATTTACTGCATGCTGAATCATCGCTTGAAGCACTGTTTTTACAAACAGACTCAAAACATGTGAAAATGTGAAGCATGTCAAGACATACACAGAATTTTTGATTCTCAATGTCATAAACAACAAGCTGAAAAAGAAAGAATAAAAAGAATCACAAAGCACAGATCTTTATATCATGTTGTACAAAGGCAGAAAGAACTAAAGACAGCAACATCAAAGACATTCACAGAAACATCTATCAGTCTGAAATCGTTGATGAACAACAACTTGAAGAGAAAGCAGAGACATTCAATGAATGAAAGTCATCTGCTCAGCGCAGTCATCACATCAGAAAACACTATACTGAATCACTTGATCAAGAATGTTGCAAGCGTGCATCTTGAGTTAATCTAACATAGATCATGTTAAACTATCATAGACTAGTATAGAGCTGATGTTGACACGCTAGTGACCTAGCGCGTCTTCGTGAGTATAAGATTCTTGACGTGTTTCATCTTCTTTCTTCTTTAGCTTTGAACTTCTAGTTAGAATACACTCATATGATTCGCTTTATGCAGACTCATAACATTAGTTCAAAGCTCATTAATCTTGCTATCAACGTGTAGATGATATAAAAACAAGCTACACAACTTAAATCAGAAGTTGAAATCAGAAATTTCAACAGCAGAATCAGAACTCAGACTCAGAAAGCTCAATAGAAATCAGAAATTTCTAAAGAAGAATCTTGATTTGAAATCAGAAATTTCGATAGAATCAGAATCAAAGAACATGAACACGTTGCTCTTGACTAACTCTTTATTGAGTTCATCATTAGAAACCAGAAATTTCAGCAGTACTTGAACTCAGAAAGTTCAATAAAGTACTAGTCGTTGCTCGAATTCAGAAAGTTTGATAGAGTAACATCAGAATCTTGATCAGCAATTTTCTACTCATATCATGACTAGAAGCACAGAATCAAAATCAGTGAGCATTGCTTACTATAACTTTTGAAATGTTAGAAAAGAATCACTTCTATCACAGAATCAAACAGCATCAGAAGAAGAAGACACGAATGCGTCATCAGATACAGAAGAAGAGAACATGAATGCGTTGCTTTTTGATCACGAAATAATCAAGATCAGCATCAGCACTGAACTGAATGCTTGAATAAGTGCTCATGAAGCAGATGACATCGTTGTCTTTATCAAGTACATATGTCAACAGCATGACATGATTCAGATGTTAGAAAATGTCAACGAGATAAACATCATGTTGAAAGCTACGCAGACGTGTCTGCAGAAAGAGAATAGAAACAAGAACGTGATTATACATCATTTAGAAGCTGCATCAAGTCGACAAAGCACTTTAATCTCTGAAAATCAATTCTCAAAGTCAATCAAGTTATTGAATTCTTCACTGTTTGAAGATTCATTGCAGAATGTAGACAATTGACTGTTTTGAATGCAAAACAAGCTGAAGACAAACAAGAATCATTTTTCTATCAAAGAGTTGAAGATTGCATACATTGAAAGTCGAGTCAGTGAAGCTGCGATCAAATATATTGCATCTTGCATGCAAAATATCTTCTTGAACTCATTTCTGAAAGTCAAAAAAGTACTATCGATGATTAATAAAATGTACGACAATCTCAATCATCATCACATGACTCAACGACAGTACTTGAAGCTGTTTCAGAACAAGATCTTCTTTCATGAATTTTGAATGAAATTTCAGAGATTTAGTGCAGAACTAGAATACAATAACGAAACTTTACTAGATGATTTTCAGCATAAGATCAGCTCAGATCTTCAACGAGCAACGCTCAATGAATGAATCACGAATTTGAATGAGTTTGTTGACATCTGCATGCAAGTCGATGTTAGATTAACTGAATTGAACGCTCGATCAGTTGTCAAAGCTTCAGCGATTCAAGCTGCTCGCTCTGTCTCTAGCACATCAACTGCTTAACTCACGTCATCAGTCTCTTCGTGAAAGAAACTCAGAAGATTGAATCTCAATTCTATTCAGAAAGAGTTGTTTAAGAAAGAACTCTGCTTCAAATGCAAGAAGTCAGAACATAGAGCATATGATTGTCTTGAAATAACTCAAGTGCATGAGATCACTATGAATTTGAAAAATGATCTGTTCTCGTCAAAGTAGTGACTGAGAATGATATACTCATATTCTGTTTCATCAGCATGTCTAATGATTCATTTGATTTCAAGTCGTTCACTGTTGATGTTATCTTGAGTAGTTTAGAAAAGATATTCAGATTTCTCGTTCTGATAAATACTGAAGTCACTGACATGACTTTCATCAATGAATCTCTGATGTCAAAGCTATGTGAATGCTTTGATATTCAGTCAATATTGCTGTCAAAATCAAAGTTGATTTGATTGTATGATGAAATTTCTGATCGAAAGTCAATTACACACGCTTTGTATACATTGATCATGATACAAGAACACAAGAATAAAATAATGTCTTTATTAATAACTTGTTTAGAACAGCACAAGATAATCATTGAAAATCTCTGATTGAAAAGAAATCAAATTTTGATAAATTCTGCAAATGATCAATTAATATCATCATTGAAGATTCAAACATCGAAATTTGTTGTTTCAAAAGCAAGCAGTCAATCAGCATTTCACAGATCTGAGTCAAGCGAAATCTGCAAAATGAAATGAAAGAACTTGAACTTAATTGTTACATCAATGATCATCTTGAAGAGACTCACGAATCAGAAATCAGTGAATTGATTCATTGAATTTGTTCAATTCATTGAATCTGTACTTAGACGAAAGCAAAGCACTCAAGTTGATCTCAATCATCTTTGACTCATTCAGTCTACTAAGAAAGAAGAATTCGTCAATATTGCTATGATCGAAGTCGCTGTGTATCGAACTCTAGTCAAGAATAAGAAGATCAAGATCTTCACGTTGATCATTAGTGAAATCAATAAAGTGCTTCAGACTAGCTCAGTCGAAGATTTCGTGAAACTGAATGAAATGACATCGATCATGTCATTGAATGAACTGAAGAAGAAGCTTTCAATCATCTATCACGACTTTCTGAATGTGTTTGACAGAAAGAAGACAACGCAGTTGCCTTTGCATTGATCATATGATCATAAGATTAAATTAGAAGGTGAGAGTCAGTCTTTTAGAAGTTGATTGTATCTCATGTTGAGTCACAAACTGCAGAAGATCAAGAAGTATCTAGAAGAGAATTTGAAGAAGAAGTTTATTACACTCAGCAAAGCTTTCTTCGCTTCGTCAATACTATTTGTTGAAAAGAAAGATGATAGTCTTCGCTTTTGCGTGAATTATCGAAAACTGAATGCTCTGATCAAAAGAAATCGTTATTCAATACTCTTGATAGACGAAGTACTCGCTTGAATTCAAGACAGTAAGTATCTGACTTGACTCAACATTATCATCGTGTTCAATAAGCTTCGCATGAGTACTGAGAGCGAGAATCTAATCACATTCGTTACTTTCTTCAACATCTACAAGTATAGAGTAATGCTCTTTGAATTGATCAATGAATCTGCGTTCTTTCAGCATTATATCAACGATGTATTGTTTGAATGTCTGCATAAATTCTGTCAGACATATTTGAATGATATTCTTATCTACAGTAAGATCTTGAAGAAACATAGAACTCATGTGAAAGAAGTGCTA
>JAABUK010010337.1_pt1 | contig 12476 bp, 15 predicted proteins | sample 5559141 | NCBI WGS metagenome assembly JAABUK01 (sample SAMN10711869, study PRJNA513367) | rock metagenome | isolation source: Antarctica rocks | place: Antarctica: Victoria Land, Pudding Butte nord | collected 2016-01-03
TCCCCTCCCCTCCCCTCCCCTCCCCTCCCCTCCCAACGTTTGTGCACTGACAGCCTCAAGCAGTTAGGGGTGGGGGCAGTTGGGGTACTGTCACCAGCATCATCATCCTTGCATGCTTTTTAGTGGAGCTGCAGAACCTGACTGCGCACATTTGGATCACATGTCCCCTTAACCCCAAGCATGCTGGGTTTCACAAATACTGGACCAGGATTGACATACTTTAGGGCAGGTATATACTACTTGCAGGTTGCAATGGTCAAAAGCAGTTCAGTACATGCATGTTGCTGATGTGTTCTGTGTGGGTCCAAGCTTTGGTTGCTACATCATGCTGAAAGGAGTGAGATTTTTTCACAGGAGCAACTGCAGCAGTCCAACAGGCGGGCTGAGGAGAAGAAGAAGGAGGTCGATCAGGCTCAGTCAGAAGCATCAGACCTCAAGATCACCATCGACTCCCTGCAGGAGCAGCTGACTGAGGAGAAGAAGAAGATGGATGCACATCAGGCCGAAGGCGAGAAGATCTCATCGCTCAAGGCTCAGCTGGAAGAGACTCAGGAGCAGGTGAGAGCCCAGACCCAGAAGGCCGAGGCACAGCAGGCAAAGGGTGAAGGCAACTCTTCATTGAAGAGTCAGTTGGCTGACATCAAGCAGCAGCTGAACGCTGAGAAGGAGAAGACTACGGCTCAGGAGGCTCAGCTCATGGAGAGCTCCTCGCTCAAGACTGAGCTTGCTGAGGTCAAGAAGCAACTGAGTTCAGAGAGGCAGAGTCAGCAGCAGCAGCTGTCAGAGGTCAATGAGCTCAAGTCAAGCCTAGCTGAGGTAGTGTATATGCCTTACTCTCTGTCCACATCCTAGATTCCTGCTTTGCTGGCCACTTTCATCATTTCACAGATGTGCAAATGGCTGGGTGTAAGATGACACAACCACATGCAGCTCACAGTACATTTGATTGTACACTTGTGAGATTGTAGTGCCTTTTAGCTGACAGGCTGCAAGCAGATGCATCTATGCCAGAAGCTACACATTGCTTGTGCTGATGTAGTGAGTCATTAACTGACAATGCTGCTGCTTCTGCTGCTGCTCTAGGGGATCTTGTGCCACCATTGCTACAGAGCTGTACTGTTGCACTCTTTCAAAGTTAGCACGCACCCTCAATGTCAAGCTTGACTGCCATGCAGATCCAGCAGCAGTTGGAGGAAGAGAAGAAGAAGGTGGCTGCTGCACAGCAGAGCCAAGCAGACTCTGAGCAGGTGTCTCAGCTGAGGCGTGACGTAGAGGTACAACTGTCACCACTAGACAGGAGCATGCGATAGCACTTGCAATGTGTACAATGTTACTAAGTCCACCTGCACCTGGTGCATCCCTTGCTGACACCAATCACGGAAACTTCACCTGCTGACTTATGCAAGTGCTGCAGCACTTGATGTGGTCTGTAGCCATGCAAGCTTGACTGCAATGCTGTACAGCATAGTGCGTTGTTGTGAAATGAGTTTGAGCTGGATGGGTGCAGGAGCAGCAGGCAGCTGTGGGCAAGAGCAGCAAGGCTCTGCAGGAGAAGGAGAAAGAGCTGCAGAAGGCCCTCAAGGACGCCAAGGTGAACATCCCTCTTTGAGCTGATCTTGTGCAGAGTTGTACGTACAGGATATGCCCTGGCGCAAAGTCAATCTGCTCTAAGATTGCATCAGGCTTGAGCGTGCTGTGTGCCTCATGCTTGAGCAAGCGGAATGCACCCAGTTTCCTCATGAAGAAAGGAGAGAGATGTCCATTTGTTGCGTACTCATATTGGACATTGTAGGCACAGATGCCATGCAATGATCAAGTCCACATGCCTGGGTTGCACTTAATGTGTTGATGCAAGCTTGCCCTCAGACAGCACTAGCTCCAGTCACTTTTGATGTCCCATGCCCTCAATTGCTGTCCCCCAAGACTGAGACTGTTTAGAGATTAGCTCTTGCAGCCTAAGCTTCGATTGCATGTATAAGAGGCGTGTGGGTGTGACACGTGCTGTTATGCATGTGCAGGCTCACAACCAGGCAAAGTCTTCTGCCACAAATGCTCTGGTGAAGGCCCAGGCAGGCAAGGAGCAGAAGGAGCAAGAGGTGGCAGAGCTGCACCATGCCCTGGAGGAGGCCAACCGCAAGCTTCAGGTCAGTGCTGCCATTGCACGCCAAGCAACAGTCAAGTCACCATTTACATGTACCTTTTGTATTGTCAAAGGTCAGATGTCCATCCTCGACCAGCAAGTGCTGTCAAAGGCATCAACCTACAGCCTACAAACACACCTGGCATGCCATGATTACTTGTGATACCACATGCATTGTGTCTGCTTGTGGCAGCAGTTTACTCCACATATTACCCAGAGCTTGCCTTAATCCATCAGTCCACTGTGGCTTGCCACCGGGATGAGTGCCTTTGTGCCTGCTACCACACCACTTTCAGTTCCATGTCACTCAGTCGCCATGCAAGCCAGCCTTGAAGGCACCAGGCTTTGCGGTGTATGCACAATTCGTCACTGTTGTGTTGGGCATGAAAACAAACAAGTGTACCGTTGCTTTTCTGCATGACTTGAGCAATCGGGCCTGCAAAAATGGTCACCAATGTTGCTACTCTGCATGACCTTAGCAACTTGGCCTGCAGGAAGTGAAGGTTCAGAAGACGTCTTCTCTGGATGCTGCCAAGAAGGAGAGCAGCGGTCTGCAGAAGCAGGTGACTGACCTGCAGGAGCAGCTGACAAAAGCTGAGTCAGCAGTTCAGGTAAGCCCTGATGTCCTTCTCTCCCGCCTCAACATTGAAGTGATGCCAATACATGCGTGAACAGGACATCTTGCATGTGCAAGTATGCAGTGTACAAAACACAACAAGCAACAAGACTACCTGAGCAGCAGGTGTCTCGAACAGGTAACACTAGCCACAAGCATGCAATGCGTAAGCCGTGTTGCAAAGGTGACCTGTCTAAAATATCCTCTGCTCAGCTCAACCAGTTTGGCTTGCTTGTTGCGCTTTATTCACGTATGACACAGGACTGCCAGTCTGTATCATCCAGACATTGTGCAAAGGCCTGGAGTCTTCTGCGTCCACATGTGGTATCACATCAAGGCAACAGAAGATTCTTGTCTTGGTGCACATGTTTCTCTGCTACGCCTCTGTGTTCCTAGCTTTCTAAATTGGACAGTCATAGCTTTGTAAAATGGACAGTTGACAACACAGTATCTTCGGGCCGTCATCAAAGATCACTGTGTGCTGAAACACCCTGAAGGTTAGATGGACCTATACCAAATTCTATTACAGGAATAAAGCTGTTGCACCTGCACACCAGGCACCACAGCTTACCCTACAGAGTATCAAGTCTGGTTTGGTACTGCAGGAGGCCAAGGCTGGCAAGGATGCAGAGGCAGAAGAGGCTGTCAAGACAGCAGCCACAGAGCGTGACAACCTGAAGGCCCAGGTTGCCAGCCTGACCAAGAAGGTGAGTGATGTGGAGGCGCAGCTGCAGCAAGCCATAGTTTCTCTGCTACGCCTCTGTGCATGGATGCAATGACCTGTGCATCAGAAGCACCATATTGCTGTGAGCATCTGATTTGCACAAGTGTAGTTAGCAGGGTTGAATGCATCTGCAGTACAGGCTCCTCTTGTGCAGCTCCTTATATTCAGGCAACCTTGCAAGTGTGACTTTTTAGTAACATGCTGGTCAATAGACATCCTGACATTGCCACAACCATTCCCACTATGCATCTCATCATGCTCTGAGTATTTTGTGGGGTTATTGTACATGGGCTGATGTAATGCCTTTCATCATCTTGCAGGCATCCAAGCAAGCTGTGCCAGATGCCCAGACCAATGGTTGGAAGAAGCCCCCCTCAGACCCCCAGCCACAGAGCCCCTCCTCCCCCTCCAAGCCTGCCCGCCCCACCACCACCCCTGAACAGACTCCTTCCCCCAAGGCCAGGGCTTCTGCTTCAACTGCTCAGCCTGAGCACCAAATGACTACTCCGGCATCCAAGTCTTCCACCACTCCTGCTTCTGCGCAGAAGCGACTGCCTTCCTCCCCTACTTCTGAACAAAAGAAGGCGTCTTCCTCTTTGGAGCGTGCAGAGCAGAAGGCCGTATCTGATGCAGCGCATGCTGGGCCTGTGGTCTACAGCCCTGCCCCTGCAGAGGACAAGAGCCCTTCGCCTTCCAACCCAGCCACTGCTGATCAGGGTCAGTTGCTTGTATGCCTGAAATGTCTTGCTAAAAATTACTTGGCAATGTATGGTTGACAAATGTCCTGCATCTGGCTGCAAATCGCTCTTGAACGCTCTTCAATGCTTGCACTGGTATCTTTCGCTGCCATGATGCTCGTCCATGAGCAACTTGCTGGCACTTTTGCATGTGAGCCACTGAAAGGAGCCACTTTAATGCATTGCCTATGTCTGCGCCGTGGCACATGCACATGCAGTCACTTGTTTTGCAAGGGGTATCTGTTGCCACAGGCACACCCAAGAGTGCTTCCCGGCCTTCACCAGCTGCCAGCACGCCAGGTGCACCTTCCAGCACAGGCACCTCCTCAGCAGGCTCTCCAAGCCCGGGGCAGGCCAAGAATGTGGACGAGGACGGCTGGGAGACTGTGACTGGCAAGAAGCCTGCCAAGCTGAACAAGAGGCAGCAGCCTCGTGGCTACCAAGGCCGCCGCTAGGCAGCAGCCTAGCCAGACCTCGCCAGCCAGAAGTCTAAATGTGAACATGCTACAGCAGCGTCATTGGTGTCAACCTTGGCCTGTAGTCCGGAGCCACACATGTGGTAGTTACATCAGGGGCCAGATTGAGCAGCTGCATGGCTGGAGGAGATGTCATTAGGACACTTAGCCAAGCTGTCAACAATGTGGTGTCAGGATCGTTGCATCAGAGATGTGGAGGGCACTGTAGTGCAGTTTTAGCTGTCAGCGCTGTGAAGATGTGTTAGTATCTGGTAGGCTGTGAAGGGTTGCTGGTCAATATTTCACACAGAGCAGGCAATACTTGAGACCTGATCATTTCAGACCTGAAAATTGGTCGCAGTGTGTGTGCATGAACGCGTGCTAGCTCAGTGCAGTCTTACTTTAGCTGTTTGAGAAGAATCAAGTAGTTCAGCAGCAGCAACTGAGCAAATCCATATTTGCATTGCCTACGAGTGCAAACAGTGCTGCCATGTGTTGTCTGATCATGTCGGATATCTCAGTATTTACCAGGACTGCCAGGACTTCAGTAGAAGGCCTCTCTGTACGTGTACCCATACTTCGCGCGCCATGCTGTCTTGTCTCGATGCATGATTTGCGTCCTCATCATTTGAGCAAGTTCTGTCAGCTTCTGGCTCTGACTCTAGATGATCCAAAGCATGTCCCCAGGTTCTGCAGATCACTGCATTTGGGGACGCCAGTGAAAAGTGCATCATGCATGGCTCATGCAGCATGGGAACCCTTGACTACTGCTCGGTTACCCTCTCGCCGACGGGCTGATCAGCGCAGTTGACCGAACACACCTGTGGTGTGTCCCTGAACGAAACTGGAAGGTCTGAGAAAGCCAAAGTGTTGAAGTGCGCACAGTAGAGCCGGCGTACCCTCGAGACGCGCGGCTTTAGATCGTTAGCACAGCATGTCTGACGACGATGCCATACCTCAAGGTTCCTACACCGTGCGAGGCAAGCAGCGCATTAAGCTGTGGAAAGAGGACTTGGACGACCTCGCAAAGGATGCTGGTATTTGAACTTTCTTATGGGCCACACTGTAGCACAGGCTTAAACATGTCACATGTGCTAAACTTTGCATGCCTGGCATGGTCCAGGCAGCTTGTAGTTTCATCAACGATAGGTTTTCTGAGTGTGTCACATGTGTTGTGCAGACTTTCTGGAAGTTCATGCTGCATCGCTGGTTCAGCTGATGCTGCATACTCTGCCTGTTTACCAGGACAGTGCCTCGCAAAGGGCAGTTCTAGCAACTGTCAAGCAGGCTGTCACAAATGGCACCTTCCTCAAAACTCTGGCAGGAGCAATTGTCAAGCTTGATGCAGAAACAGTGTCTAGACAGGTCAATAAGATGCTGTGCTCGCCAAGGTCAACTGCAGGTGTACTTTGTCAGCCTTTGATGTCATCAACACCTGACATTGTATGCATGCAGGAGTGCTTTGTGCTTTTGTGCTGGACCGCAGTGGTCCTACGTCAACTGCAAGTCTCTTCTGCAAAGAAGGCTGTGATCAAGTTGGTAGAGTGCCAGGTACAGTTTGAGCACAAGGTTTCCTGCTTACAGGTGGTCTTCTCCACAAACAGTCAATACGTATGTGGGTTTGCTGTACTGATGCAGGCGGCATACTTGAGCAGGTTGCAGCCCATGCCTGCTACTGCTGAAAACATGCTCAAGGTCACTGATCGCCTCCTTTCAGCTAAGCCAGAACTGCTACCTGAGTATGTTGTTGTGGCCAAGAGCAAAGGTACAGATGCAACCATGTCTGTCAAACTGAGAGGCTCTCTGAATGCAAGAGCTGCAAAGCCCAGTGATAATCAACTGATTGCATGTCACATGGTTGCAGATTCCCCAGGTCTGATGTATGCTCTGCTGCATTTTGGCAGCCAACATCCCAAACAGCTAGCTCCGTTTAGGCAGGAGCTCCTGGCATTCTTCTTTGAGTCAGCTCTGGGTGCCAAGCTTCCTGTATCAGCAGAGAAGCTGGATGCATACTCTCCTCTGGCTAGCCAGCTCAGCCAGGTGGAGTTCAGCAGCACTGTCTTGCCAGCAATCCTGAAATATGTCAGGAGGACACCAGACGCTGCACTTGTCAGCATCAAGGCCCTTCTGAATGCAACTCAGCTAGATTTGAGCAGCAGTGCACATGACCTGATGGATCAGCTGCTCAAGCTAGTGAGAGGCTCTAAAGAGTCTGTCAGGTGTGTTCTGTTTCTGCTGCATCAAAACAAACCCCATCATAGTCTGGAATTGAAATGTCTTGTTATGAACAGTGACTTGACGTTGTCTGGTTGCAGCTGATTGCGTGTCTAACATGGTTGGTAAGGCTGTATAACATTCATATGTTGCAAAGCTTTACAATTGCATTTACCCTTTGGAGTAGCATGTAGTTGAACCAAAGGTAAAGCTCATGCACTGGCAGTGACTCAAATTTTGGGTACGTGGGTTCAGGCAGGCAGCCCTAGAAGTAATCAAGGCAGCTGCTGCTCGCATCCACTCCACATACGCACTGACAGCCGAAGTCCACAAAGTGCAGCACATCCTTGATGGCACAAGTGAAGGCCGTGTCAAGATTGGATCAGAGAGAGCCGCCCTTGTGGGTGTCCTAACTGCACTCTGTGCAGCACCAGCTGTGGATGCTGCTATGCAACAGCTTGCTGAGGATGTTACCAATTTCCTTGCAACTTTCTACAAGTAAGTCTTCACACACAATTTGCTTGTAGTGGACCGCCCATTCTTCATCCACAGAGTTGCTGTGGCACTGCTTGTAGTGATACGCTGGTGGACTCACGCTCCGCTGCAGCCTGATGTAGTCATCAGCTTCACAGAGCAGCTGCTTGCAGACTGATCACCAGCTATGCCAATGCATTGTTGTCATGTCATTACTCTATGAAAGCATGCACTTCCAAATGTTATGTTTCCACTGTGAGTGTGCTGTGAATGTCACAGAGATAAGGCCAAAATGTTACGTGCCCAATGTGAGTGTGCTTTGAATGTTACAGGGATGAGGCCAATGATGATGTCAAGAGCAACATCCTTGTGGCAATTGGCAGCTGGCTCAAGTTCACCAGCACCCTGCCTCCATCTGTCAGCACTAGGCTAGCAGATTGCCTGAAAGAAAAAGATGCGCTGAAGTTAGCTGCCCTGAAGGCCACACTGCAGGTCAGCTTTCCTGACTCTGCCTGATGTGCTGCAATGCAAGCCAAAATGCTTTGCCAAACTGTCATGACCTGCTAGACACTTATCAGTACTGCTATGTGCGACAACAGGCTTCTGATTGCTTTCTAGCTGAACGACTGTTTAATGCTCACAGCATGCAAACGACTTGCCATCTTAGCAGCGTTGCTTTCACAATTTCAGAAGCATGAAAGGAGGAAGAAAAACGTGTTTCAATGGTGAATGTGATGCAGACACTACAAGCCAACTCTGGCATAAGATCACAGGCCATCTCTTTAGCAGCACCTTTGGCAAGGCTGGTGGAAGATGGTGCCAGCAAGCTTGCACAGCGTGCCACTGGAGTCTCAGCACTGCTGGCTTGCTGTTACCTTGCAGCCGCAAGCCACGAGGCTGATGAGGTCTTCAAGCAGCACAAGGTGACTTCTGCATATACTTTGTTGTCAGTTGGAGCCACACAATTTTGTACTTTGCCGGGCAACATCAGTGTGGTTGGTGTTTGACAATACGATTCTTGCGACACTTCATAACATGCGGTGCATGGTGATTTAATGAAAGCCTGGATGCAAACCTACTTTGGGTAGATGCAAGACACAGCAATCTGAATATCAGCACAGCAGCTTGCTCTTCCGCCTGCCAATCAGTCCTGACTGGTGCAAAACTCTGCACACAACTCTCCAATCATGGCTGTGCACAGAGTGCAACGTAGACTGGGATAGCTGGGGCTCAATTTGCTCAAATGGGTTTGTCAGAACCTGAAGCACCTCCTATTGGGTGCAGGTGTGGTCTATCGCCTTGAGGGAAGACTCCAGCCTGTTAACACCAGCAACACTGGCAAAGCTCCCACTGGAGGATGCTGCCTCTGTGGCTCAGCTGTGTTCTTCTTTGCTGCTCCAGCATGGTCACTATCTAGACCAGGCAGCTTCAAGGGCTGTGTCACGCCTGCTGCTGGCTGTGCTGCTGCACTATGCGGCTCCAGTGAGGAGAGCAGGCATCAAAGCTGTCAGCCACTGCCTGGCTGAAAAGCCAAATCTGGCAGGTTGGTCATCTGTACATGATACTGTCTCATGTACATGTGACGTCCAAGCACTGTCATGACTGATGCTCCAAGAACATGCTGCACAACCTAGCTTGCCTCTACAAGTTGCGTGCGTAGGATCTGCTTGCTTTTTGCTGTTCCTTGATTTGAAATGGCATGCAAAGCACAAGAAGCGCTACCTGCCTGCCAGATCCTGATAGTGTAGTGGACCACTCATCTCTTCTTGCCTGGATGTCTATCAGTGTTCCTGGTCTGGCTTTTGCAGATGGCTTTGTGGCAGCACTGCAACACTGGCAGAAGAACTCGTCACGTCTTCCAGTAGCAGCAGACCCCGCCTCCGCTGCAGATGATCAAGCAGGTCCTACACCAGCCACTCTGTCCCTGCGCTACGCTGCTGCAGCCATGGCTGTCATACCTACCGGTCCAGGCACCATGTCACCCCCTCTGCTGGCCCGCATCATGCTGGCTGCTCACCACCCTGTCATCTGCAATGCCAGGAGGCACCCGCAAGCTGCCTGGAACTCTGCCAAACGCAAGATACACAAGCTTGGGGAGCTCTTTGACGGTGAGCCTGGTCTCCACATCCTTACAAACAACCTGTATGAATTGATCATGTGTGTCACACTCTCTGGGCTGGAAAGTGGCATTTTGACCTGTGCCTGTTTCATCAGATTGTTTGCACTTCAGTGTGACCTCATGTTACCTTCCGTTTTGCACCAGGCCTTGAGTTTGCATCAACACATTCCAAGCTGATCATGTTTGATGACTACACGGTTTATGACTCATGCTTGGTTTGTCCTGTTGATTCTATCACAGCCTGCTTTTGGTGCACCTGGTCCATGGCACAGCACGTCGCTTGCATCAAGCACACCACCGTTGTACTGATGCTGCAGAGAAACCCCAGGCTGTTGTGGACATCTTCTTCAGCTCTGAGGGCATCAACAGTGCAGACCTGGCAGAGCAAAGAGCTGCCAACCTGGCTCTCAGCAGCGCCATGGCTGATGCCCCCACCGCCATCTACCCAGCCTTACACTCTGCCCTTACCAAAGCCATAGACCACAAAGAGCATGATGCCATCTCTCCAACTGAGGTCAAGATCTTCTTCACACCAGCAGGTACCAAAGCATCAACACTGCAAGATGCCACTGCACTGACTAGCATGCCATACTGGTCAAGTGTTAGACAATGTGATGTCTGTGAAGCTGCAACACAACTCCTCTGTGTTTATCGGCTGTGACAGCAGGCTTCAAAATATATTGCACCAACAGCGAGGACTTGAGAGGATTCTGCTCAGTGATGCTGACGGCACATGCAGGGATCATTGCAGTTGAGCCAGATGTGCATGCTGTGGCGCTTCCTGGAATGGCATCTGGACAGGTGCTGTCATCACGCCCAGCAATTGCAAACGGGCATGCTGCCCCAGCTAAGAAGGCTGCACCATCCCGGACTGTGAGTTCCTCATCCCAGCCCACAACACCACTCAGTTCATGCAGAGGAAGCTGTGGCACCCGTGTTATGGACAGTAATGCTGAGACATGACAGCAGCAGCCACTTAGAAGCTCTTGTAGCCCAAGACATAAGATGCCATGGCATCAGCTGATGCTCTGGGGGTCTGCACAGGGGGGCATGTGTTTGCTAGTGCATGAGTGGTTGACATGGGCACGTCATTGCTGTACAACTGCCAGCTTAGACCCAGTTGTCTGTGCGTGTATGGGCTGCAGGGATGTATAAGTATCTGTGGTCATGGCTCTACAGTGTTATGTCTGCGACCTGCACACTTTGGGCTGTTCATTTCGCATTTGACAGCTGAGTCTGCTGTGAAATTGCAGGTCAGCAGCTCTTCTGGGAAAGGTGTGGCTTCAAGCAAAGGTGGCAAAGCGGCTGGTGGTAAGGCAAAGGACCCCATCCAAGAGAGGAAGGAAGCCCAGCTTGCAGATGAAGCACAGGTGCACCAGCTGCTTCTTTACTTATCACACTTCACGCTGTCCTGCGTGCTGATCAGCTGACTGGACCAGCACATACCAAGCATGTGTGTTGACACAGATGTCATGCAGCTTCTGAAGTATCATTGTCACAAAGTTGCTGCCGTCTCTGTCAGTAAAGTAGACAAGTATAAGCAGCACCAACAGAGTGACTCCTGGGGGCTCATTCAGTGCCGCTGTCTTTCTCACTGAAACCATTGCAAGCAAGCAAACCTCACTGAGACCATTGCAAGCAATCAAAGTGTGCATGCCCTCAAAACGCAAAAGCCATGTGTGGTGCAGACAAGAGCCGACATCCAAGCTATCAAAGACCGCCTGGACAAGGGTCTTGCAGCCCTGGCTTCAGCAGTCACTGGCAACCAAGCATACGCAGCAAAGCAGCTGGACGACTTGAAGCCATTTGTGCTGCCTCTGTTGGCCTCACCCGTGGTTGGGGAAGGCTCAGCCTATGATGCAGCATATGCTCTGGCTCGGTGCTTGCCTGGAGCCTTGCATGAGGCTGCCTTTGCTGTGGCCAGCGCCCTCCAGATGGTGGTGCAAAGCCGCCAGGAAGGTATGCCCACATGTCGTGTTGTTTTAGTTTAGTCTTGATAGGCCTATTGTACAAGGCTACCCCGATGGTCGCCAGCATAGATTCACAAATCAAGGCCCTACCCCATGAGGGGGCATTGGCTCTTGAGCACACATGCCGTAGTCTGTGAGTCTGCCTGCACTGATAAACAGGTCAGCATATGTACCTTTGAGTATGCTCTGCTTGTGACTCAGACGCCACCTCAATAGAGGTGGATGCCTTGTTTGCATAGTTTTGTCTTGGCAGAAGGGCGTACAGATTGGCAGAGTCAGCTACACCTCCATCTGCCTCATCCTGTCTGCAATTCCCCTGCCAATCTGCATCCATGCAGTCAGAAATGGGTATATGGTGCTGTCTTCACAAATGCAGATTGCCAATTGCAGCTGTCATGGACATGCCAAGCGCTCCCTCAAGCTCATGATTTAGTTTTGAACACTGTGCCGCTGCCTGCAGGCACACCTTTGTCAGAGCTGTCTACCAGAGCAGCCATGGTAACAACCATGCAAGCCATGGCAGCAGTCACAGCAAACTCGACAGCCTTGCCAGGCCCCTGCTATGACCTGTGTTTCCCTGTCCTGGAGGCTGTTTTGAGCTCATCAGTGCACACATCACTTCATGAGCAAGCGCTGCAAGTCATGGCCCTGCACGTTGCACCAGGCCTGCCCTTGCCCAGGAAGGACACCCTGGCTGTGCTGTTCCATGTCCTGGGCGTGGTACCTGCTTACAGGTATGACCTACAAACATCCACCACCCCATGTACATCTCTGCTGTTGCTTAGCAGTGAAATGACATGTGCCCTGACTAGTATGCAAACCCTGTGCAGTGGAGGAAAGTGTGTATCTGTCTGCTGGATGTAGGCACGCTGAATCAATCTCCTGCACTATGGTCCTAGTCAATTCATTTTATAACTTACAGTCTGGGGTGTGGAGCCAGTAGTGACTCATCAGACATCCTGGCTTGAAAGCACAGGTGTATGTGGTGTGCAACAAAACCAAGCTGGTGGGAGTTCTGTTCGAAAAA
>JAABUK010010338.1_pt1 | contig 12475 bp, 14 predicted proteins | sample 5559141 | NCBI WGS metagenome assembly JAABUK01 (sample SAMN10711869, study PRJNA513367) | rock metagenome | isolation source: Antarctica rocks | place: Antarctica: Victoria Land, Pudding Butte nord | collected 2016-01-03
CAACTTTCACCGGGCTTATCGGCGGCATGTACGGCATTGCTTCCGTTGTTGGGCCGTTGCTAGGAGGGGCCTTCACCGACAAGGTCACGTGGAGATGGTGTTTTTACATCAACCTTCTCATCGGTGGCGTCGCTGTTGCAGTCATGTTGTTCTTCTTTAAACCAATCCCTCAACCTGGTGGCACCATTTCCCTCACCTGGAAGGAACGCATTGAACAATTTGACATCCTTGGAACTGTCGTCTTTATTCCTGACGTTGTCTGTCTTCTAATTGCGCTTCAGTGGGGCGGTTCCACTTATCCTTGGTCTAATGGTCGAATTATCGCTCTCTTCGTCGTCTTCGGTGTATTCATCCTAACCTTCATCGGCATCTAATTCTGGAGACCCAAACACGCAATTTTCAGTCCGCTCATGCTCAAGAAACGCAGCGTGTGGGCCGCGGCCTGTTTTACCTTCTTCATGGGTTCCGCTTTCTTTGTGGCCATCTACTACCTCCCCATCTGGTTCCAGGCCGTGAAGGGCGTCAGCGCGTACGAATCCGGCATTAGAAACATTCCTATTCTGCTTTCCGTTGTCGTCGGAACCATCCTTTCCGACGCCCTCGTCACCAACATCGGTTATTATACTCCTTTCATGCTCGCCAGCTCTGTGTTGACGTCGATCGGTGCAGGCCTCCTCACCACTCTTGAGGTTGACACAGGTTCTCCAAAGTGGATCGGATACCAGGTCATCTGCGGCTTCGGTATCGGTCTGGGACTGCAGCTGCCATTGGTCGCCACTCAGACCGTGCTCGACATGTCCGAGATTCCGAGTGCCACCGCATTGTGCATATTCATGCAGCTTTTCGGCGCCGCTGTCTTCGTCTCTGTTGAGAGCGTGCCATAGCCACAAGCCACATTTCCTGATCTAATTTTAGACATGGTTGGAAGGCTAAACCGTTTGGGTTAGATCGATAATCTCAAAAATGAGCCTTTCACTACATAACCAATTCTTCAAACGCTTTCACATCTCACAGTGTTGGTCAACCTAACTGGTAGTAGCGACCCTGCCGTCGACTGCGGCAAATGAACCAAGCTATGAACTCCAGAACCAAGAAGACCAGCGAAGGAGAGCATACTTCAGGTCTCTACCCGGCTCGATGCATATGTTCTTTTCGTGCACAATGAACTCAGTCAATACATAGTAGACAATATTCAAACCTCGGAGTCCTCTGCAGCGTGGAGAGGAAATCGAATACGTTTATCAAACTCGTCCCATTTGAGAACAAACAATCCTTGCAAATCGGGATCCTTGAGGAGCTTGCAATTAGCCTTGTGGCCTTTCTCGTTCCAGCCAGCTCCCTGACAGGCCTTATCGCACCCATGTTAGCATCCTAACATGATACGGGGAAGATTTTCAATGGCGGTCCTACCCTGTCACAATACCAGAAAGACGAGCACTTGCCGCACCGTTTTAGAGAGGCTGCCTTCCTACCGCACCCGTGGCACAATCTGATACCATCAAGCTCTATTGAGAACTGTTGAACCTGGTCGTTCAACGCCAGCAACTCATGCAGTGACATTGGAAAGATCTGCGTGATGTCGCGTTCGGTTAGCGAACATAAATCAAGTTTAATTATATAGATTGGCAATTGCTGTGGTACCTTGATCATCTGGGGATCCTCATGGCGGATACCGGGCTCACCATATACAAATGCGTGACGTTGTGCGTAGAGAATTGCGACCGTGTACCCCTTTTGAACCTGTGCAGGTGTCAATTCATTGCCTCGGCCATCGGTATAGAAGTACAGCGGAATTTCCCTGCCGTCAACATCCTTGATCTCCATCTGCAGACGAAGGAGCGTGGCAAAATCCACAATCTCGCCTAAGAAGCACCAATGACGTCGCGGTCGGTAAGTAAACATGTCGCTGCTCTCATAGAAGTTCAGATCAACGTTGTTCTCGTCTGGAAGGTCCATGAACCCGGGGAAGGTCGCGTGGCTCCGAAGATCCGCCAGCTGTCCCGGGTGTTGTGGCTTCTCCCTCTTCCAAAGCCAGTCTTCGAAGTCGCTCGATTCAAGTCCGCGTGGGGCTTCATCCACTATCGTCCTCCACTTCATTGAAATTCCGTATAGCTTGTGCTTCGAGGGGTCCCGTGCTAGAGTTTCATGCTCAATCACTTCGATGCTGTCGCCGCCAAGGGCCGTCAACCACCCAGACACCGCCCTTTCTGCGAAGATACGTCCTCTTGCCAAGTCGCCATTGGCGATAGCGATCTGAGCGGCATCGAGAAAGGCCCGCGACAGACCGGCATCATCTGGTCCTTGCTCGTTATAGAGACGGACCTGTTGATCAAGATAGCAGAGGGACCGTAGTGGGGATGACAAAATCCCCTCTATGCCGCCTCTGTCGATGAGACCGTCCAATCGGTAAATCTCATCCAATCTCCTATCACTTTCCTGGCTCTGCTCTAGCGGTAAGGAGCAGAGACGGCACAAACATATAAAGCCCAACTTTGCCTGAAGAGCCTTGTTTCGGGCTTCGCGGTTCTTGTGGACGCCTAAGTAGTATATCGTGATCTCTTCACCTTTAAAAATGTCTCTCAAAGCATGGACCGTGTGTTGTTTGATGTTCGTGTTCCAGTTCTTCTGTGCGTTGTTATCGCAGGCGTGGTTGATGCGACATGCTTCGAGGAAGATTCCCCCTTCACTTCCGTTGATTTCAATAGGGAGGGCGTTTGTTCGAACGATCCCGAGATACTGCTCGGCAGCATTCCTATATCCGTGGATGTTGTGCATAGAGAGGAAGGCTCGCCGCTGGTGTTCGCTAAGGGCATCGACTTGCTGGCAGATAGATATCCGTAGCTGGTCACTGGCCAGTTCATTACGAGGTACTGTAATGATGGGCTCTTCGGAAAGAATTCGCGTGCCCTTGGAGATCTTTTCGATTGCGACGAGACCTTTTCCTTTCCCCAGCACATCCCGCAAGGCGTACATAGTATTGCCTGTCGTGCTTTGCATTTTTACGCCTTCTCTTCCTATCGTTTCGAAATTCAATCTCGAAAGCCAGTAGCAGCATCCACAAAACTATGATTCGGAAAATAGAAGTGGAGAATGGAAGTAAATGGGTGATGTTAGATATGACGGTGTTACGGCTCGCCGTAACGCTTAGGCGATGACGTGGAACGAGCCGAGGCCGTGGTGATCCTGGCTCGACCACGTGATATTGCAACAAAACCCTAGGGTAATTAGAAGCCATAAGGTAGGGTAGAGAAACCCCCACCGAATAAGAACCGTACGGTATGTAGAGGAAAGCCGTAGGGTAGCGGGAAATCACAGGGGAGAGGAGTTCATGATTTGAGTGTCTAGATGGACACAACTAGCCCAGTTGCAGGATAGTTTTCCTGCGTTGACAGATGTCAGCAAATCGTTATTTAGAACACTCTGCATTTGAAGGAGTCAAGGGGTTTGAGAAGTCGATTGAGGGAAAGGCTTTAAGGGCTGGGCTGAGCTCAGCTTCCATAGACTGTTCGAGATATCGAGTATTGGATCACAAATTCAGATCACACGAGGGATTGACTACAGTAACGAAAAGATGGAGTCATGTTCCTTACGTGGATAGTAGTAGGTGAGGTAGTTTGTAAGTTGTGTTGTGTGGTAAGGTACGTACGGAGTACCGGTACGGAGTACCTTAGGTAAGGTAGTTGTTAGATCTGGCGCTTAATCCCCAGGTAGGGCAACTCTAAGCGCAAGCGTCGTGTGCTCTTGTCTTCAACTTTGAACTGCGAATGATGTGAGGCGGTTGGGACAAACTTCAAGTTTCGACCGCGACGTGTGCCCTTGTTCCCACCCAAAATCTACTTTTGCTTCACCCGCGATTTACCATCTCTACTCTCCCAATCGCGCACCAGTGAGATCGACGGCTACTGGCAAGGGCAAAGGTAAGATCAATATCGGTCTCAATCAACTTGCATCTTCCAGTTCTTTCTCAACACGCGTTACGAGAGCGCGCAATGCTTTGATGCTCTTTCCTCTAATAACTGCTGCAAACCACACCAAGTCGCATACACATCGAATCTGGATCTAGATATCCATCAATATTCATACATTGCTAATCGTCGCCCAGAGCCCTCAATATGACTCTCACCTCTTCAGGAACCATGTCGGCGCCCTCCGTACTCGTCACTCATCCGCCATTGTCCATCCTTAAGTTTCCTCCTGCCTCAGGACCACAAGTCCTCAGTCCACCACAATCCGACTTCACCTTGGCGAGGCCTTTCAACATAGACCCAGAGCTCTACAACAACCTCCTACATGTCGCATACCCAATCACAATTGCCATTCTTTACGCGACAACAGTGACGTATCTCAATCGGCTCAATAAGAGAAGAGACAACAAGCCATGGGCGTTCAGCAAGACGACCGGTTTCTACTGCTTTGTCGTTCTGCACAATGTCTTTCTGGCGGTCTACTCAGGTTGGACATTTATGGGCATGTTCCATACAATCAGGCGCTCATGGCCGGGCTGGGAAGGCGAGTACGGGCTTGCCGGCGCTATGGATGCGCTTTGTAAAGTTCATGGACCAAGAGGCCTTGGTAGCGCCGCGACCTACAACTCTACGACCAGCAGCTGGGGGTTCACGGACCCTACCTTGAAGCTGTTAGACAACTCTCCGGATACACTGGATGTCGGAAGAATATGGAATGAAGGTCTTGCTTTCTACGGATGGCTCTTTTACCTGTCCAAATTCTACGAGGTTGTTGATACCCTGGTGGTGCTCGCCAAGGGCAAGACAAGTTCGACTCTTCAGACGTATCACCACGCCGGCGCTATGTTGAGTATGTGGGCTGGAATTCGTTACATGTCCCCACCAATTTGGATGTTTGTCTTCATCAACTCTGGTCTACATGCCTTGATGGTAAGACGGCGATCCATCTCGCTTGCTCGACTTAGATTCGCTAACGCTAGCCTTAGTACACATACTACACTCTCTTGACTCTTTCCATTCCCGTTCCCCGAGCGATGAAACAAACCTTAACAACGCTTCAGATCACTCAGATTGGTTTCGGAGCGACTTACGCCTTGGCGCATCTCTTCATAGCCTATGACATTCCCGTCTCAATTCCTTACGTCTTCGTACATAACCTTACCTCGGCGATTCCAGCCGCGGCGTCCTCTGTTTCGTCGGCTGCTGCTAGCGTGACTGTAACAGCCGGTGTTGGGAGCTGGCTCAAAAAACTTGCTCTTCGCGCTGCGGGCGAGGAGGGATTGGCAGAGAATGTCCGGAATCAGCATGGAGAAACTTTTGGGATCGATGCTGTCCATGCCGCTGAAGTGGAGAAGACGCAGGAGGAGATCAGGTATAAGACGCAATACCAGACGATCAATTGCGTTGATACTTCGGGTCAGGCATTCGCGATCCTCCTGAACTGTCTTTACTTGGCACCACTGTTGTTACTCTTCGTCAAGTTTTTCGTCAGAACATATCTTCGCGGTTCCCGCGCTCCTCCACCAAAACCGACTCAGAAGCAACTCATCAAAGAGTCGGGCAAAGATGCAGCCAGAAACGTGGAGAAGGAGATAAAGGATGCCATGGATGAAGAAGGGACCGAGGACACTGAAATGCCTGAAAACGTAAAGGCTAGAATCAATGATGCGAAAAGTAGGATACGAAAGGGTGCAGACGATCTGAGTGCGAAGGCGAAGCATGGTGTGAAGAATGCAAGTGACGCAGTCAAGGAAAAGGTATCGAGTGCAAACGGACAAATGAAGAAACAAGAGGCGAAGTCGAACGGTGAACAGAGCCAGCAATCGAAGGCTCAGGCAGAGGAATCGAAAAAGCCCAAGGATCAGTCTAGTAATGGTCAGAGCCAGCAGTCGAAGTCACAAGGAGAGGACTCGGGCAAGTCCAAAGATCGGCCAAATAGCGCTCAAAGCCAGCAGTCGAAGCCAGACTCGAAGAAGTCCAAAAATCAGTCAAAGGGCAGTTCGACTCCACAAGATAAGGAAGATGCCGACTCAGAGCAGCCCAAAGATGAGGCAAATAATGCTCAAAGCCAGCAGTCGAAGTCACTAGGGGAGGACTCGAAGAAGCCCAAAGATCAGCCAAAGAGCGGTTCGACTTCACAAGATAAAGGAAACGCCGACTCGAAACAGCCCAGAGATCAGCCAAAGAGCGGTTCAACTTCTCAAAATCAAGATAACGACGACTCGCAAAAAGACGCCTCGGCCTACGAAGCCAATCTCGACGATTGCAAGACCGACGAGGAGAAGAAGGCAGAAGAGGAGATGCAGCCGACAGGCAAAGAAAACGAGGGGCCTAAAAAGGCACCAAAGACCGGATTGGATGAAAGCGCGTATGAGATCAATGTCGACGAGATTAAGAGCGAAGAAGAGATGAAGGCGGAGGCGGAGATGCAGCCAAAGGCGACTTAATCATTGTTCTAGCACTACTCGGTCCTGTGGCAAAGATGAGCGGTTTTGCTCAGCGATTAGCCCGGGATGTGGTTTCCTTCGATACTTTACCCTGTCAAGCCTCTATGTTTGGATCTCGTGTCATTTGAGCTGCAGATACCAAGGAGAGAGAAAAGCTGTTGTTTTATGCGGTTGGAGAGTTCAAGGTGTCGTCGATAGTCGTTTAGTTAGGTGCTTGATCAATACATCGAGATACGTTTTGAACTTTGCCTCTGCCTTTGTGCTGGAACGTCCAAGGTGCGGCAACTGTAGTGACTGGCCTGTGGAATTATTGAGACAACTCTGTGAGTTTACTTTGCGTGTATGGGAAGAAGTTGCCGATGTCGGTAGGGCCTGGGGCTTGTGGTGACTTGCACCTTTGACCCTGATTCACACCCAGTACGAGTCTTAGGAACCCTTTTTCATTCAACAAGTTAGTTATCAACGAAGATTCTTTAAAACTCCCCTATCACTACCAGTCCTCAGAATCCTTCTTGGTACACATACCATATGACACATCAGCCCCATTCCCATCTCTCCTCCTTCCTCCCTTACCCGGAACCCTAGGACCTATACCAACCCATGAGAAAAACACCGCTTCTAAGTATGAAAGGCAGGCGACGCTGAGTGTTGTATCCAAATTGAATAATGAGAGGAGCAAAGCTGTTGAGAATGACGACGTGTAATAGGGCGGTTGGAGAGGGAGAAAGGACGGAAGAAGAGAGCGAGAGATTGTGAGGACTAGAAAAAGGGAGAATAGGTGTTAGATGTCGCGGTAAGATAGATGGGAGGATCAGAGATTTAAAGACTGTGATCTTGACGAGATTCCGAGGACGGTGGAAAGGTTCCAAACCCTCCATCTCTTCCTTATACATATACAATCCTCCCTGCCACTCCTCCCCACTCCCCTATCTCATCGCCAATCCATACCTTCTCCCCTCGTTCCAATCTATACCCTCATATCCTAAAAACAGGTGTGAAGGAAGGAGACGGCAAATTGACATATGAAGTAGTTGCGGGAAAGGATGAGCTCGAGTCTTGGATTTGGTGGATTTTGAGATGGATTTGAGATTGAAGCGTGGCGAAGGTCAAGGAGGACCACCAAGAGCTGCGTTTGGGGGTGTTGAAAGGCGAAATCGACTTTCCTTGCCCCCCCAACAGCTCTCCCTTCTCACCCTCGTCCTCAACCCCCAGACAAATCCCTCCCCCCCACCCCCCTAATAAAACATCAGGCCCCTACACTACCACTTCCGGAACGTCCTTCCCAGCAAAAACGTACCCGGGCAGAAAACGATACATGAACCTCGAACGCTGTATCGTGCAATGGACACGACGAGCATGATAAGGCAAAATTCCGCCGGGAGAGGTTCAGTAAACACCGATGTCGATTGGGGACATTCTTCAATCGAAATCTGCAAAGCGGATGGATTGTTTTGGTCAAGTGGGGTCGATCCTGTGATTGGATCGAGGGAGGAACTCGGGGGAGGGTTTTCGGGGGAGGGGGGGGGGGGATGGGGGGGATGGGGATGGAAGGAGCTACAGTAGTACAGGAGCTAAATGGGGGTTTTTTTAGTGAAAGCGAGATGAGTGAGTGGCATGGGTGAGTACGAATGGTGAACGATCGGCACAACAGGAGGGATATATAGCTGGAAGGTGAAGTAAAGTAGTGGAAAGGATGTAGGGGAGAGGGGAGAAAAAGAGGTTCGGGGAAGTGGGAAAGGCTGCAATGCGACTGCCTAACCGTCTTCATCGAGAGATGGCGAAAATGGAATTGAAAGGAGTGGGTTTCGAGACGCCGGTGCTTGCGCTCACGGAATGAATGCACGCAGACGCAGTAGAGAGCCCCGGAAATGGGTTTTGCAGTGTGTAATTATGCATGTGGTGGATGAGCTCGGGTCGCAATTCAGGGAAACCAAGGCCGCAATGTCAACTGGCGGGCTTGCGACGGATGGCAGTCTCTGATCAGAATCATTGACGTGAAAATCATCAAATGTTTCGATATAATCACGACCTTTTCCGGCAGGGTTCAATAGGAAAAGGCTTCGCAGCAAACAAGCCCCTCGCCACCATTCTAACCCCTCATCCCTCATCCCTGAAAGCTCTGCTGCAAAATATTCGGTTTCCTCTTCTCAAGCTCAAGAATCATCTCTCCAAAGAGGCCGTTCGCCCACGAGAACCTTCCCAACGCCCCGCATTAGCAAACGTCCCATAGAAATGTGCAAGACCAGAGGTAGAACTCACCACTGTCTCGTCCAATCTTTTTGGTTAAAGGAGTTGATACTCTCGTGAATCAAGCCCAATCCGGCCGTACTGCCCACCAATTCCTTCAACGTGCGCGTAATCTCCTGATCATCATCGCTCGTCTGGATCCGCGCAACACTCGCCATCGGCCACGCGTAGCCCGGCCCATTGTGCGGTCCCCCAACACTGTTGATGACCGGCCCACGCATGAAGTAAGGGTTGTCAGCGCTCAGGAGGACATTGCGGGTGTTCTGGTAGACATTGTCGGTGCGGTCGAGATAGCCGTAGACGGGGGCGGAGAGCAAGCTTGGGATGTTTGCATCGTCCATGATATTCATGGAGCCATAGCCATCGACTTCGTAGGCGTAGATGCGGCCGTGGTTTGGATCGTCGCGAATGCCGTATTTGCTAATGGCCGCCTTGAGGGACACCGAAAGACTGTTCATCTGGTTCGCCAGGTGGTCTTGGCCGCCCAACTTTTGCACGATTTCTGCGGCGGATGCAAGATATCGAGAGAACATCATGTTGGCGGGGATGAAGAGTTGGTATATGGTAGCATCGTCTGAAGGACGGAACGCTGAGCGGATGAGACCGGTACCACTTTGGGTGGGATTTCCGAGTCCATTATTCTCCAAGGTTTCTGAAGCTCGGTTGGTTGTTCGCTGGAAGGTGTATGGGCTTGTGTTGACGCTACCGTTTGCAGCGTAGGTTGGCGTCATCATGGCTTCCGCAACGGTCATCACAGCTTTCATGGCGTTGATCCATTGATACTGTCCGAAGAAAGCTACATCTTTGGTTGCGGTGTAGTAGTTGGTGGAGATCTCCAAAAAAGCTGCTAGTGAGTCTAACTCGTACTTGCACTCGAAGACGAAGTTGTTGTCGTACGGTGGTACGACTTGGTCACTCGTTGCTGCTCCGTTGTTTGCCGGGGCAATGCCAGACTCCGCCGGTGGCTGGAACGAGTTGCAGTACGGAGACTTCAAGAGAAACCTGGATTGAAGATTGATCACACCGCGGTACAACGATGCTAGAGAATCGTTGGCAGAAGATGCGTTGAGCAAAGGCAGGTAAGATTGCATTTGGTTTGCAGAGTCCCGTAGCCACATGGCGTTTCTAGGACCTGAGATTAGTGTTGCACTTTCAGTGGTTGTATATCTACCCATGGGTTTACATGTCTCCCGTGATCAAAAAGGTCAGTTCCTCTTCAGTCCCAGCGGCGTATCCCTTCCACTTGACGGCGGTATCCAAGGTATTAGGGAAGCTGTTCTCAAACAAGCGGAAAAGATCCGGGTCCTTGATGGTTGTATTCAGGCGGGCAATAGTACTCTCAACCTCGGGTAAGGAAAAGGTCCGACAATTCGGCGTCGGACGCTGGTACGAGAGCTGGTATTGTCCACTGGAGTACGGTCCATGAGGGGTACTGGCATAGTTGGCATAGTCGGGGCATTGCGCAGACACAAGCACAACGGTAAACAGGCCAACAAGGACGCTCAAAGAATTACACATCTTGAACTCTGGTCTGTATGGAAGGTCTTGGCAAGGAGGAAACGGTTGATGCGTATCCTCAGGACGACAACGTCGGAAAAGACGGAGAGGAAGTTCGGCATGCCGCTTATAAGCAACGACTGTGCGCGTGAAAGGAAGGGGGTCATGGGGAACATCGGGGGGTCACTTGAGAGAAGGCGCGGGGGGGGGGGATAGACCCAAGAGTGGTTGGAAGTCATACTTTCACGTCCCATAAGAGATTGCAGAGAGCAGGTAGCAGGTAGCAGGTAGTAGGTAGCAGGTAGTAGGTAGCAGGTAGTATGCAGTAGTACCTCATGGAATAGAAGGACACTGTCAGGAAGAAGATGAAGAGGGAAGAAAGGTAGGTAGGTAGTCTACTGTAACCCCGCATTGATATTATCACGAGTGAAGCGTTGAGAAGCGGGGTGTCGTACTGCGACGTTGCTTGTGTGGACAGACGACCAACAGAACATTGGAGCAGAAGTTCGGAGTCTGAAAGTTTCCGCTTGGAGGTTCATGTCCCAGAAGAGAATTGATACCTTACCGTACTCTGCCGAAGGGGCTCCGGACGGAAGCCGCCTCGGTCGGGGGAAGTTCTTTACCGTCCCTCGATGAGGGTGAGTTGGCCGAGTGGTATGTACCTATGTACATACATAGTAGGCCTCCATCTGCAGTAATTACTCAAGCGCTAGGGGAAGGCGGCCCCCGTTGAGGAACGCTAAGGTCGTGGATTCGATTCCCACCGCTCTCAACGGTGCTACCAAGGAGGGTTATTAAGGATTTGATTCTAGCTGTGCAAGTATCAGGTTTTGAGATGGGTTTTGAGATAGGTTCTGAGATAGGTTTTGAGATAGGTTTCCCGAAGAGGCGGCAGTGGTGGAGGGCGAATTCGGTGCAAATCCGACTCGGAAGTGATTCTACGTCTCGAGTATCTGCCGCGGTGAATGCGACCGAGAGAAGTCGCCTCACGTGTTAAGCGAAGAATCTTGTACTTACCTTAGAACTACCTACCCACCTCCCTTAATGGTTGATGTCTTTCATAGCCGCATAGGCCCACATAAGGACAATAAACTTAATATCACACACACACACACACACACCGTATCTCCATCCATTTGGGCCATGGGTCATCCATCGCAAGGCAAGGCAAGACATGCTCGGATTGGAAGACAGAGCGACGTAGTTAGAGCAAGCGACCCATACATAGTAGTTTTGATTGCAAGTATATGAGGCTCAAAACGCTTTGGTTTCTGACATGACCGATCATATCTTCTCATCCACATGACCGTGATGAGATGTACCGAGGGAGAGCTTGAGAAAGTGATCCTTGGCCTACAGGCTGAAACTTGGACAGTATGATGTTCGGGAGCTTGACGTCGTAGAAATTGCGGCTGCCCGCATTCCGTCAGAAGAGTTTCTTTGAGCATGATCGATACCATGGTTGTCGCTTTGTCGATAAACGTAGATTCAAACTGTCCGACCCAGACTGTGGAGTGGCGAACATGCCCTAAAATGGATGATGACGCCCTCGACCTTCTCTCCTCCCTCAAACTTCCCTCACCATCCTACCCACACCACCCCACCGCAACCCCCCCTAAAAAAACACAATGGCCTCCCTCATCTTCGCCGCCGGCGCATTCACCTACGACAAGGTTCAAAAGTCCCGCGAAAAGAAGCGTGCCGCCCGCGAAGACCGCAGTCTGCGCTACTCGGAGCTCGAGAAAGATCATGCGGAACACCTTGCGCGAACGCAGTCAGGGCGCGAGATCTGCCACTGTGAGCGCGAGGGTTGGGATGAGAAGACGCATCGGGTGGGCTGTGTGAGGGCAAGGGGGACAATGGAGCTAGATGAGGAGGGAGATTGGATTGATGTGGGGGGTGAGGGACATTTTACGGTTGTAGATCAGGGGAGGGCGGAGAAGAGGAGAAGCGAGGCGCCGCCGAGTTATGAGAGTTTGGAGGTTGCGCGGAAGCGCAAAGGGGGGGATTTCGGGAGGAATGCGAGGAAGGAGGATAGAATGATTGGGTGATACAAGCTGGAAACGGTGGGACATGGCGTTTGGGGCTTCCGCATTGATGATGGGATGCACGATGGGATGCGATGTTGGTGTGAACATGGTGTACGGGATATCAGTGTACGATGCTTGGATCATTTATCGATTCATAGGTCCGATGAGCTCCAATGAAGAACATCGGAAAGGTCGTGGAATTTCTTCATGAAGGACTTTAGCTTGTGGTCATTGCCTCATTGCGATAGTGAGATCGGACATGATAGGAGCTATTGCTGGTGACACTACA